>Ga0126331_1000172_pt1 | contig 27783 bp, 25 predicted proteins | sample InaspJWI98metaG_FD_96379 | JGI IMG/M metagenome (GOLD analysis project Ga0126331, IMG submission 96379) | Marine gutless worms symbiont microbial communities from Oahu, Hawaii - Inanidrilus sp. 2 OAHU.JWI-98 metaG | ecosystem: Host-associated > Annelida > Digestive system > Unclassified | place... | reverse complement strand
CGACTTCACCATCCGCAACGCCTGGCAGAAGTAATTAGAGGAGTTAAATTTGTCAATGGTGTCGAAGAAAAACGGATTGCCGCCTAATTTCTTCATACACAACTATTGACTATATCTCCCATCCGTTTCTCGCCTGGGATGTTCACCAGCCATTTTTGTAAGTCAAATCCTTTACCGTCATCTTCGATACGAAGCAAGATGTTAGGGTAAGCTGCGATCAATTTTATGGCCACCCGGTTGGCAGCCGCATGTTTCTGGATATTGGCGAGTCCTTCTTGCACCAGGCGGTAGATATTTATTTCGGCGTCATGGTCGATATTTAAATGTGTCATTCCGGCGGCTTCAAAATCAACAGCTAATCCCAATTTTTCGGAAAAATCTTGGCAATACTGGTATACCGTTTCCATAAGACCCAGTTTTTCCAGTCCGGGGGGGCGTAAATCGTATGCCAGATCCCTCACCCCGCGGATCGTTTTTTGAAGCGTGGCTGAGGTATCTATAATCTTGTTTTTTACCTCAGAGGGTATATTCTGATATTGATTTAGGAGCAGATCACAGTTTATTTTGGCCGCGGAAAGGTCTTGCGCTACGCGGTCATGCAGCTCCAGCGAAATCATTTGACGCTCAGTCTCCTGGGCCTTCAAAAGTTGTTGGCTAAGGATATGAATATGGTTTTCAGCCTGCTTTCGCCCTGTGATATTACGCATCGAACCGACAATTTTGTGAGGATTATGATTTTTATCCCTTATTAACTTTGCGGTAACCGAACAAACACCATGGGTGCCGCTTTTATCCATTAAAACAACTTCATAGTCAGCGACTTTTTCTTTTTTTAAGAGCTCTTTTACAAACTCATCTCTTTTTTGGGGATCAACATATATATCGTACAATGATTTTCCGAGTAGCTCGTCTCTGTTGTAGCTGGAAATCTCCTCAACTGATGGACTCACTTCTTGAATAATCCCATCAATGGTTGCTTCATAGTACACATCCTGGATATTCTCAAAAATGTTGCGATACCTTGTTTCGCTTTCCCGCAGTGCCTCTTCGGTCCGCATGCGATCAGTAATATCTCGCACCGCACCGATGATTTTTTTGCGTCCACCTGAAATAAATGTCCCGGCGGCTATTTCACCTGGGAAAATTGTGCCATCATTCTTCCTAAAATACCGCAAAGGCACCTTATTGCTGCCTTGCTCTTCGTTTTTCACCCTTTGGACTGCAATCTTTGTTTTTTCCTTTTCGGCCGAGATATCCTCAGCAGTCAACAATAAGAACTCATCTTTGCTATAGCCATAAAGATTCAATGTCGCCGGATTAGCGTCTTCGAACCGCAATGTTTCAGCATCAAAGATCATAACCGCATCAGATTCATTTTCAAAAAGCTGTCGGTACTTATCTTCACTTTCACGGAGCTTATCCTGCGCCTGCTTTCGATCAGAGATATCTTCCACTGTCCCTTCATAGTAAGCGACATGACCATATGCATCGCGAATGGCCCTGGCGTTTTCACGAATATTTATAAGACTCCCGTCCGGCTTTCTCCAAATTGCCTCCATACCCTTTATTTCGCCATCACGCTCGATGCGCTCCCGGAATGTTTGTCGTGGATATTCCGGATGATACTGATCCGATTCGAGGTTAATTTTAGCCAACTCCTCAAAGGAGGCATACCCCAACATATTTATCAACGTCGGATTGGCATCTAATATTTTTCCATACGGGGTAGTCCTATAGATGCCAAGCGGCGCGTTTTCATAAATGGCTCTGAAACGCTCTTCACTTTTTCTCAGAACACGCTTGCGCACTTTTATTTCCGACTTCAATTCCCGATTCGCTTTTTCCAGCTCTGCGGTACGCTCCTGAACTTGTTTTTCAAGATCCTCATACGCTTTTCGCAGATCCTCGTTTTGGATTTCCAGTTCAATTTGTTGGGCTTGTAACTCCTGAATCAGCTTTTGAACATTTTCAGCTGCCATTTTATGGAACTCCTCTTGTATATTACGGACGAAATTTTCCACACAGATATAAAGCACGTCGTCCACGCGCTAAAACATTCCGGATAAGGCACCAAATCAGATATAAAAGGTTCCGCCATCCACGTGGATAGCTTCACCCGCGTACTATCTCTTCTCTGGACGCGCAATGCGGCGACATTACCGGTGGCTGAGGCGGGGGCATTTTCAAAAACGTGGTGAATGACTGAATTGATGCCGATAAGAACTCGCTTTTGTAATCCGTATATTTAATTCTTCCCTATTGCGCAAGCAATTGCTTGACTTTCTCAACGCCGTCGCCGGCGTCCTGGGCGTAGGCATCGGCCCCGATGCGCTTGGCCCAACGCCGGGTGACCGGCGCTCCGCCGACGATTGTCTTATACTTCTGCTTTAAGCCCGCTTTAGTCAATTCTTCTTCAAGCTCTTTTTGAACCGGCATGGTTGTGGTCAAGAGGGTACTGCTGCCGATGATATCGGCGCCAAACTTTTCCGCTTCTTCGATGAAACGCGCGATGGGCACATTGCGTCCGAGATCCAGCACATCGAATCCGTTTGCACGTAACAGGGAAACAACAATCGTTTTGCCGATGTCGTGCATGTCGCCTTCGACGGTCCCGATGACTATTTTACCACTTGCGGTTTCCTTCTCCTGCGGGATGGCAGCGTTGATAATGGCGGTGGCTTTTTCCATGGCATCGGCTGATTTAACCAGTCCCGGAATAAACAGCCGCCCCGTTCCAAACAGGTCGCCGACCTTGTTGATGCCGGGAATAAAGCCACTGGTCATCAGTTCCAAGGGATCAATCTCTTCTCCCAATCCCCGTTTGGCAACCTCGGTTGCTTTTTCAACATCACCACTTACAATCGCTTCGATCGCTTCTGTAAATATTTTTTTTGTCATTTCTACCATCCGATCTGACTTTTAAATAATTCAACCGAATTTATCCGGACACCAAGCAGCTGCGCCGTTTTGATTTTGGCCCGGATACCCTTGGGACTGCCGGCCACAGAAGTGATGATGCCGATGCCCAGGTCTTCTCTGATCTGCCGCATGACTTCCTCGTTGACCAAATCAGCCATCTCGATTCCCAGTTTTTTTGCCACATATTGTTTTGCTTCGGTTATTTTCATCTTATTTATCAGCTGCATCCAGGCCACCAGATCTCCGGAGGTCCGAATGCCGCCCATACCGGAAGCAAAGATATGCGCATTGTGCATCCCGAAGGGATCGCCGACGCCAATCTACAAACCGTCGGCTTTGCCGATTTGCACCAGTGCTTTGGATGCCCGCGTGACACTGTCAATCGGCGGCGCCTCCATAATCGGGACGCCGCCGACGCCCATACCGACGTTGACGTGCACCGGGATATCGGCTGCTGATACGGCTGCCTTCACGAAAGTCACGGCACGTGCCGCATTCCACGCTACGGATTCATTGGTGTTGGTGCCGACGGCCACTCCGTAGATACTAGCTCCGGCTGCTTCTGCCGTTTTGGCCTGTTCATGGGGATACATGCCGGCCAGACGTCTGTCGTTGAATGCGACCTCGCCGTGCATTCCCAAAACAAATTCTCCCGATCCTCCCAGAATGATCGGCATGTCCGGTGCGGCCTTTCTCAAATCTCTGATCGCCCGCAGGGCAGCCAAAAAGTCGGCGTCCCCGGCAGAACCTGCGGTATCGAAATTGAGTCCCTCGCAGCCGATGCTGTTCAGTTTTTTTCCGACATAGACCAAATCCTGGTGCAGCTGTTCGGCTGCGGCTTCCTGCACTTGCTGGGCTTCTTTGATTTTGCCCTGCGGCAGAAGATCCGCCGGATTTTCGTGGGGGCCGTCCGGCTGAAAGTAAAGCCCCATGTTGGGTTTCGCACCGTATAAAAACGGGGCCGTGGTCATCATCGATGTCGCGTAATACTCGTTCATCTCCGCGTTGATGATGGGTTTGACCGGCTTGAAACTGTAGTCGCTGTGCCCAATCGAGGTTGAATCTGCAGCGCAGGCGCGCTCGTAGGTCAAGATGGCCTGCATGCGACTCATCGAAACACCGATGCCGCCGCTGTCCTGGCCCGAATAAAAACTCATCGAACAGCCATCATCGGTGACGATCACCTCCTCGCCGGGTGCCACACTGACCGCCCGGGAAGGTTCGCTGAATATTTCAAGAAGCTTTTCGGTTTCCTTGGAAGTAAGTTCCGGGATTTCGCCTCGCCGGGCGGCGTCCTCGGTTCCGGCCAGAATATCTTCCTTAATCTCGGAAACGGACATGGAAACCAGTTCACCATCACCCATTCGCGTATATATTTTTTCTTGCATGAGCCTTTTATCCTCACCGGTTTTCGCGGTCTTTCAATTCGCCTTCGGTATCCATTATGACTGATTGCATCCGGGTTAAAACGTTTTGCGGCAGTGGTTCCGGCTTATGGTTTTTCAAAATATCCCGGGTTTTATCCAGAGCACGCTGGTAGCTGTCGATTGCGCCCGAATCCTTCCATACTTCCATCCGGCTGCGATCGAGAAATTCCGGCTGCGAATGGATACGCATATGTTTAAAGGTGTGGTCCTGGTCAAGGAAATCCTTTGAAGGCCCGACAGCTTTGATCACATCGATGGCCAGGGATTCATCATTGACGTCAAAACCACCGACCGTGTGTTTGATCATCCTGACAAATTCGCAGTCCAACACCAATTGGGCAAAATCGAAAATGATGCCGCTTTCAAGCATTCCCGGACCATAAATCAGATTGGCACCTGCCAATGCGGGGATGAGTCCGGTGAGTGTCTTTTCGTGGCCCATTTGGCAATCCGGTATTTTGGAATCACTCTACCCACCGGCGACATAGCTCGGCAGGGCATAGTATTTGGCCAATCTCGCCACTGCTCCGCTAATGACGGCACACTCTGGTGTGCCGACCGAGGCCGCACCCAGTTTCAGGTCCATGGCGGTAGTCGAACTGCCGTAGATTACCGGCGCACCTTTTTGTACGAGTTGATTCAATGTGATTCCGCCAAGGACTTCGGCATTGTGCGTCACCAGGGTTCCTGCCAGGGTTACCGGGGAGGTTCCGCCCGCCATGGCCATTGACAGGATATTGATCACAGATCCGGTGCGGGCGGCGGCCATGATAATCTCACAGCATTCATTTATCAGGCTCAAGGGACTGACTGGACAGGTTGTAAAAGATAATATGGGACGCTCTTTGAGTTTTGTTATTCCGCCAACAATGAGGCCGGCCATTTCGACCAGCTTGGTCAATAAAAAACCGCTCCCGGGACCGACGCAGCAGTGCTTGGTCGTATTGGTGAGCATGGCTTCGGCGTTGTGAAGCGAGATCACTTCCTGGGAAACATCACTTGCGCCCACAGCCTTTTCGCATACATCGATATCGTCCAGGCAGTCGACCAGTCTGGCGGCATCGGCCAGATCTTTTTTTACAGGCGGACGGCGGTTGCCGCTGAAGGGATCGATCACCTCGATGCCTTCACTGAAATTGGTAAAATGTACCCGACGGGCTTGAAGCACTTTATCATGATTCGGATCGCGACCGGCCAAACGTATTTGTGACGGTGCGGATCGAATGGCATCCTCCACCATATAGGGCGGTATCTTTACGATTTTATTTTTACGATCGACTTCGGCGCCGGCGCCGCCGAATACGTTCAAGGCTTCATCGGTTTCGATGTAGATTCCGGTTTTTTCCAGCACCTCCAGGGTTGCCAGATGAATGTCATACAGTTCATCATCAGTAAACGAACTGAGGGTCAAACCCCGGCTGCGATGCTTATCCGGGTGGAAATTGCGCATCGTGTTAAAATCTCCTTTCTTTGAAAAATAGCAGTCGGAAAAAGCTATCAAAGGAACTGTTGAAAAGCAATAAATAGAATCTAAAAACTGGATCCAGGATCAGTCAACACTCGCAATGGTTTTCATCGTCACGGTTAAGTTTGAATACAGCAATTTATGCAACAATAGAGTTGACACTGCTTGGGCCTGGTTTTACAAATATGTAAATTGCATGAGGGAATTAATTACCTGGACCGATATCCAGTTTAACCGCATGATAGAAGGAGAACACTATGCACAATCTCATCGAATCCTTGATTGAATCCGGCCCTGTCGTAACAGACGGCTCGTGGGGTACTCAAATGCACAAACGGGGCTTAGAAAGCGGTGAATGCCCGGACTCATGGAACCTGAGTCATCCGGACCAGGTCCTGGAGGTTGCCCGGCAATACGTAGACGCCGGAAGCCGGATAATTTTAACCAACACATTCGGCGCAAGCCGACTTTCACTGGATAAATACAAGCTCGGCGACAGAGCGGAAGAAATCAACACGGCCGGTGTCGAAATTTCCAAAAATGCTGCCGGTGAACGGGCCTGTGTTTTTGCCTCGATTGGACCGAGCGGGAAAATGCTGATAACCCAAGAGACGACTGAGGATGAGCTGCAAAGCTGTTTCGAAGAGCAGGCCGATGCCCAGGCACGGGCAGGGGCGGATGGAATTATCATTGAGACGATGATCGATATCGGTGAAGCCAGAATTGCCGCAATCGCCGCCAAACAGACCGGTTTGCCGGTAATTGTCAGCATGGTTTATGACTCCGGCGAGAATAAAGATCACACGATGATGGGCAATACGCCGGAAGATGTCGTGGAGGCAATTACCAAAATTGGCGTCGATGGGATTGGTGCCAACTGCGGCCAGGGAATCGAAGCATTTTTGCCCATATGCAAGCGGTTGCGCCAAGCAACGGATCTGCCCATCTGGATCAAGCCCAACGCCGGCCTGCCGGAAATCGTCGATGACAAAACAGTTTTTCGCACCACAGCCCGGGAATTTGTATCATACGTACCAGATCTGATACACGCCGGAGCCAATTTCGTCGGCGGCTGCTGTGGGTCGGATCAGGAATTTGTCAAGGCGATCCGGGAGACAGTCACAGGATTATAAGAATAAGCTGGTAAATAATTCAATTGAGGATTCATATGGCCGGCTCATCGAATAGGGCGATTTATGGTGCTATCTTTGCCAATACCGCTATTGCCGTCAGCAAGTTTATTGCTGCCTTTTTTACAGGTTCTTCTGCCATGTTCTCAGAGGGTATACACTCTCTGGTAGACACAGGTAACGGTTTTCTCCTGTTGATAGGTGTTCGCAGAAGCAAGAAACAAGCCGATGATTTGCATCCGTTTGGCTATGGCAAAGAGGTCTTTTTCTGGAGTTTTATCGTTGCCCTTTTAATCTTCGCACTGGGCGGTGGCTTTGCCATCCGTGAGGGCATCAAACACCTTCAGCATCCGCAGCCCTTGACCAATGTTGAGTGGAATTATCTGGTTCTCATACTTGCCATGATTTTTGAGGGTGCGGCTTTGAGGGTGGCCTTACAGGAATTCAATGCTTCCCGTGATTCCAAGCCATTTTTCAGAGCACTTAAAGACAGTAAAGATACTGCCACCGTTGCCGTGGTTATTGAAGATACAGCAGCCTTGCTCGGTTTGGTGATAGCATTCTTGGCAGTGTTTCTTGGGCAATTAACCGGGTGGGTATATTTTGATGGCCTAGGCTCCGTACTGATTGGCGTCCTGCTGGTAACTGTATCGCTGTTCTTCGCCATTGAATGTAAAGCCTTGCTGATCGGCGAGGGGCTTTTGCCGGAGGATATAGACAAGATCACGACGATTCTTGAGGAAGAAAAACATGTGCTCGGATTTCGGAGGCCCTTGAGCCTGTATTTTGGACCAAATCAGATTTTAGTCAACCTCGATGTAAATTTCGATGATGATCTCACATCAGATGACATTGAAGAAACTATTGATAGACTGGAGTCGAGAATAAAGGCCGCTCTTCCCTTGGTAAACCATATATACATCGAGGCTGAGACACTGCGACGAAGAAGCAGGAAAAAAACAGAAGATGGTTCCTGATGATTTTCAGGAACCATCTTCATGACTGTGTTTTTATAAAGTTTGTTATATCGCAGCTTAATCACTTTTCTATATAACAGTGTCGCTGACACCCGTCAGGCAATTCACTTTGATCAAAGGAAAACAGCAATGCCACTAAAGCAGGGGAGCATCGAATTTTACTGTGGGCCGAGTGATCTTGGAGCGCCGGATAATCTGGAAACAGAAATTATAGAATTTATCGACAATACGCATGCCACGCTGGATATCGCTGTACAGGAACTTGAATCTTTCAATATTGCCCGGGCAATTGTAGGAGCCAAGCAGCGGGGCGTGCGGGTCCGTATGGTGCTCGAGCAGGATTACCTGCGCGCCTATCCGGCATCACCGCAACCTTTTACCATCGATCCATCAAGTTCACTTCATGAAAACCGTGAAATAATGGCGGCTCTGCTGCGCGCCGGTATCGATGTCAGGGCTGATTACAATCCGAAAATTTTCCATCAGAAATTCGTAATCCGCGATATCGAAGAGCCGACCCGGGCCCTTCTGACCGGCTCGACAAATTTTACACCAACCGGTGTGGGGGCCAATCCTAACCGTAAGAATTTGAACCATATCGTAATTATTCATAATAAATGGATTGCCAGGGAGTATCAACATGAGTTCGATGAGATCTGGGACGGCACGTTTGGTACCCGGCGCAAACGGCATGAAGACTCTCCCCGGAATTGCCGCGTCTCCGGTATTCGCGTTCGCGCCATATTCGGTCCCGATCACACACCCGAGTTGGAAATGATGAAACAGATTCTCAAAGCGCAGCAGAGAATAGACTTCGCGATCTTTACTTTTTCGGATTCTTCGGGAATCGATGATGCCCTGATCGCACGGGCCGGGGGTGGATTGGCAATACGTGGCGCATTCGATCGAATGCAGGGCAATCAGACCTGGGCTTCATCGCATGGCCTCAGGGATGCCGGGGTTGATGTTTATTTCACCAAGAAAGGACATAATCTGGGCAAGCTGCACCATAAACTCATGGTAATCGACGATCGGCTGATTGTTTGTGGCAGTTTTAATTATACCGGCCCGGCCAACCGGCTTAACGATGAAAACATCCTGGTAATCGGGGATCTCGATGAGGCTAATGCCCAAAATGATCTCGCGCAAACAACTCTGGCCAAAGCGGTTCGCCAGGAAATAGATCGGATCATCAGTACCCATTGCGGGTGATGAGGAGTGCGGAAGAAATTGGTGTCAAACCTTGAATAGTGAATAAGTGTTGAAATCTAAAACCTTAGAAGATGCGTATCTTCAATGGGCAGAACATGGCGGATCGAATACGGGGGGCACTTTATCATGTATTGTCCCGGGGTATTGAGCGGGGTGATATCTTCTATGATCATAATGGCCGTAAGCGTTTTTAGATGCTATCGCAGATTTGTCCAAGCGATTTGCCGTGGATATCTTTGCCTGGGTTTTACTCGAAATACACCAGGTACTCCAGACCCAGATGGAGCGTTTCGATGTTGTAAGGATCTTTCTCGTATTGGAGGAGAAATTCGATTGCTTCGCGGATAATTTGCGGTGGATGCGGTAAACGCGACGATTCGAATTTTCTAAAGTGAGGCTTTTCGGTAATTGCGAATCGATCCAGGCTGTCTTCGGAAGGATCAAGTACTTTACAAGCGGTTGCAGGGCTGAGTCTCGCCATGGCCTGGCCGAAATCATTTACAATGCGCTGGCATTCAATTTTATCCAGTGAACGTGACCCGACGGGTAACAGGGTTTTGTACGGGGTGTCCGCCTGATAGGCAACTGGTTTATTTTCTCCAGCCAATGTAGAATGGCCAATGAAACATCTGCAGATGAATTCTCCTAATCTTCTCAACATATACCACCCGAGCCGTGTGTTGGATTCGTAAACCGGCCAATGGACCACTATTGTAATTATCGGTCATACGGATGGTAGCTTGAGTAAAAGGATAGTCGATGCTGAATTGACGGAACCGGGGTATAACCCAAATATTTCATTCCATTCGGATTATTATTCTTTGAGCCGATAGGTTGCCAGACGGTCGGCCACTTGCCGCCACTGGTACCACTGTTCGGGATATTGCCGGATATATAGCTCCAATTTTTGCCAGGAACGTTCGGCCAGCGGTGTAGCGTCGTCGCCGTTGGTGATCGGGTCGATGCAAAGCGTGAAACCGCGCCGGTGACGTATTATAAGACCCAAACATGCCGGCGGCTTGTAGCGTTTGTAAAGGATATTCAGAGTTTTGTCCTGTCGGACTTGGTTACCGAAAACGGTGACAGAGTGTTCGCTATGCGGTCGCCAGTGTTTGAAATCATCACACAGCGTGATCAAAATGCGTCCGTGTCGGATCGCATTCAGCGCCTTGAAGGCCACGTTCGGTCGATCGGCATCGATGTCCCAGACATTGTATCGTTTGCATCTATATTGACATTTGCGTCTTAGACATTCGGTTTTAAATCGCATGATCATGGCCGTTTCATATCCTTTCAAGGACAGAAAAAGGGGCATGTATTCAACCGCACCAAAATGGCCGGTCACCATGAGCACACCTTTTCTAGCCCGAAGAGCCTCTTTGAGCCAATGTTCATTTTGAATGTCGATCTTGCGGTTCAGGTATTTGGTCAAATGGCGCGTGGGATGATAGGCATTGAGCATCTTTTCAATATAGTGTTCAAAAATCCCCTGGTAAGTTCTTAACACGAGCTTTAGGTCACGCCCGGAAGGATTTCCATTGCTCATATGGGTTAGGACACCGTTTGCCACCTGTTGTCGATAATCACTTCTAACAGAAAAATAAAAGCATCCCAGAGTATAGCAGTAAAGCCGGAAAAGCGGCAGTGGCATTGCTTGGGCAAGTGAAACGTTGATGGATGATTGAAAGAAATGGCTTATACCGGTCTTGAATATGTAGGGCACTGCCAGCATGAATGATCTCCTCTGATTAAAATCAAATATAAGATCCTGAATACCCCACCCTATCGTATGAAACACCACCATAGGGCTCTGATCACTGCATCACCTCCGGCATGACATTTTGCCTATCGCGGACCGGAAGCACGATCGCACACCGTTACTTTAATAGCAGACCACATCAGTTCGATATGGTATCGATCTGCCGACACCATTTCCTCAAGGCAGTCTCATCAAGCTGCACACCCAACCCAGATTCGGTCGGCAGCGCTAGCGGTCTACCGCCGTAACCGAATTGTTTCAACGGGTGCACCGGGTCATGTTTCAAGAGGTGAAGTCCATAACATCCTTCAGCAAAAATTACCTTTGGTAAAGCCGCAATCAGAACCAACTGGGCAGCGGAAAGCAACGAAGTCTCCCCTACTTGGCTCCCGACCTGGACGGCCAGTCCGGCCTCCAGGGCCCGCATGCTGCGATTGAATGCGGCCACGAGTCCACCACACTTGGAAATGCGTATGTTAACAGCCGTACAGGCTCGCCGGGCGATCAGCATCTCCAGTGATTCATGATCGTTCAGGCTTTCATCGACCATGACATTCAGTCCGGTTTCCCGGACCAGCGCGGCTAGGCCGTCGATTTCCCCGGGCATCAGTGGCTGTTCAAACGACCGGATACCGAACCGGGTCAGACGCCGCATTCCGTCAATGGCCTGCGGCAGGTCCCAGGTCATGTTTGCATCGACGCGAATATCGCACCTTCGCCCGAGTACACGGCGGGCCATTCGCACAGTCGGTTCGGCATGGTCACTGTTTATTTTGATTTTAACCTGCTTGAATCCATACAGCCGGAACTTCAGCAGCGTTCGGAACGCCTGCATACCCTTTTCAGCGGAAAAAACCGCACTGTATCTGAAATCCGGCAACCCCCGCTCTGCACTCCCGAGGCGTATGGACTGTCCGAATTCACGCCCGAATGCGTCCAGAAGGGAAGTGTCGATCGCCGCCCAGGCTGCAGTTTGCGGCGTTGAAGATGCCACCCAACCGGCCGGTGCCTTGCCGTTGCAGCGGTCGAGAAATTCAAATACAGCCTGCAGGTTCTTGAAATCTTTCCCTACCAGGTGCGGCAGGATGTTATTTTTAAGCAATCGATAAGCACTTCCTCTGCTTTCGCCGGTAACATATTCGCGTGGCAGACATTCACCGAATCCAACTGTGCCGGATTCGATTTCACATTTCAACAGAATGCTTTCTGAAGAAACGCGACTGGCAGCTGCATGCTTAAACGGTTTGCGAAAAGGCAAATCGGCAGCAAACATTTCAAAGGATCTGATTCTTGGCATCTGGCAGAGCGAATGCGCATCATTTTGATTTATTGTATAATATGCATACTATACTTTTAATCCATCGTCGATAGAAATCGAACAACAGGGTACAAACTTTTTTAACGAGGCACTTAGGGCTCACTCAAAAATAAATTCACATTTCATGCACCGATGCATCACAACATGATAAATGCTGATGCATCCCATCTGAGTGCGTTGCCAAAACTTGGAATATCTCGATATTCCCGCGTTTTCGCGCCTTGCCCGACGGGTGCCTCAACGCCTATAATTGTGAATTTAATTCTTTATGTACCCTTAGGGAAAATGGGCCCTGAAGCGGCGGAGGGTTAACTATGAGGGAGTGTGCGATTTATGGCTTTGGAATAGGTGGCAATGGCGACTGGTTTAAATAGCATTTCCCGGATGCCGATCGACTTGGCTTTTTGCATGGTGATTTGTTCGCTGAAACCGGTACAGAGTATGATGGGTATATCCGGTCTGATTTCGATAAGTTGCCTGGCAAGTTTGTCGCCGGTCATGACAGGCATGTTCATGTCGGTAATAACCAGGTCATAGGCATGTGGTCTGGTCCTAAATTCATTGAGAGCAGCGGTGGCTTCTGTCCGGCTGCTCACTTTATATCCCAACCGCTCGAGCATTGCCTTGCCGATATCCACCAACTGCGGTTCGTCGTCTACCAGTAGAATGTTACCATGTCCTCTGGGCGGAAGCCTTTCAGGCGTCACGCTTTCTGCCATTTTTGTTTCGTGCACAGGAAAGACCAAATCGAATGTGGTGCCTTGCCCGGGTACACTGTGCATGCGGATATCACCTTTGTGGTTCATCACGATACCGTGGACGACCGAAAGTCCGAGTCCGGTTCCTTTGCCACGTTTTTTAGTCGTAAAATAGGGATCGAAAATGCGCTCAGCAACATGTCCTTCGATGCCGCACCCATTGTCTGCAACGGTCAAACGAACGTATCGGCCGGACTTTAAATCTTCGAATTCTTTATTGTTACCGGAATCTATGAAGGTATTGCAGATCGAGAGCTTGAGTAGTCCACCGTCTTTTTCCATTGCATGGGCGGCGTTGGTACATAGATTCATCAGAACCTGATGGATCTGGGTCGAATCGGCAAGGATGGTTGCATTATCAGGATCCGCATCCTGCTGGATTTCAATGTTGGCCGGTAGGGTGGCCCTGAGCAGCTTGAGCGCCTCGTCGACGACGTGACGAAGGTCAACCGGTTTCTTGTCGTGTTCGGATACGCGGCTGAATGCCAGGATCTGGCGGACCAGGTCTTCGGCGCGATGACTTGCTTTGAGAATCTGATTGATGTACTTCTCCACACCGATATTCGGAGGTAAATCCATATTGGCCAACTCGGCAGATCCCATGATGGCTGCCAGGATATTGTTAAAATCATGGGCGATGCCGCCGGCCAGCGTACCGATAGCCTCCATTTTCTGTGCCTGCTGCAGCTGGGATTTGAGCCGTATTCTCTCTTCTTCGGCATTCTTTCTGGCGGTTATGTCGATGGCATTGCCCATGACAGCCGGTGATCCATTATGCAAAATGCCGGTCACCAACACATGTGCCCAGACAAGCGAACCGTCGAAACGCTTGACGCGCAGTTCAAGATTGGTTGGTCTGAGGGTTCCATCCGGACTCAGCCTGGTCTTTTCCCTGATAAGGGGCCGATCTTCCGGATGGATGATGTACCAGAAATTGTCGCCGACGATTTCATTCGGTGTCTTTTGAAATATTTCTGAAAATCGCTCGTTGGCAAATACGATATTTTTATTCTGGATAATAAATATTCCGGTCAACGAATTCTCGGTCAGAACCCGATGGCGCTTTTCAGACTGCGTCAGCCTTTCGATCAGCAGGTCTCGTTCATTAACAGTTGCTTCATATTCATCAATCAGATCCTTAACCCAATACCTCGCCATCCACCGTACCAGACGTTTAAATGGTGATACATTTTTCCAGGCCAATTCAAATGTACAGCAATGCGCACCATCGATGACACAACCAGTCTCCCGAATATTCAGATTTCGGGCACCGGCAATCCTGGCAATACCGGCATAGATACCCAGGTTCCAGTTGCAAACATCTTTAGTGACCTTGATACCTGGCCGATAGTGAAGTTCAAATAGGATGTGGTTCGGTTTGCTGTCATTAAATCGGGCCTCTTTGGTACGGTTGAATCTGGAATTGATTTTGGTGCTTTGTTTGGCCAGAAATCCGAGGCTGAATAGGCGTGCAAAAAAAAGAACATTGCGGGAAAGCTGCTCGATAACCACTCGCTGAGCGACATCGAACAGTGGGTTTTCGCCGGACACAACTTTTTTAACATTGCTGAGCAAATGCATTGAACACGCATTGGATACCCAATAGGCCGGATCGGTGAGATGTTCTTCACGAATGGTAACGATGTTGGATGGATTGTCTTTTTCGGCCACCTGATATTGCGGATTGTCGATGAGATCACCAATTACCGTCTGAACAGCCGATTCTCCGTATTCCCGCCGGAGGTATTTGATGAGTCCTACAAAATTGTAGCAACATATATCTTTCTGCATTAACATGGTATTTAATCGGCTGGAATGGAGATTGTCCGTCTGAATAAAACGAGCCGGATTACTGAAGATAGATATCGGCAATTTGGCGGTAAAACTTGAAATGATTATTGAATGGAGAGGTCATCTATTGTTGTGTCGCAGAAATGGCTTAAGAAATTCTAACCGGGTACATTCGCAAATCCTGATGATCATCGGTCTGCCACCGCGTGAAGGCGGTCAAGTCCAGAATGGCAAAATAGTACAAATTCAGGGATTTATTAAATGGTTTCAATTCGCAATTTAAGGTTTGACACCGATTTCCACATCCCACCAGGCGGGACACCCATCGACTATAATTATCACGGGCACGACCCGCGATTCGTTAAGTTCATGAATATAATTTAATTTCCTTAAATATCAATTTCAGACCAGTCCGATTCACCTGATGGAAATGATGTTCTTGTAAATATTGAATTACATTTTTCGCACTTTCCATCAAAAATCCCACCTCCCACTGGTGTGCCAGACTCGTCCTTACCACTCCAAAATTCAGCATTAGTGATATTAAATTTGCCATTACATTTAGGGCAAATATCCGGGATACTTTTATAAATTCGGTCCATTTATTTAAAATGTACTAATTTGGTGATATTATATCTAGATGTTTTTCTATTTCTCGTATACTGTTGGCTACTTTTTCCATAATGTCTATCTTAGATCCTGATATATTATTCAAAGTTCTTTTAATCTTCTGATATACTTTTACTTTGCCATATAAAACCTGATCATTCATTAATCTATTTTTACCAATAGAATTAACGATATCATCCCCTATGCGTATCAAATCCGCTAATGTTAATTTCATTTCCCTCTCAACCTTGCCAGTTTTTGACTTGTATTTATTCATCATAATGACTGAGTTTAGCAGCTGGGTGGAGGGATGCCGAGCAGCTTGTAAGTGTTAAAATACTCTGTGATACCATTAAGTTTTGAAAAATCGCCGCGCCCACCCGGTCAGCTGCAGCGCATTTTATGCTGACGCCCGTTGGGCTTTGCGCCTAGCTGTTTCCTTTGAGCGCATAAATGTGTGCCTTAACAACAGTGCCGTCCCCAAGTTCCGCCGACGTGATGACGCGCTCATAGCCATCGCCCTCGAACGCATCCAGCCGGACCCAATGTGCAGATAGCTCTTCGGAGCTGAAAATGAACCCATGGACTTCACCACCGAATTCATCCAAGACAATGCCAGGGTAACCGACCGCAGCACCCCAGCCTTCCTGGAGCAGTGTGCCCTTAACGGTAGCGGGCTCCCACGTACCAGGAACCCCGGCCAGCACATGCTCGTTAGGCCGGCCGGGTGCCAGTGTTCCGTAAACGAATAGTCGGTCGGTCATGGATTCCTCAAAGGCAGCTTTCGCAAGTTTCATCGGTTGCCGGAATGCGCAGCGTGTAGGCAATCCGCGTGCAAACTATATTTGTCCATTGTCAAAGAATGGGTTACACAGCTCTCTGAATTCCTTCAAATATTGGTTAAGGTATTCCGTGTCTATCTCGAACTCGCCATACACACCGAAGTCTCGATTTCCTTCAGGGTGGCAGACAGTATTTCCCAGGTTGCATCTGACGCGCGGCCTACCAGCAGGAGTATTGGCGAAAAAGGTCAGTCGAAATCCGTATGTACCTATGAGTTCTGGTGTCTTGCTCCTGTTTGAAATGAATTCATCAAATTCGCGTACAAATTCAGGTAGATTTTCAAGGTACACACTATCGTTTCGGCCGCCGAAATCACCGAACTTCGCCCTGACCTCCATGAAATGTACGCCATCATAGTTGTCCGAAATAAATTCTATGAAGAACTTGTGATCACTTGATCGTATTTTCATGATTAATCGCACGCTAACGGGAAGCTCAGCAACCACCAAGGGCCGCATGGCCTTTGGTGGTTGCTGAAGCGTCATGTTATGGTCACTAGTACCTTAGTTTCTTTATATTATGTGCGATTACACTTATCCTGGATTTTGACCCGGTAACAAGAAGGATTTCATTGATCTTTTTCTTTTCTTCTGGATGTAACTCAAGATCTATGATCTTTTCACCTGCAAATCCAGGCGTTACAACTCCTGAAGTTTTAGCTCCTGGTGTTCTTTTGTGTGCTATAATAGACACCTTACACGCAACATAATATTTCGTTTTATTTGTGAGAACGAAACTTACTTTGCATGGGTTTTCCTTACAGTCACTATTAACCTCAGTAACTTCAACATCTTTTTTTTGAAAAAAGTATAACGCGATCAATTAAGCGACCTTTCGAGATAAGTGGGATGAGGGATAAAACTATGTTGAACTGACCCGCGTTGGTAGATTTTACCAATATATATGGGGATTGTAAAGGTAGGGATAAACCTGGCGATACAGATAGTATATGGTCAAAAATACTTCTTTGTTGCAGTATTGGCAGTTCATAATCAAACCATGGATCGCAAATCGACTGCAGCGGTAAGCTTTATTTTAATTTTGATGAACAGAAGAGCTGGTCAAGTCCCGAATAGTGAATAAATTTTGACAATTTTAATTGAAGCGGATGTTCAATAGATTAGCCCCCCCTGTACGATAGTTCCTACTTACCCCAGAGGAATACGCTCCGCTGTCACAAGTGAACTCCACAGGACAGGCGGGGCAGGCAGACACACACACCCGCCCGCCTCGCCTTGCTCGCATGGCGGGCGTGGGACATCCACAGACAATAAAACCTTTTTGCCTGGACAAGCCTGTCTCGAGCGACGTCGAGTGGGTCGCCCCCGGGCAAAATCCTGATTACTCAGGTGGTAAGTCCCACTCTATAAGTTCGACATCCTCAAATGCAACCGGTTTACTGGAAACCCACAGCACGGCCCGCAAACCGTCGGTAAAATATGGATCTCCGGTCAGATTCTGCCGCGGCGATTCGATGGGCGCCACACCGACTCCTTTTACTAGGGCAAATTTCGAAAGACCCTGGGAATACACAAGGTTCTGGATCAAGTACCTGCGGGTTTCATCCACATCCGGATCGATCTTGTGGGTTACAATCGTCTTTGTGGTAAAGCGCACCCCGATGTCGCGGCTGATCTGACCCACCCACACGAAATCACCCTGAAATTGGACCGGTGCCAGCCACAGCCGCAAGTGATTGCGTTCATGAATCGTGCCCCGTGCCTTTTGAAAGGCAACATCCTGGCGCCTGCCGAAGACATACAAGGCGCTGACGGGTGAGTAGCGATAGCGTCCTCCAAAAAGAAAAGAAGTCCCGGTCTTCCAGGCAGAACCGGTGGTGATGGTTTCCGTCTCATCCCACCCGGCCCGGATAAAGGCATGATAGACATCGTCACCGTTTCCGACGATGATCAGGTTGAGCGGGTCACCCGTTTCGGTCCCTTTTTTGTTGACCGTGCAGCAAGGCAGCTCCTGGAGGTACTGAATAAAGTCATTTTCATCTTCGATATTTTTCCACCTGTCTGCCGGGTACAAAATCTCAAAATCGATCTGGCGGTGATCTATTTTCAGGCCGGGCACGCGAATGAAAAACGTAAATGTTCTTACCTGGTGGTCGGCTCCTACCAGATCGACGACAAAGGTTTTGGTGCCCTCGTCAAGGTTGGTGAACACAAATCCCGCTCGAACACTACCCGGGTGGATGTAGACATCCTTTCCTTTTTCAAAAAAATAACGATCCATTTTTTGATTGGCGGTGTTCGAAAAACGAAAATGGCTCACAAAAGCGGCTTCGAGGGGTGTAAAGTACATTGGATCCAGACTGACAGGAAAAAACCAGATCGGTTGATCGTCCTGGTTTTCGATCTCGAGCCAGACCGGCTGTATCCCATGGCGGTAAAGATTGACACCGAATATTCGCCGTGTTTCCGCCGCATCGGGTACGGCGGCTCTCACGCGCACATTGTTTTCAGATTTTGTTTGCGCTCTTTCCAGAAAAAGCGACTCGCTCAACGGACTTGGATTGTAACCGGAACATCCGAAAATAACCATGCAGAAAAATGCGAAGATGCAAAGATAGCGATTACGTCCCATGGGACCAATCCTTGTTTTCACCTGTAATGAATCCGGGCCCGGAGGACCCGTCTTCGCCAGGCTACGCCGCGGCAGGCCCGGCTTTGGTTCAACCCCTTGAAGGGGGCGCTCTGTGACCGACCTGATTTCAACCTTCTACTGGAGTGTTGGAGAACCGAACACATGACAAACATCTGCCGGGAATCAAACCCGAGATAGACGGGATTTTATTCCCATGGAGACCAAGTGCCTTAGACCATTACTCCAACACTCCATCACTCCCTGGATTTTTCAAGGCAGAGCCATCCGTTTGTGACCTGGCCCAGAGGACCAGGATTTCTATGCTTTCTAAGAACTGACCTTACCATCCGGGGCATGGTGTTAGCGGCCCAGCAAAAGCTTTCTTCTTTCAGTAGCCGGCCTTTCCCAAGGCACGAGTTGAACTTCCGAAAACGAAATGGGATCGCCTGAAATCCATATCACAAGGCGAAGCCCATCCGTGAAGTACTCATCATCGTGCAGACTCTGGCGGGGTTCGGCTATCGTGGCAACACCCGTTCCTTTGACATAACCATATTTCAATATGGCCTGAGCGTACCACAGATCCTGTAGCAGATAAGTTCGGGACTCATCCACGTCCGGTTCGATGATAAATTTGTTCCAGACAGAGCGCCGGATGATGCGGCTGATCTGCCCCACCCAGACATTTTTACCTTCGAAAGTATATGGGCTCAGCCAGAGACGCAGCTGATTGCGCTCGTTAAGTGTTGATCGGGATTTGCGGAAGGCGGCATCCTGGCGTCTTTCAAAGAGATAGAGCGATTTGACGGGTTGATATCGAAACTCCCAGAGTAACTGGGCCGCCGGATCATATGATGATGCGGCCGCAGTTTCGTCCCAGTTGCTGCGCAGCAGGGCGTAAAGGACGTCCCGACCATTTCCGACAATGACAACGTTGACCGGATCGGCCATTTTATTGCCGTCCTCACCGGTCGTGCAGCAGGGCAATTTTTCCAGGGCTTTCCTGAAATCCGCCAAATTGTCATATGCGACTTCGTCAAGGGACGATATCAGGCTCGTCCAGTCCACCACACGGTAATCCACTTTAAGACCCTCAACGGGTATCAAGAATGTGAAAGCCCGAACCTGGTCATCCTCACTGAGAATATCCACGTTAAAGGCTTTGGTCCCCAGTTCCAGGTTGGTAAAGACGAATCCCGAACGGACATTCCCCGGTTCGATGGAGTTGCGGATGGTATGCTGGTGAAAATACTGATCCATCCTCTGTTTGGAAGCCTTTGAAAAACCAGAATGGTGCATGTAGGCCACTTCAAGCGGGGCAAAATAGTCGGGGTCGACACTCACCGGTGCAAACCACATTCGCTGTTGGGTGTCGTTTTCGATCTCCAGCCAGATCGGCTGGATGCCTTTTTTGTATAGTGGCAGGCCAAACACTGCTTCGGTTTCTTGCGCGCTGAGTACCGCTGCTGAGACTCGGACACCATCTTCCATCTGGGTTTTGGTCCGTTCCCGAAAAGGCTCTTCGTTAAACGGTCCCGGATTGTATGTCGCGCAGCTCGTCAGAATCGAGCATGAGATGATGACAAATGCTACCTTGCGTATGCTTGCATGAAAAGCCATAACTTTACGGCCTTACTTAGAAGAATCGATTAATTTAAAAGAGTGCATTTTAAATCGCATAGGCTTGGAGGAGAAGGAATAATAAAGCAATGCAATACGAAAATCAACACTGAATATTTTGAATCCAGGGTTTATAATACCAATTGTATTTTTATATCGATTACAAATTGACAAACCAAAATATAATTAGTAGACCACCCCAACCGGAGCCAACTTTAATGGAATTCAAAAAGAAAGTTTGATTTGCAAAGGAGAAGATATCATGGCCGTTCAGAAACTTCGTGAAGGCAAAAGAGCTGTCGGGACCATGGTGCGCATGACCCGAAATCCTGCCGTGGCTACCATGGCACACAATGCAGGCCTCGACTACATTATGCTTGACCTGGAGCACGGTCCCTACACCATGGAAACCGTGGACGACGTTTTCAAAGTGGGGCGGCCGCTCGGTTTGGGCTGTTTCGTCCGCGTGCCGGAACTCGCCAAGGGCTATGTCTCCCGCGCACTGGACTCCGGCGCCACCGGTGTCATGGTGCCCATGCTGGAATCTGTAGAACAGGCCCAGCTCCTGGTGCGGTGGGCCAAGTATGCACCGCTTGGCAGCCGCGGTTTGGGTGGGGCTGGCGGCCACAGCGATTTCATGGGTTTCAAGCGTGATGCTACGCCGGAATTCATGGCCAAGGCCAATGTGGACACCCTTGCCATCGCCCAGATCGAAACCGCCCAGGCCATCGAGAACATCGATGCCATCGCCGCTGTACCGGGTATCGACACCCTGCTTATCGGTCCAAATGATCTTGCCATTTCGATGGGATGTGCCGGCGACCTGCTGGGCGACACTCTTGACAAAGCCATCGGCAGGGTGTCGGAGGCTGCCCAAAAGCATGGCAAGATATTCGGCATGCATGCACCCGACCCCCTCCTCGACCGCTGGCTTCCCAAAGGTCTCACTTTCGTAATGAACAATCTGGACACCAGCATCCTTGCAGCCGGGCTTAAAGCGATCTACGAAAAATATAAGGACTGATCGACAGTAAAGATCCGAGCCCAGAGATTCAGGCTTTGGTTCAACTTCTGGATGGGGGCGCCTTGTTGTTGAGCTGATTTCAACCTTCAACTGGAACGTTGGAGTGTTGGAGCATTGGAGTAACGGTTGTGTTTTCTGGGCAGATACTGGATGCTTGATACTTGATGCTGGATATCTAACAACACGCTAATGATGAAATCCAAAAGCATCCAGCATCCAGGATCCAGGATCCGTCGATTCTCGCAACGGTTTTCAAAGCAACGGCCAAGTTTGAATACAGTATTTTATGCTATTTTAGAATCAAATCACATGCGTATTTTCTTTCGCTCCGGGTCGTAGAGGACACGGCTGGGTTCTAAGGTTGCGGTGTAGACTTCTTTAAAGGATTCAATTTCAAAGTCATTATTTGAATTAGCCTGTTCTACTGGAATATAACCGTAACAGATGTTTTTCTTTACGGTGTGACCATAACCGGAACTGGTCGTTACACCCAGCACCTTTCCCCCTTGAATGATGGGGGCGCTGCCCTGGAGCACCAGCGGTTCACCGGTGTCGATGGTAAAAGAGCAAAGTTTTAATCCGGGTCCCTGGGCCTTGACTTTCGCCAGGGCTTCACGGCCGATAAAATCTTCTTTATCAAGGGCCACGCAAAATCCGAGTCCCGCATCGAATGGGGTATACTCCGGCGTCAGTTCCGATCCCCAGTCGGCATAACCTTTTTCCAGATGCAGGGAGCCGATGGTTCTATAACCCGCATTTTTGATGCCCAGATCCTGGCCGGCTTCCCAGAGGGATTCGTAAACATGGACCGCAAATTCCGTGGGGATGTAAAGCTCGTATCCCAGTTCCCCAACGTAGGTTATGCGAAATGACATAACAGGGGCATATCCGATCGTAAAACTTTTGCAGGTTCCGAAGGCAAAGCCTTCATTGCTGACGTCGGCATTGGTTAGTTTTTGCAGGAGCTGCCTTGATTTCGGACCGATAACGTTAATGACCGCATAGGCCGAGGTCATCTCCTTCAATGAAACCGAACCGTCGGCGGGCATGTAATTGTTGATCCACCATGCAGCGCGCAATCCAAAGGCGGTGCCGACAACCAGCATAAACCGGTCTTCAGCCAGCCGCCCGATGGTCAGGTCACACTCGATGGTGCCTCTTTCATTGCACATCTGGGTGTAGATAACCTTGCCGACCGGTTTGTCGATCTGGTTGGCACACAATCTGTTCAAAAAGGCCAGGGCTCCGGGGCCATCCACTTCGAACTTGCAAAAGGATGACTGGTCGATGAGCACCACGTTTTCTCTGGCATTTTTATGCTCGGCCGCCACGTGTTCGAACCAGTTGGGAATTTCAAAAGTGTGATCGTCTTCGGGTGCCACACCCTCCGGTGCAAACCAGTTGACGCGTTCCCAACCGTACTTGGCACCATAAACCGCGCCTTTTTCTTTCAGCGGAAAATAAAGGGGACTGCGTCGGACGCCGCGGGCCGAATCATGCTCCTCGCCGGGCCAGTGAATAGTGTAATGCTTGCCGTATATTTCGGCTGTCCTTTCAACATCGTATCTGCGGCTTTTGTGATAAGGACCGAAACGACGAATATCCAGCGGCCAGATATCGAGGCTCGGTTCACCTTCGATAATCCACTCGGCCATCATACGGCCTGCCCCGCCGCCGGCGGCAATCCCGAAGGCGTTGAAACCCACCGCCACGAACACATTGTCCCTTTCAGGTGCCGGGCCCATGATGGCATCGCCATCCGGAGTAAAACCCTCGGGGCCGTTGATCAGTTCGCGGATCCCGGCTTCTTCCAGACAGGGTGTCCGTTTTATGGCCGGTTCTGCCAGCTGCATAAAATGGTCGAAATCCGAATCGAGCAGATTTGCGTTGAACTTATTGGGGACCCCGTCGATCGACCAGGGGATGCCGTTTCTCTCATATCCTCCCATCACGAGGCCGCCAACTTCATTTTTGTAGTAGATTAAATTGTCTTTGTCGCGAATCGTCGGCAGATCCTCAGGCAGATCTTTCATAGGATTGGCAACGGCATACTGATGCATAAATGGCACCACCGGGGTGTTAATCCCCAGCATTTCACCCACCTGATAACCCCACATTCCGGTGCAGTTGACCAATATTTCACACTTGATGTCGCCTTGCTCGGTTTTGACGGCCGTTACCCGGTTTTTGTCAAATTCAAAACCGGTTACCAGATTGTTGCGATAAATTTTGGCACCCCGGCTGCGGGCGCCCTGGGCCAGGGCCTGGGTGATGCCGGAAGGATCCGCTTCGCCGTCGGTCGGCATGTAAGCCGCACCGATGATACCGTCCAGGGAAATAATCGGACAAAGATCGTAGGCTTCCCGGGGGGTGATGATATTCATCTCCAGCCCGAAGCTGCGGGCGGTCGTGGCACCTTTTTTCAGCTCGTACATTCGTTCTTCGGTGCTCGCCAAATGCAGGCAGCCGCTCATTTTCCAACCGGTTTTAAAACCGGTTTCCGCCTCGAGCTGATCATACAAACTCACGCTGTACTGCAGCATGCGGGTGATGTTTCTTTCCGAGCGCAGCTGTCCGACAAGACCGGCAGCATGCCAGGTCGATCCACTGGTAAGCTCTCCTTTATCGATTAAAACCACATCCTTCCAGCCCATCTTGGTCAGATGATAGGCGGTGCTGCAACCAACGATGCCGCCACCGATAATTACAACTTGCGCACTGTCTTGCATGGGGTATTCTCCTTTCTGGACTCACAGTTTGAATTTTTATCGATATCGGTCGATTCTTCTATTTCAGCTTGTCGCTTCATCCACCAGCTCGGCTATACGACTTAGGCAGGTTGTGAGCGAAACAGACAAAAATTTAAGATTATGAATTCAGCCCTCCTAATATACATTTACAACCCTTCACGCAAGACTTTAGGCCCATTTTTGTTTCCTGCAGCCTATATTTTTAAATCCGAATTGCACATGATTTATGCCATAACCGTATTGAATATTTTAGGAATGCTATCCGTCGGGAGCCTCCCTTCGAGAGCCTCAGGATCTAAGGACAAGGTCGAACGATCGAGGTAGATAGAAATGGCAGAGCGACGCGATACCATAAATCTTCCATCTTCTATCTTCAATCTTCAATTCCAGCTTGTCCGGGTTGAGCTGTAGGATGATTTATACAATATTTTGGATAGGTTTGATGGGTTTTGACCCAGAGGGACAAATCAAAAAAAGCTTGACAGGCAGAGGGGGGTAATATAAAGCTTTGCTGAATTTCTTACCTTTTTTATCAGGCAGTTTGATAGTTTCGGACATTGACGGCTGCGCTGTGAATCGAAACCGAAGATGTTCCGAATTTTCTTTTAGACCTTTACCTGAGCACGTCCTTTGGCTAAGACCTGTCCCTTTTCGGATATTTCAAAACCAGAAAGACTCGATTTGCTTACGTCGGTTGAGCCCCAGGCCGGAGCTATTAGTTTCACATCTTTTATTTTCTGCTCACAGTTACCATGACCGCTGTAAAAAGAATCAGCGGTGAGTTCTTTGGCTTTCAGATCTTGTTGCTCGGCAGATTCAATAGCTTGAATCATTCGTAAACAGATCCTTGCTAACCCGGTTCGGGATTTTTCGGGAATCAGAATTGCCCCAAAATATCTCATAAAGAAAGGAGGAAACAAATGAAAAGAAGATCACAAAAACTAGTCGGTCCTGCCTTGCTAGTCGCAGTTTTGATAATGACTTTACCATCCGCAGGGTTTACTCATCAACTCGCTGGGCTCACCCCGGACGAAGTGGTTTTATTGAGCCACCTGCCTGATCAGCAGATCGGCAAAGACTACCCCAAAGGGGAGACAATAAACGTCGGTTTTCTGGCCGCTCTCTCGGGGCCTGATGCCGGGTGGGGACTCCCGGGACTTACCGGAAATAATATCTGGATCGATGCGGTCAATAAGACCGGCGGGCTTCTGGTCGGCGGCAAAAGGTACCCGTTGAAGATGCACGCATTCGACGATGAGGCCAACGCCTCCAAGGCGCTTCAGGGTGCCAGACAATTGGTGCTGGAACATGACGTTAGATTCATCAGCGCCATTGGCGGCGATCCTGCTAATGCCACGGCTCCCTTCCTCACCAAACACAAGGTGATCTACGCGTCGCTGGTCCCCACCGACATGCATCCCAGCCGGCCATACGTTGTCGCCGGCGGCGATGTCACCCCCCAGTGCAACATGTTCAATGCGCTTTTGGCCAAGATGGTTTTGCCTAGTGAAAAAGAACTGGGGCGACCGTTGAAATATGCGTTGACCACCCAGGACGACATCATGTCCCGTCAAGTTGGAGCCTGGGAAATCGGGGCCGCTCTCGCCATGGGATTCGAAATAGTATACGAGAAGTTCTTCTCCGTCGATACCACCGACTTCGCCCCGATAGTCACGGCCTTGATGGCAACCAACCCCGACGTCATCAGCCTCTGTGAAGCCTGGCCCGAATATCAAACCCTGCTCTGGGAGCAGCTCTAACTGCAGGGATTTAAAGGAGTTGTTGTCCAGAATTACGCCGACTGGGAAACCAACCTGACGAAGATTCCACCGGAGTATCCTGCCGCTCGCCATGCGATAGACAGTTTCCCCCTGATGGATGATCCGTGGTGGGGTGCAAATTCATGGCAGGCTTCATTCACGCGCTTGTGGAACGCTCAATATGGTCCGGGGGCGCCTAAGGACGTTAAGCGACGCATGACCGGCATCGACTGGGACCATGTGGTGTGGCTCATTCCGTGGTGCATTGGCGCCCAGATTGCCGGCAAGGATGACCCGGGCAAATGGCCTTCGAACGATGCCATACTGGCTGCGCTGAGGAAACTGCCGTCGTTTCCCACCATTCTCGGTCCAGGGCACATGAGCGGCAAGGACATGTTTGGTATACAGAACATGATTGAACAGCCTGTCCCCATGAACATGTTTGACCTCAAAGCCGGAGACAAGCGCATCGTCGCTCACTTGAATTTCGAACCCTGGTATGCATCCATCAAGAGCGTGGTATTGGAAGCAGTCAAAGCACGCGGGCAGTATTTCACCCAGCGTAAATAGGCAGTCACGGGGGAGCGTATTTAAGCTCCCCCGTTTGAGTGCCCCTCGAGAGGACTCCGGATTTAAGCCTCAGGAATAGTGGCGTGATGGAGAGATGGAGTAATGGATAAAATATGACTAGCCAACTATTGATACAAACCATAGCTAATGCGATAGCGGCCAGCGGTATGTTGGCTTTGATAGCAGTAGGGTTGACGTTGGCCTTTGGCGTAATGCAAATGGCAAATTTGGCTCACGGACATTTCTTCATGGTAGGTGCCTATACCGTGTATGCCCTCTACGCCCTGGGCGGTTGGCCATTCTGGTGGGCAGTAGCTGCGGCCGTGGCTGTCGGGGCAGTCATCGGCCTAATCGTTGAGCGAGGCATTTTCCGGCCGTTGCAGGGAGATGTGGTCTCAGGATTCATCGCTACCGCCGGGTTAATGTTTGTTTTCGAAGTTTTGGTGGGTGAGATCTGGGGGTGGGGATTGTCGAGACCCATTCCCAGCCCCTATATGCGCGCTTTTAAGTTTATGGGCGCCTCGCTGGCCTTCCAAAGAGTTCTCGTTATACCTTTTGCCATTGTTTCCATCGGCGGACTCATGTTTTTTATGCGGCACTTCAGGCTGGGCCGAGCACTGCGTGCGGTGGCTCAGGACCCGGAAGCCGCTTCGCTGCAGGGGATAAATATCAACAGAATGACGGCGCTGGCACTGGCTATCGCCGGTGCCTATGCCGGTCTGGCCGGGGGTCTCATGTCAACGATATATGCGGTTACCCCTTCGCTGGGAGGCCACATCATCCTGCCGGCCCTTATCGTGGTGGTCGTGGGAGGAATGGGAAGCATTGGTGGTGCCACGCTGGCCGCCATTATCTTTGGATTTGTCACGACCTTCGTTACCACGCTAGTCGACAGCGTATCAGCCGTGATGGTTTCCGTTACAGTTATGGCTCTCGTATTAGCAATCAGACCACAGGGATTAATGGGCCGTGTCATTGCTTAAGACAGGAAAATACAGGACGTTGGTACTGGCGCCCTTAATAATAGGGTTTGTTTGGCTGTGTATTCTGCCTTTTTTTGCCAGGCCGTATCTGGTTGAAGTTGTGATGATGTATTTTATCTTTATCATCCTTGCCCAAAGTTACCGCCTGATCGTTACGAGTTATATTTAAAAGTTGTGTTTAAAGGAAAAGGCGGTGTATCCACCGGTAGATTGTTAGCAGCAGTCAACCGGCCACACTAAAAAGGAAAGGATACACCACCCATGAACCAGGATAAT
>Ga0126331_1000164_pt1 | contig 28700 bp, 14 predicted proteins | sample InaspJWI98metaG_FD_96379 | JGI IMG/M metagenome (GOLD analysis project Ga0126331, IMG submission 96379) | Marine gutless worms symbiont microbial communities from Oahu, Hawaii - Inanidrilus sp. 2 OAHU.JWI-98 metaG | ecosystem: Host-associated > Annelida > Digestive system > Unclassified | place... | reverse complement strand
GGAATATGGGATGTGGATCGACGGTCGAGAAGTTCCGGCCATTTCAGGATCCACATTTGAGATAGAAAATCCGGCCACCAAAGAGATTGTCGCCCGGATCGCACAAGGCGCAGCGGAAGATGTCGATCGCGCTGTGGGTGTGGCGACCGGGGCCGCCCGGACCTGGGGTCAAAGCTCAGCGGTCGAGCGCTTCCACCTTCTCTCCCGGCTCGCCGGGCTAATCAGGGAACACGCGGAGGAGTTGGCGCACTGGGAGGTCCTGATCACCGGACGACCGATTCGCGAGATGTCGGCCCAGGTGAGTCGGCTTCCAGACTTCTATGAGTACTTCGCCGCCACTGCACGGATTGCACAAGGCGAGGTAACGCCTTTCGGGGGCGACTACCTGAACTACACGCGCCATGTACCCCTGGGGATCGTGGGACTGATCACACCCTGGAACCACCCATTGCTGATTTTGAGTAAAAAGCTCGCGCCTGCCTTGGCGGCGGGAAACACGGTCGTCATCAAACCGTCTGAATTCACGCCGACCACCACGATCGACCTCGCCAGGCTTTGCAAGGAGGCCGGATTTCCGGATGGCGTTGTCAACGTCGTGCCGGGATTCGGCCCTGCGGCCGGCAAGCGGCTGGCCTCCCATCCCGATATCCGGAAGGTCGATCTGACCGGCGGTACCCAAACAGGCAAGGCGGTTGCCTCCCTGGCCGCAGGACATTTGGCCCAGGTTTCGATGGAGTTGGGCGGCAAGGCACCGATCATCGTATTTGACGACGCGGATCTCGAACAGGCGGTCGCAGGGGCCGCTTTCGCCGCCTATATCGCCGCCGGTCAAACCTGCGTTCAGGGTGCGCGCTTGCTGGTGCAAGAGGGGATTTACACCGCATTTTCCAAGATGTTGGCCGAAAAGGTCCGGCGTATTCGCCTGGGCGATCCACTCGATCCTGAAACTCAGATGGGGCCGGTGTCATCCCGCCGGCAGTTCGACCGCGTGCTGGATTACATTCAGCAGGGAATAAGCGAGGGAGCGCAGGTGCTGTTGGGCGGTGCTGCCGTTACCAAGGCACCCTATGACCGCGGCTACTTCATTGCGCCGACGATCTTTACCGATATCAGGCCCGACATGGTAATCTGCCGGGAGGAGATCTTCGGTCCCGTCACTGTCGTGATGCCGTTCAAACATGAAGCCGAGGCCGTCGCCTTTGCCAACGACTCACTTTATGGCCTTGCTTCGGCGGTCTGGACTCGGGATGTGGCACGTGCGCATCGGGTCGCGCACGCGCTGGAAGCCGGAATTGTATGGATCAATGACCACCACCGAATCGACCCAGCCATGCCGTGGGGCGGCTTCAAGAACAGTGGCATCGGACGGGAAGCGGGTCTGCAGGCCTACCGTGCGTTTACGCAGTCACAGTCGGTCGTGGTAAAACTCAGTGATCAGCCGTTCGATTGGTACTCGGGAGATGGGCGCTACTCATGATGCCGGATCGCTAGATCAGCCACAGACTCACACAGACACACACAGACAATAAGAACTTTTTTGCCCGGCAGGGGAGCCACGCAGAGCGGGATGCACGCACGGGTGGCGAATTCAAACGAAAGCCGAAGTGAACCTATACCCCCGTTTCCAATAGGCAGTTTGTTGGCAAAATATCACTCCGTGGTGAGTTATACCCTCATCGAACCATTTTCGACGGGTATTTCTCCTTTAATTTCACAATGAACTGTTGATCCTGCCTGATTTTTTATTCCAGATCATCTCTGTTTTCATAGTAAAATGACAGGGCATCATGGATCTGAGTGAGATTCAACTGGGGATAAGAACTGATAATTTCATCCGGAGAATGACCCAATATTTGATATTCCATGGCAATATCAATCACGCGTGTCCGAGTCCCTTCAATGATAGGGCTACCATTGCACACCGCCTGATCTTTTACGATATACGGATGGCTTCTATTTTCTTTTTTCAAGGCATGTCCAACCATGGTCTATACCTTCCAAATATTTAAATCTTTAGAGATTTAAGTATGCCCCAGTTTTTTCCCCAAAATCGATTTATCCAATAAATTATCCATTAATGTCCATTTATAATTTGACATATGGGGTTTATTGGATAAGATTGGATAAATAATTGGATATTTAACCAGGACGCTGCAATGACACCACGTATCGTTAAATTGATTGCCGAGATAGATGAATTCAAAGGCTACTGGAACGGGATGGGAAGTCTTTCCACAAAGACCCTGTCTTCATTGCGAGTTCTTGCAACAATAGAGTCAATCGGTTCTTCCACTCGCATTGAGGGGGCACAGTTGAGTAATCGGGAAGTTTCGGCCCTTTTGAGGGGTTTAGATATACGTTCATTTCAAAGTCGAGATGAGCAGGAGGTTGCCGGCTATGCAAGAGCCATGCAGATAATTCATGAAAGCTATGGGGAAATAAACCTAACAGAAAACAACATAAAATACTTGCATAAAGTGGTAATGCAATTTTCTACAAAAGACGGCTGGCATCTGGGTGAATATAAAAAGCATCCCAATCATGTTGCAGCTTTTGATTCAGATGGAAATCAAATTGGGATCATTTTTGAAACAGCCTCTCCTCTGGATACACCGAGGTTGATGGAATTACTCGTTGAAAAAACTCAATTACGATTTCAAGATGAAAATATCCATCCATTGTTGATAATTACTGATTTTGTGATCCGCTTTTTAGCGATTCACCCGTTTCAAGATGGTAACGGGCGTCTTTCTCGGATTTTGACAAATCTGCTACTGCTTAGAAATGGCTATGCGTTCGTTCAATACAGTTCACATGAAAGAATCGTGGAGGCAAATAAAGACCAATACTACCTGTCCCTAAGAGAATCACAGGAGAAACTGAAATCACAATCGGATTTTGTTTTGCCATGGGCGGAGTTTTTTCTCGAAATACTTAAAAAACAAAAGGATCACCTGAAGGAGAGGATCGAGCAAGAGAGAAAGGTATACAAATTACCAGATCTGTCGGAAAAAATAAGCAAACTTGCAAGCGAGCATGGTCGTGTAACGGTTTCATTCATATCAAGTGAACTCCAAGCGAATCGAAACACGGTCAAGAAACACATACAGCAGTTGGTAAAAATCGGCCGACTTGTCAGACACGGCAAGGGCAGAGGAACCTACTATTCTTCTTTCTAAAGTAAAATAATAAAATAGACTATGTTTTTTTAAATAGCCACTTTAAATTATGTATATTCTAAAGATCTTCAGCTGCGCGCGCCGCGTTTCCATCCAGACTGCGATGGGGGGGCAGGCAGTCGGCATTCCTACCGCGACCATTCTTTTTGTTGGTTGATTTTTTTGGCGTTAGGAAAAATGAGATACAGCAGGCACAAGATGTTCACAGCTTTGCCTCAAGTCTTACAGCAAACATTCAGTATGCCAACTTACTGTATATTAGTGTTGAACTAAAACTCCTTATTTCAGTATTTTATACAATAAAGAACGTTAATGTTTTTCGGTCTGGTTTCGTTGCCACCGGCATTTGATGTGGCGGTGTTGAAAGAATACGAATCCGCAATACCTTTCCCTCCGGATCCTCCATTTGTCGCTGGACCGTCATTCCGCGTTTGGTGGTAGTGGGTTTCAAGCTCATCTGCCTGCTGCGTACCTACGTTATCACCGGCCGTGCCGTCAGGACGCGGGGTACGGTTATCTCTATCCGGATCAATACCGCGAGCGTTGTCCCAAGCCCTTAAGAAATAGCCGCGATAATCGGGGACATTAAATGTGGTCGCCCCGTCGCCGGCGCCGTACATGGTGCCGATAGCGGCGAAGAGGTCGGCGTAGGTCAGCCTCGATACCGCCTGGCCGTTGCAGGCGAACCAGCCTGTGGGGGCGGTGGGCATGGCAAATGCGCTGACCATGCCGGCCGGCAGTTCGATAACTTTTTTTGCCATAAAAGCAGTGCCCACGGATGCCAATTGTGTCCGCGGCGTCAATTCCGATCCGGCGTTGATGGAAACTCCGAGCCAGTAGGGCACGCTGAAATCAAGGTCGGCCGGAAACGCGTTAGCTGAGCCCAGCATTACACTAAAGACGCCTTTACTTACCGCGACGCCGCTATGCGTTTCGGTCCACAGGGCTGTCCCGCCTGTATCAACATCGTAAATCTTCACGGTGATATCATAGTTGCCGGTTAACGGCGCGCCGCTGGAATCGGTTAAAATTCCCTGATAAGAGATGACTTCCGGAATTTGCGCATTTGCAATCGGGCATATAACGAGCGCTAAAACAAAGATAAAGATGGCCAAAATTTGCTTTTGTTTCATCTTTCCCCGCCTCCTTGTAGAAATTGTTTCAAAGATAATAAACAGGTGATTTCCCAAATCTTCTTATTTCGACTACAATTTTATCAATATTTCACGTTCCAACAATTTTACAATTTTCAAAGAATAGCAGGTTGTTGGGTTTCTCTACTTCCGGCGAATTAACTCAACTTACGCTGCTGATATTTTTAGCGATATGGCGACGTTTCAGGTGTTTTGTATATTGATGATATGTGTCAAATGTTGGGTTTCGTTTTTCAACCCAACCTACGTTGCTTTACAATCATAGAAAAATTTGTTCTTCTTTTTTGCTCTCGCTCTTTGATTTAGCATCCGTCGTGTACTATACCCAATTATTGAGCGACGGGTACGGTATTTGGATGATATTGATATCTCTATGCGGTGCTACATTAAAGAGTATTGAAAAAATACATTGAAACCTTAAATACATATGAACTAATCGCTTTCTTTGTTTTTATCTTTTTCATTAAAGATTTCATTTAACATACGAGATGTAGAATATTTACTAAATGTAATGGCGGATGTTAATCCCAATACCATATGAACGAGACCCAAGTATGGAATAATAAGTATGAAACTAATTATCTGCAAGACAAACGGTATTTGGAGCTCAGGGAAAAGATATTTCCGTAATAGAAGTAAAAAAACGAATAAACCGTACCCAAATATTAATAATACACCTATTATTTTAAATATGAGACTCTTTATCTTCTGTTTATTATTCCGAATATGTTTCCAATGAATTATAGAATTGTGAAGAGATTTTGCAGATGAACACATTATGCCAAGTAAAGGTATAAAGATAATAAGTTTAAACACAGCTGAAAATATTTCTTCTCCGATATCCATTTAATTAATCCAATTATCCATTATTATCAGGTAAATGTGGTATTTTCAAAATCCTAAAATGAACTAATTTTCAAAAGGAGGCCACGCGTCAACTGGATTTTCATCAATTAACGTTGTTAATTCTACAAACTCCATTGGAGCAAAGACAAACGCCTCCCACATTAAGACATCTATAAACTTTTCACCAGTTATAATTGTTTGCCACCAACTATCACTCGGTTTACCTATCTCTCGGCACCACCATTGTATTTCTTTTGTTGTTCGTTCTACTCGTAATTCCCATGGTTCATTTCCAAGATAATCCTTTACCAATTCCCTCACAATTGCAGGCGACGGCTCTTTAAGGCGAGGCCTTGTTACACCAGTATAATATGAATAATTCTTAACTACATAACTCTTCATTCTTTTTTCTTTAACCCTCCAACTAAGGCCATCCATTTCATTCAAAACCCATCCATATAATTCTGCTTTTTTATCTCTTATTTGACTAGCAGTTCCTTCACCAACTATTTGTTTTTCATCTGCAAACTTTATATCATTAGATAAACGTCTTTCGAAATCACTATTAATTTTTTCGTCTGATCTGTGATCTGCTTGACCTAACTCAGGAATATAAAATCCAGTAGGATCATTATAAATGAGTGGATTATTTCTCACATAGGAATAACGGTTTAATATCTGAGGATCAAATATTTTTTGAACAATCAAATCTGCTGAAATGAACCTCCCAATCACCGGATCATAAAGCCGAGCATCATAATTATACAACCCGCTTTCATTATCCCATTCCTGGTCGGTAAATTTAAAACTCGTTAAATTGATACCGGGCTTAGTCCTATCCCTTCCAAAAGGCAAATACTCTGTACTTTCGGCTGCCTCTCCATCCGGGTAGTTCGTCATAACCGTTGAACTACCCAAGTGATCTTTGTGATAATAATACCCGTTTGAAGAGGTGATTTTGGCAATCCGCAAATTACCGGCAAAAATGTATTTTGTTTCAATCCCGTCTCTAACTTCGAAATGCTCGCCTATGTAATAGGTCTCGCTTAAGCTATTTACGACTTTTTTGACCCGCTTGCTTTCCCCGTCATAATCAAATTCGATTGTATTGGAAGATGCTCCTTTTTCACGCACGATGCTCACCGGCATGTTGTCGGCATTGTAGGTGATCGTCCGTATTGCCGATTGGGCCGGATCGGTAAAATCCGGCCCTGCGGTCATATTGCCGTTTTCATCGTAGCTGTAAGTAAAACTGGCGCCGTTGAATTCGATCTGATCTGCGGCATGCAAGGGAGCTGCTGCACTGAAGCTGCTTTCTAGCATGACGGGTGCAAAGGGATCGGAGGCCCCATCGTTTGTTTCCGATTTCAGCCGATGAAGCTTGTCGTACGTGTAGCTGTAAGTTACGCCGCTCAAATTGTTGGCTATCTGTTTTATATCACCTGCGGGCGAATATTTGTACCCCTTGTCCTGAATCAAGTTAAGAGCGGTATCTTTTGACTGGATGGATAGCAACCGGTTCGATTCCGGATCATAATTATATTCTGATTGCGTGTTGTTGCCATAGTAAACATGTCCGATTTTACCGGTCGGCCCGTAAAGCGTTAACTCGGCATGCAGTTCACGGTCAGGTTCGGGGCCTGTTACCTGATACAGCAGTCCGGATTTCGGATGGTAATCATATAGCAGCTGGTAGGTGTCCGGGTAGGTCATGCCGACGACTTTGCCCGATTTATCATACTCATAAGTTGTGGTGTACGACGGCGACGGGGCCCCGGCAATTTTTTTCGTAACGCTCAGTACGCGGCCCATCTCATCATATGCGTCATAGGTCGTACTTGTAGTAATCGATTCTTCCGTTTCACCTCTAAAAGCTGAATACAGCCTGCCGATCCCGTTCGGAATTGTTTGGTCGTCATAGATATATTTTACAGGCAGATCAGCGGTGGAGTAGCTTTTATCCGTCATGCGGTTCAATTGGTCGTATGAAAACTGAATCTCCTGGTTTTTCGCGTCGACCTGCCTGATCAGATTTCCGTTTTTATCATGCTCGGGATATTGCCAGTAGCCCATGTCCGGGTCCGTCATCGATATCTTGCGACCGAGGTTGTCGTATTCGATGGTCGTCGTGTGGTTTAGATGGTTAATCACCTGGGTGAGATCCCCGGCGGCATTGTAATCGTAAAACGTGTGCTGCTCGCCCTGGTCAGTATATTCGACGACCTCGCGGATGCGACCAAGAAAATCCCTTCTGGTTTTCTTCATGCTGCCGTCCGGATCGGTGACAGTCACCGAAAAACCTCTGTAGGCATAGTTGGTGAAGGCGGAACCACCTCCTTCGACGCTGCTTCCGAGGGGCTGTTCGATATTCAGAGGTCTTCCCCGGTGGTCAAACGTGGTTTGCCTGAAGGGAATGTTTACCGGCAGACTGTCCCGATCCAGATAACTGGTGAGATTGGTCAAAAAAGGCCCGTCGATCCGGTCCTGCCGGCCCATGTTGTCGTAGCGCCAAAGGGTAATAACGGTCCGGTCGTCCTCGCCGTAGGTAATCGTCTCGATCCTGCGGTTCAAGCCGTCATAGTATGTAAGGGTGTCGATGGTGTTCGTATCGCTTTCTCTAATTTTGGTCAGCACGTAGCGGGGAGATGCTTCATCGAAATAATCGATGGTTTTCAGCCCGCCGTCAGGGTATATCACTTTCACCAGCCGCCCGAAGGAATCGTAGTCATAGGTGGTCCAGTTGCCGTTTTCGTCCTTTTTGTCGGAGACCTTGCCAAAAGAATAATCGTAGGTGTATTCGACCACGTGATCGACGCAGCCGGCGGGTGTTCCGCAGCCGGTCTGCGGATAGATGACCTTGGCCGGGTGGGTGTGCGTTTCGCTGTCATATTCAACAACCGTGGGATTGCCCCTGGGGTCGGTTTCGGAGGTCAGGTTGCCATAGCCGTAGGGATCATAGCCATAGCCTGTGACCGGGTTTTGACCGGCATCCGCCGGATCCAGAACCTGCTCTGTGGATAGGCGGTTTCCGGTTGCATCCTGGTATGTGTATTTCGTCCGACGGATTGTGTCACCACTGGAATTCTTCAGGGTCTCTTCCGCCAGCCGCCAGACCCAATCGCCTTTGTTTACGTATTCGGTGATGGTGGTGATACTTTCGGCCCCATCACCGGAAGCGGTCACCGTGTGAAGATACCCGTTGTCCGGATGGTACGCATAATCCTCCTGGCTAAAGACATTTGGACTGTTGTAATAATCGACCCGTTTGCGGTTGAGCTTGACAAAGCCCCAAGTCTGGTGTTCATCGATCTCCTGCCAGGTGAGATTCGTATCGGTGAGTATATTTTCGTTAGGATCTTTCAAGATTACCTGCTGCTCGTTTCCTTTACGATAATCGTCCTGGTGATAGTATTTTTCGACAATCGAATGATTGGGATTGGTCTGTTTCGCGAAACGAAAACCTCTAAAATCCCGGTCCGAATAGTCATAGAGTCCCTCGGAATAGGTATCATAGGTGGTAGTTGAATCGGGACCCACACCATCATTTACGGTGATCGTGGAGACAAGCTGAAAGATGAAGGGCAAACGCGGGTTGTAGTGGGCCGATGAAGAATCATACCCAATTGTCATCGTTGCACCGGTACCCGCTTTGATTTTCGAGAGAAGATCCGGCTGCGGGCTGCTGCCGTCAGACAGGAAGTATTCCATTGTATAAAGACGGTAATCTACTAAATCGGCGCGTTCATCGCCGTTGATGTCCGTCAGAATGATGCCGTCAGATGACTCCGGCGCGGTATTCAAAGCGCCGGCAAAATGGCCGTTGGCCGTGGCCAAATAGGTAGATACACCAGATCCGGGATTGCCCACGACCAGGTCGGCACGGCCATCGCCGTTGATATCGCCCACACTCATCGAGCGCGGCGGCGAGTAAACATGATAGGCGATCTGAATCAATCTTGGGCCGTCAAATCCGCCGTTTCCTTTCGACAGATAGACATATACATAGCTGTTCCAATACATTCCCCCCCAAGGCTCATTGAACCTGAATATTAGGTCGGTCAGACCGTCTCCATTCACATCAGCGAAGCTTATCGATGTGGCCTTCTTGGGCAGACTGAAGCTGTATTCACTTTCGAAGGTGCCATTGCCTTTGGATATATATATCCAAAGTGTGTCCCAAAGTGTGTCTTCCTCCACTTTGATCAGATCGGCATATCCGTCCCCGTTAATATCTGCCAGATGAAGCAGATTTATCGTCGGCTCCTCGGGATAATCGCCCAATCTCGAACCGGATTCCTGAAAAATACTGCTTGTCTTCCCAAAGGTACCATCCCCGTTGGACACATGAACGGTTATATCGTGGTTCCAATAGTAAGTTCCGACAACCGTATCCCCCACCACATCCGTGAGCCCGTCACCATTAACATCGCCGACATAAATGTTTTCCGTAGGCGTGGTTGGTGAATTCGGAGGGTTAATAAAGCTGCCATCTCCCATGGAGATCCATGCGTTGTCGATGGTAACCAGGTCTGCTAAGCCGTCACCATTGATATCGCCCAAACCAATGGGCGCGAGTTCGGAATTATAGATGGATGACGCGCTAGTAATTTCAAAAGTATCACCGCCGGAGAATTTGCTGCCGGAATCATCCGCCCATTGGGCCGTGTTCATTAGGGTGGATACATATGTCCGGTATTCACTACTTCCGTCGTTATTATCGATCACTAGTCGACGTGCAATAACATCGGCATAGCCGTCGCCGTTAAGGTCTGCGAAATTGAAGTTGTTGCCTATAAGACCTGCAAGACCTTTGTAGGTAATCGCGCCGCTGCCGCCTTCTTTCCATTCGAATGTCTTGGGGGGCAGGCTGGAACCGTCCGTTCCGTATGTCTGCAGTTTGTTTAGCCTTGAGCAGCCGCTGGAGGCGCCGTATTCATAATCCAACTGATACTTTCGAACGAGCACCGTATCATAATAGACTTCGATCCGGTCCAACCGCTTGGCGGTGGTAACGGCGAATCGCGACTTGTAGCTGATTGAAACATCGCTGCGGTCGGCAAGCTCGAATTTCACCTGGTACCGGCCAGCGGCACCGGCGTTGGTGTTGCCGGTGTAATCGATCTGCTTTAGATAAATTTGCCCCTGGTCTTTGAAATAAGCGAAGGTCATGTAATTGCCGTTGGTGTCCTGCACCCGGTCCAGGCACCATTTGTACACCCGGTTGCTGTCGCCGGGGTCATCCTGCCTGCTGGCTGCTGTTTGGCCGTAAAAATAAGTCGTACCGTCCCGGGCGATTACTTTCCAGCCTTGGGAAACGCCGATTAACTGAAATTTAGTAAATTCACTTTCGATTTTGGCGCCATAGTAATCGGTTCCCCAGTCACTGCGCGAGGTCATCTCGGATTGCCGGCCATTTCTCTCGAACACAAAATCAGTGCCGTTAAAGTTAAGGCCGTGTTTGGTGGAACGGCGAATGGCGCTTTCGGACAGCCGCCAGCCGACACCGATCCAGCCGTTCTTCCGGACACTGTTGTAGCTTAAAAACAGGTTCGGATGGATCCCGTTTCGGCCGGGAGGCACGTCAATTGCTATGTTATGCCTGGCCGCGCCTGTAAACATGTAGTTTTCTGGAAGCGGAACCACTGCCATGCTTTCATCTTCATCGATAATGATCTCGGACAGCTCGGCATGCGCCAATTCCGGAATTAAAGCGAATTGAAAAATTGCTACGGCAAACAACAGGGCCAAAAGATGGTTCGAACCTTTTGTGCGGGCTAGCATCGACAACCTCCGTATATATGAATAAAGCGCATATTCAGATCTTGGCTTTCACATCGGGCCTGGTATTGCTACAGGCGGGGAATCCGCCATATGGTCTTTATCCTGCCCAGTTCGTCGTATTCGTAGAAAATCCCGGGAGCCGGTCGGTCGTTGATATCCGCGGGATTGGTGGCCATTTTGTACTCGATAATGTTGGGAATGCCGTCACCGTCATAATCATCGTCTTTGCCTTGACTGAAATCGCCGAACCAGTCGGGTTCCCAGCGGTCGAGCAGTCCGTCGCCGTCGGTATCCGCAATCCCGTCATTGGGGTCCAAATTCCACTGGAACTCCTCCAGGTTGGTCAACTGGTCACCGTCGCGATCGCCGCCCGGGTCCTGAAGAAGATCGCCGAAATGAAAGATTTCCCAGGCATCGGTCACGCCGTCCTGGTCTGCATCCGCGTTGATAGGCTCCATGGAAAACGGAATCAGACCCAGCAGATTGTGCTCGTCATCGGTGCTGCCGGCCTCGTATACGAGATAAACCGGTTTGTCACTTTCGATACGGGATCCGGCGGTAATGTGCAGGCCGCCCGCGCTGCTGCCGAAATAGGCCTTGCCGGGCCGCAGACCGTCGCCGCTTAACGTCAGCGTTTCCGGCGGGTCGGCGCCGTTGTAAAGCGTTACGGTGGTGTCGGCTTCCAATCCGACCGCGACGATATATTGCGTGTCCACCGGAATGCCGAAATAGTTGCCGAGATAGCGGCTGTCAAAAAAGGAGGTGGCCTCCCCGCCATCGCCGTCATCGTATTGCACCGCGAATACCGGCTTGTCCGCCACGATGTGGATCGCGCTGCCCTGCCCCTGGGAGGCATCGGCACCGACCGAAACCGTTCGTTGCTCGCCTTTGCCGAGCACCAGACCCGTTCCGGAGCCGTCACTGGCGTAAACGTTTACCGTCGTGCTGTCCTCGATGGCCCCAATCAGGATATTCCGGGACCTTAGCCCCACCAGGTCTTTTGATACCGGCGGAACCGGATATACGTCTTTCGACTCCGGTCCGTTTTTGGCCAGATGCGTCACCAGGATCGGCCTGTCGGAGGTGATGATGCCCGAAAGGGTGTTGTCTGACCCGGCGTTGATTTCGACCACGCTGCCGCGTGTAACGCTTATCGTCACAGGACCACCACCGAAATCGACCTGGGCCTGGGCATCGCCGTCAGGGCTGAAAAGATAGTAATAGTTGGTATCCCGGATATGCGGAATTACAAAAGCCGTTCCGGCAAAAGACGCCGGCACCGGCATATCCGTACCGTCCCGGCTGCTGCCGAGGCTGATGGGCGCGGTTGCGGATATCATGTATCCAGGGCTTAGGACACCGGCCTGAATTTCACCGGTCTCGTACCGGTTCAGGTTCAGATACGCGTTGTCGTATGCCTGGGCGGTGTTCCAGAACCCGACGGTGTGGTTGTGATCAGAAGAGGCGGACGCCCCTAGAAAGACCTGCCCGATGGTATGGCGGATCAGAAAATGAATGTTGCCGGCTTCGTTGCTGCCGCTAATGGGCGGGCCGAGGGTGCAGACGGGATTTTCCGGTGGGCCGGACGGAGGCAGCGGACCGGCCGTAATTTTGTTGCCGTCTGCCAGGCTGACCACCCCGACAGCCGCGCCTTCCAGGTTCGGATTCAATATGTAGTAGCGTGACGAAAGAACATCATTGACTGGATCGAACTGGTCGTCGGCGCCGTCATCGTCGGAATCGATGCTGTTCGCCGACATACCGTAATAATACTCGGCAATATTCGATATGCCGTCGCCGTCAAGATCGCCGTTAACATCATTTCGTAGGGGATCCAGGCTGTTGTGGATCTCCCACCCATCCGGCAGACCGTCGCCGTCGGTATCGTTGGAGGTGGGATCGGTTTCACCGGCATCGACCGCGCCGTTTTGGTTGGCATCTTCTTCACCGTCCAGGAGGCCGTCGCCGTCGGTATCCGGATTCAGTGGGTCGGTTTCGCCCGGGTCCAGCCGGCCGTTGCCGTTTTTATCTTCCAGATTGTCCGGCAATCCGTCTCCATCACTGTCTGTGTCATCCGGTTCGTTTACGGCAGAAACCACATGCCAGAACCCGTCCCAGTGCTGATCCGCTTCGGAGCCACCGATGAATCCCTGTCCAATGGTAAAGGTAAGCGAGTATTCCGCATTACCGATCTGACCGCCGGCGCCAAAAGTGTGATTTTCTGAAAGAAGCAGTTCCTGAGATGGGGACATGAGGCTGAGGTCGTCAAAATAGGCCGTGCCCGCAGCACTGCCGATGGTCATGCGGATTTTGATTTTGACGGAATTCGCATGGGTGAACAAGGTGTACGATTTCCTGTCCCAATCCGCGGTACCGCTGGTATGGCCGAAACTAGCGTCTCTGATGAAGTTGTTATTACCGTCATACTCTGAAATAATGAACTCAGCAGTGTCGGACAAACCGGTAGTCTTTATAAAGCCCTCAACTATGTATTGGCTGTTTCCGTCGACAGGTGTTTTTGCATGCTCGGCATAAAAAATATTGGCACCATTGCCGACAATCTTGCAGGAATAGCTGCCGCTGTAGGCATCCCCGGTGGTAGCCGTAACGTCGCCGAAATACGTATAATCGTCCAATCCAGACTCAAATCCCGGATTGGTGATGAGGTTTTCCTGCGAATACGCTATTTTGCAGCATAGCTGTAGAACAGTCCAGAAAACAATCCAAAATACCCACCCGAGCCGCGGCCGCCTGCAGGCTTTCATACGCCTATTCCTTTCTTCCATGCAGATTCGAATAAATCTGAGGAATCGTTAAGTCAGAAAGTTGTATGAGAATGAGGGTCAATAATTATGATCAAATATCATGATATTACTTTTCAAGAACGATGCAATCATGCTTTAGAAGACGGTATAGAGACGGCGTATACAGGCAGTAGGAGACAGTATCTATATAAAAAATAACAAAAAAAGCCGGATGATCAAATGGGCGGAACCCCGTCCGATTCTCCGGCTTTGTTAATAGCATCTTGAGGACAACTTCGCATCTTCAGCACCTATTGAAGAGTGATCCGTTTGATTTGGCAAGAATTTATTTATGCTAAAATTTTTTGATTTAGAATGATTGGTGGGGTTGGTTAAGTTCGCACCTCCTTAAATAAATTTTGTCAAGTTTCTAGCATAGCAGTATAAGCTTGTCAACAGAAATTATTCTATTTACTTCCGCTAAAGTATAAACAAGGCGACCGGTATCGATATTGGTAGAAGTGTTTAACTACGTTTATAATATATTGTATTACAGATGCTTATTTTCAGACTTTATAAAGAAGAACAGTGCTTTGACTTCGCATTCAAGTTTCCTCTTAGTGAATCCTTCCTTTACTTCGTCCAAGGTTGTGTTTCAAAATTAGACCTGATGCAACTTTAAAATATAAGATAGACCGGCTTTAGGTAAAAACACTTTAAACAGGAAGGAATTCACTTGTTGCTTTAGTGGAACTGAACACTGGCCGCCCCTTGGGATATCATTCCATTACTCAGCGTAAAAAAGCCTTTACCTTTGGTTCGATTCTGAATATTCATGCAGGGATTTCCAAATTGGCACACAGCGGGATAATATCGACCATCTTCTGTCGATGTTGAAAGGATTTATAATTTCGAAAAATATAGGAAACTAAAGCTGTTGAATTCTATCATTTATAAAATAGACAGAATAAATTAATCCTGACCCGGACCGATCACCGGTACTGTGAAATCAAAAGTCAGGTATAGAATGACACAAGGCCGTTCCAATATATAAAAACAAGTCGCACCAGGGCGGGCTTTAGTCATTTGTAACTTTAGCTCACTTATAACAATTTAGGGTTTACCGTGTTGGTAAGCTTCGGCAGATCGTAGTATGAATTCGCTAACCGTTATCCGTCTGCAGTATTTTATTTATTTCGCCGTACTGGGCATCTATCTGCCCTATTTCAATCTGTATTGCTACCACCTTGGATTCAGCGGTACCCAGATCGGCACGCTTTCGGCATTTCGATCCTTGGTGCTGATCATATTCTCCTTGATCTGGGGGGCGCTGGCCGATCGATATCATATTCGCCGCCCGATTTACATTGGCTGCAACATGCTCGGCGTGCTGGTCTGGCTTTTTTACTTTACCACTATCGAATTTGTGCCAATGCTGATAATCACGATCAGTCACGGCATTTTTCACGCACCGCTGATTTCGTTTCTGGAAGCATTTACAATGGATGCCCTGGGCCGGGCCAAGTCCAGTTACGGCAGGATCAGGGCCTGGGGCTCCTTCAGCTTCATCCTCATGGTTGTTGTCCTCGGGCGGCTGATAGATCTTTATCCGATCGGACTGATCCTGATCCTCATACTGGCCGGCGGCATGGTGCTGTCGGTCTTCTCGCTTCAAATACCGCGCATTACAGTTAATCCCAAAAAGCATTTTTACGCCGAAGCCAGATCGCTGCTTGCACCCCGGGTGCTCGTGTTTTTTTTCTGCGGTTTTCTGATGCTGGTCAGCCACGGCGCCTATTACGGTTTTTTTTCCATTCATCTCAAGAACCTGGGATATTCACGGTCCTTCATCGGTATTACCTGGGCCCTGGCATCTATTGCCGAAATTGCGGTGATGATAAAATCCGACCGTATATTCCAGCGTTTTTCACTGGAGAGGGTTCTGGTGTTCTCCTTTGTCATTGCAACCCTCAGATGGCTGGCGGTGTATTTCGTCAGCTCACCGACCCTGATCCTGCTCACCCAAATTCTGCATGCCGTCACCTACGGCACATTTCACATGGCCAGCATCATTTATATCGATCGCTGGACACCGGACAAAACCAAAACCCTGGGGCAGGCGGTCAACAATGCCGTTCAATACGGGCTGGGATTGATGGTCGGATTTTTTTTGAATGGTTATCTCTACGAACACACCGGATCAGCCGCTTTGTTTGCAGCCAGCAGTGCCATTGCGCTGTCCGGCGGACTTATTTTTGGCGGATATTTGCTTGTCCGGCGCAAAGCATACTGAAAACACCATTGAATTAAATCCCAAATTAAAAGCACCAAATCCCAAACAATTATCCAATAATAAATGTCTCAAATTCAAAACGATGCTATATGCCTCGTGCAAAGTTACACTTAGCCGAATTCACTTGGGTTTTATATCATTTTTCAGAATATTGTTCTGTTTGGGATGAGATTTAGTCTTGTCGATTAACGATGATTGGTTTTCACGCAAAGGCGCAAAGCCGCAAAGATTATTTTGAAGAATCCCAGTTTTATTTTTCTTAAACTTGGCGCCTTTGCGTCTTTGCGTGAGATTTTATATAAAAAACTTTAGAGAACCCAAAATTTAGATTTAAGGCCTCAACATACCTACACAATATCACTGACCACCTAACCGTATTAGATCCACAGCAGATGGATAACGGAACATAATTCTGACAATCACTTTAAATTTTCTAAATTTTGTTTATTTGGATTTGTTTGTAATTTGGGTTTTGTTATTTGGAATTTTTTCCCGTGCTTGCGATCTCTGGGATAGACACTCGGAATGGATGTGAGCCCCGGAAGGACACTTAACTAGTCACCTTTTGACGGGAAAAAATAGTGCTTCAGCCAGTGCCACAGCGAGTTGCCGCGCAGCATATCCCGGTCGAGCCGGTTGATCTCGTCAAACAGCGCCACCGGGTCGGCGAACCATTGGGCCCTTGTGGTCAATTTTCGGGCGGGATCGAGCTGCTTGACCACACGGGCCGGATTTCCGGCTGCAATGGTGTTGTCCGGTATGTCATCCACCACCACCGCACCGGCTCCGATAACACTGTTTTCACCCAGGCTCACACCTTTGCCGATGATGGCACTGTCACCGATCCAGACATTGGAAGCGATCCGCACAGGTGCGGACCGGCCGATGGCGACGCGATTGTAAATGTCGTGCCAGTCGCAATCGGTAATGTAAGCCCGGCTGGCGATCATACAGTTGTCTCCGATGTCGATCCGGGAGGCTGAACTGATGCGCACGGCCGGACAGATCATGCAGTAGCTGCCGATGCGGATGCGCCCTTTTTGTTTTTCTTCGGGCCAGATTGACAGCCGCACCTTGCCGTCCTTGGTTGCGATCACTGTGGCGTAGTCGCCCAGTTCGATCGGGGAGCCGAAAATTTCGACATGCCAGGGTTTCATGAAGGTGGGGCGCCGGCCGAGTGCCGCAAACTGGGGTCGCAGGAAATGCTCGACATAGAATTCCTGGAGCTTGAGGTAGGTTTTTTTGATGAAATAGGGTCGATGATCGCGGTTCAAGGTTCGTCCCCTATGAAAGTGCTCCGATACTAAAACTGGATTAAAATCCCCTTACACCGGCGGCGTGTGACAGTAAATGAAAATATGCATCAAGTTTATTTTAACCCGCAACCCGCAACATTCTTAATCATCTGCTGAAAATATAGTCTTAAAAAGAGAACTGTGCAACCGATGTGTCCAGATTGTATTCGCATCTCGCTACTTGCTCAGCAGATTCGATTCCTGCCAGAACCGATGGGAGAACAGGCGGCTGGCCGGGGTCAGATCGTAGAGGGCGTCGGCGGCCATCAGGACCACCGCATTGGTCCAGGTGAGTTTGTCCTCCGGCCAAACCGTCATGTCCGGAAACGTGAAGCCGGCCCAGTAAGATCCATCATCGAATTTTTTATCACTGATCCAGTGAAATACAATTTCCGCTAGGGCGCGATTGCCGATGGCGCTCAGCGCCAGGGATAACTCCGACGTCTCGGCGATGGTTATCCAGGGAGCGTCGAACACGCAGCGAACCCCCTGGCCATCGATGACATACTTGCGCCAGTATCGGTCCAACCGCTTCCGGGCCGCCTGGCCGGTGTAAAGGCCGCCAAGTATGGGATAGAACCAGTCCATCGAATATCGGGATTTGGTCATATTAAAGCGGTGCGGCTTGTTTGAGATGGCGTTTTCGAGCTTTGCCAATCCCTGCTGCCAGGCCGGCCGGCAACAGCCGATGATTCCGGCAATGGCCAGGGCGCAGCGCACACTCATGGCGATGGAGCTCGAACCGGTCAACAGCGCCATACGGTCCACGTTGCCTTCCGGGCTGATGGCCCAATAAACATCACCATGCCGTGATTGAAGACTCAAAGCGAAATCGATGGCGGTGCTGATGGTCGGCCACATGTTTTTCAAAAATACCTTATCGCCTGTAATCAGATAATGCTGAAATACCCCGACAGCAATATACGACGACAGGTTGGCATCCCGGGTTTTATCTTCCGCCAGCCCCTGCCTGTATGCCGAAAACCAGCTGCCGTCGGCATTTTGCTTTTGCGCCAGCCACTCATAGGCTAGGCAGGCCCGGGACAGATACCCGCCGATGCTCAGACCCATGGCCGCCTCCACATGGTCCCAAGGATCCGTCTTTTGACCGCTGCACCATGGGATCTCGCCGTCTTGTTTTTGGGCCATTACAATGGATACGGCTGTGGATTCAATATCCAGTTCGCGTTCCAGCTTTTTTCCGATGACGTCCAGTTTCATTATAAGCTGCCTCTACTCGATCCGATACTGTAATTTCCGGTCCAAAGGGAAGATCCATACTGCGGAATAAAATCGCTTGCAAGAAAAAATTCGGTTCAATCCGCAGTGCGACATCTTGTGCTGTGGAATGTTTTAACCTAAACATCCTCTAATTGACCGAATGGTCGGTCATATCGTGACCAAATTACCATACTTCAATTGCTGAATAAATTTAAGGAAAAATAGCTTAAATATCTGTAAATATAGAAATTATTTTACAATATATTTTTCTTGACTTTCGATGTGCCTGTCTTATAATAGAACTCGCCGGTCGGATTTGAGACTCGTGTAAAAAATCGAAAAAGGTTATTCGAATGTCTCCCAGGTTTGTCGACAGAGAAGAGAAAATCAAGACCATTGCCAGGGCCGCACTCGAGTTGTTCAGCCAGAGAGGGTTCGCCGCGACAAGTGTGGGGCAGATCGCCAAAGCGGCGGGCATCGGCAAGGGGACCATCTACGAATATTTCGATACGAAGGCGGATATATTCGTGGCGGCTATTCTGGAGTGGATGCAGCATATCGAAAAAAATATGCGCAAAAAACTGGATCAGATCGAAGATCCGATCCAACGATTGTACGAGTTCGCTAAAATGAATATGGAACTCGTAGAGCCAATCGATCCTGCCATGGCCAGGCTTTCCGTTGATGTCCTGCAACACACCCTTTTGCAGGACGGCGCGCTTAATACCCGGCGCTACCTGATCAAAGAAGTTCACACCGGATTGCGTCAAATATTGGTGGACATCCTGCTGGACGGTATTTCCAAAGGGGTTTTTCGTCCGGCCATTGCGCGGGATGCGGAAAAATTTGCGATCAATTTGTTGGGCTATCTGGACGGAATCAGCCTGCATTATCTGATGTCCGAAAATTATTTTGACTTTCATGAACAGATTGACTTTACCCTGGAGGGCATCATCCGTATGATCAGTGTTCATCCGGCTTCTAATGGCGATCAAGCGCTGAAGCCGTCGGCATTCGGAAGTTTTGATTAAAATTTGGACGGGAAGTACAACCATGGAAAAGCGCGTCGAACAAAATCCGAAATCGAAGACCCAATCTGCAGGCCGGTCGCGACTGCGGCGGGCAGTACCGGCACTGTTCATTGTGCTGCTGCTGATAATCATCGGAAGCCTTGTGGTCAAGATCCAGTCAAAAGCCGAAATCATCAAGGCCCAAAACCAGGCCAAGATGAAAAAAGGCCAACCGGCACCGAATGTGATGACCTTAAGGCTTACCCCCGCAACCATTCGGGATCAAATCGACCTGCCGGGCGTGACCTTGCCATGGGTGAAGCTGCAGATTGTGGCCGAAGTTCCCGGCAGGATTACCGGCAAGTCCGTCAAAGAAGGTGCTGCCGTCAATAAGGGTGATGTACTGGCTACTATCGATTCGCGTGATTACCGCAACGCCTATCGGTCGGCCAAAGCCGCGTATGATTTGGCTGTTTCCGAATTAAAGCGCCAGAAAGCACTGAATCAGCGCAAGGTCGCGCCCCAAGCCCAGCTGGACACTGCCATCGCCCAGGTGGAAAGCACCCGAGCCGCCATGGACAATGCCCGGATTGCGATCGAAAGATGCACCATCCGGGCCCCTTTTGCCGGGGTGGTCAATCACCTTCCCGTTGAGACGGGACAGTACCTGGCCGTGGGGGACCCGGTGGCGGAACTGCTGCAGATCGATCGGCTCAAGGTGCGGGTCGGCATTCCGGAATCGGATGTGGATGCCGTGCGCCGGATCGATCGGTTCAAGGTCAAGATCGACGCCCTGGAGGGCAGGGTTTTCGAAGCCTGCAAATACTTTCTGTCAAGAACCGCCGATTCCATGGCCCGATTGTACAGCCTGGATCTGACGCTCGACAATCCACAGGGCAGTGTCCTGCCGGACATGTTCGCACGGGTTGAGATAATAAAAAAAGAGGTTCCGGAAGGGTTGTCGATTCCACTGTATGCGGTCATCAACCGCAATGATGACCGCGTCGTCTACATCGTCGAAGACAACCGCGCCCGTATTCGGACCGTAGAGCTGGGGCTGCTGGATGGTTGGCAGGTGCAGGTACGTGCGGGCCTCACCCGGGGTGAAGAGGTGATCGTCGTCGGTCACCGCAGCGTCAATGACGGCCAGCAAGTTAATGTCGTACGCAGCGTCGCATCGCCGGAGGACATCGTTAAATGATTGTTTCGGATACAGCCATCCGCAACCGCATCAGCGTCGTCGTGCTGGCGGTGATCGTTCTGGTCGTCGGAATCTACTGCTATATCTCTTTGCCCCGTGAAAACGAACCGGACATTACTATCCCCAACGTGTTTGTTTCCACCAGCTACAAAGGCGTATCTTCGGCCGATATCGAAACCGCCATCACCATTAAAATCGAGAACAAGCTCAAGGGGCTCGACCGGGTCAAAAAGATTCATTCAGTCAGTTCGGAAGGGCTGTCGCAGATAAACATCGAATTTATTCCCGGCACGGACATCGACGAGGTCCTGCAGAAAGTCAAAGACAAGGTCGACGAAGCCAAGAAGGATCTGCCCGGAGACCTGGAGGATGATCCGGCCGTGTTCGAAGTCAATTTTTCGGAACTGCCGATCGTCGTGTTTTCGCTGTCCGGTACCTGCGGGATCACCTGTCTGAAAGAGATCGGCGACGACCTGGAAGAGGCAATTGAAGCCATTCCCGGTGTTCTCGAGGCCGAAGTCACCGGCGGTCTTGAACGCGAAATCCGCATCGAGGTCGACCCGGACAAACTGGCCTACTACAGGATACCGATTACCGCTTTTCAGGATGCCGTCCACGGCGAAAATCAGAATACTTCCGGCGGCTCCATTACCCTGGGCGACGGCCGGTATCAATTACGGGTGCCCGGTGAGTTCGAAACCCCGTCCGAAATTCTAAATCTGGTCGTCGGAACATTTGAAGGTCTGCCGATATATTTGAAGGACATGGCCCGGGTGGTCGATGGATTCAAAGACGAGACCAGCCGGTCCCGTTTGGACGGCCACGAGGCGGTCAACATCGCGGTTAAAAAACGGGTTGGAGAAAACATCATTGCCATCACGGATCAGATCGACGAGCTGATCGAACGCCAACGCAGCGGGTGGCCCGAGGGCACCCGGATTACCAAGCTCATGGAGCGGGCCAAGGATGTGCGCCTGATGGTGGCCGACCTGGAGAACAACATTATCTCCGGACTCATCCTGGTGGTGGCGGTGCTGTTTTTTGCCCTGGGAATGCGCAACGCGGTTCTGGTCAGTCTTGCGATTCCCTTCTCCATGCTGCTGTCGTTTGCGATTCTGTACGTGCTCGATATTACCCTGAACATGGTGGTTTTGTTTTCGCTGACCCTGGCTCTAGGGATGCTGGTTGACAATGCCATCGTCATCATCGAAAACATCTACCGCTACATGGAACAGGGGGTTCCGCGAATTCAGGCCGCCATGAAGGCCACCGGCGAGGTTGCCTACCCGGTTATCGGCTCCACCCTGACTACCCTGGCCGCTTTTTTCCCGATGATTTTCTGGCCCGGTATTATGGGCGAATTCATGAAATACCTGCCGATCACCCTGGTGGTGACCCTTGCGTCCAGCCTTTTTGTGGCCCTGGTCATCAATCCGGCGCTCACGTCGATTTTCATGCGAATAAAAAAGAAAAAGACCCCGGCCAGCACATCTCAGGATGCGGATCAGGTGGCCCAGGCCGGTGAAAAGCCGGTGATTATCAAGGGCGTGCTGCTGACCACTTACACGCGCCTGCTCAAACTGGCGCTGCGCTACCGGTTCACCGTACTGCTGGCCTCTTTTGCCGTTCTGATCATCTTTTTGCAGATCTGGCTGCTGGTCGTGGGCCTGGAAAAGCCGGTCGAATTTTTCCCGCAGATCGACCCGAAAAGCATGTATGTCAATATCGATCCGCCGGAAGGCGCGGATCTCGAATATATCGACCGCATCGCCAGGAAAGTGGAGATGGCGATCAACGGCGCCATCGATGACGGCGAAGTGCTGCCGGTTGATCACTATGAGGCATCATATGTCGCCAAAAAACATCCTAAAGCCTCGGGAGAAGAATTTTACGGCCCCAGCGATCTGGGCAATGTGGAGCACGTTTATTCCAAAACCGTGGAAACCGCCGGTGCCGGCCAGCTATTCGGGCAGAATCTGCCCAATCACATCGGCGTTCAGTTTCTGGATCTCGAATATCGGCTGCGGCCGTCCGCCACAAGCCTGGAGGAGATCCGCCGGCGCGTCAAAGATATCCCGGGGGCGCGCATCACCGTGGCCGAGCAGCAGGAAGGTCCGCCGACCGGCGCCCCCATCAACATCGAAATCTCCGGTGATGATTTTCGAGCGCTGGGACGGCTGGCGGCCGAATTAAAAAAATCGGTGGCCAAAGTTCCTTTCGTAGAGGACATCCAGGATGATTATGTGGAAGGTATTCCTTCGGTGCGGATAAAAATCGATAGACAGAAAGCCGCGTTGTTCGGACTTTCCACCAACACCATCGGGTTCGCCCTGAAAACGGCCTACAACGGCCTGGAGATTTCCACCTTTCATGAAGGCGATGATGATTACGACATCACCGTCGCCCTTTCGAAGCCGAACCGGCGGGTGATGGATGTCTTAAATAAGCTGATGATTCCCACCCCGTCGGGATATCTCGTGCCGCTGACAACCATCGCCGGCATCGATTATTCCGGAAGCATCGGGGATATTATCCGGATCAATCACGATCGGGTCGTCACGGTAAAGGCCAATGTGGATGAAAGCAAGATACCGGGACCGGTCGCTAGGAAACAGGCCGAAGATCTCCTGAAAGATTTCCCCCTACCGGCCGGATACAAATATAAATTTACCGGTGAATTCGAATTCCAGAAAGAGTCCGAAGAGTTTCTGACCAAGGCGTTTATCATCGCCGTTTTTCTCATATTCTTGATATTGGTGACGCTTTTCAATTCTATCATCCAGCCGCTGATTATTCTGACATCGGTTATTCTGTCGCTGGGAGGGGCTTTTTTGGGTCTGACGTTTATGCGATCGCCGTTCGGCATCATCATGTCCGGTGTCGGCGTGATTTCCCTGGCCGGAGTGGTGGTCAACAATGCGATCGTGCTGATCGATTACATCAACAAGCTCAGAGAGCGGGGCATGGCCCTGCAGGATGCCCTAATCGCAGCCGGTGCCACCCGGCTGCGGCCGGTGCTGCTCACAGCCGTCACCACCGTGTTGGGTCTGCTGCCCATGGTGACGGGGGTGTCTTTTGACTTTCATAAAATGGCAATGTCTTTCATCAGCGAGTCCACCCAGTGGTGGCAAAACATGGCCATTGTCGTGATCTTCGGACTGATGATTGCGACCTTTCTGACGCTCGTGGTGGTGCCGACCCTCTATTCGCTGCTGGCCTCCCTCAAGGAAAGCACCCGGCGCCTCGGCCACAGGATAAGTGGGACCTACCAAACACCCGTGCACCCAGTGACGTAAACGATTCGAGCCGCGCTAATGCGCGCAACGAGCAAACGGCCAAACGGTTCAATCCCGCCGCATAGCATGACAGGCGCAGCTCAACGGGCAAACGCTCCAACGGGCTATACGGGTTCAACGGGCTCAACCGGCCAATCCCGCCGCAAGGCGGGACTTCACATCGTATTTTTAAAAAGGGGGTGTTCAGCCGACTAAACTTGCCAACTGCCCAACCGGCCCAACCGGCCCAACCGGCTCAACGGGCTCAACCGGCTCAACGGACTCCCATCAATCATGGTCGAACAAATACCCCACCGATCGGAGGCTTTTGAAATAGAGAGGATTCTTGGGATCGGGCTCGAAGTATTTTCGAAGGCGTACGATAAAATTATCCACGGTGCGGGTGCTCGTTTTGCGCGAATATCCCCAGCCGATTTCCAGAAGTTTGTTGCGCGAAAGCGGCTTGCCGCGATTGACAATGAAAACCTTCAAAAGTCTGGCTTCCTGTTCGGTCAGATTGATTTCGCCGGCGTGACTGTGCGCCCGGGAAGTTTCAAAGTCAATCCGGTTGGCACCGAATGTGTATTTCTTGGGGGATGATCCGGCGACGGCATCGTTTTTCTGATCCGCTTCAGCGTTATTCCATAATGCCCGGGTCAAAAGACGCTCGACGCGCAGCAAAAATTCTTCCAGGTCAAAGGGCTTGGCCATGTAATCATCCACACCGCTCGCGAGGGCTTTTACCTTGTCCGCCGGTGTGCCCTTGGCGGATAACACCAGAATCGGAACCCGTTCATCCTCCAGCCGGATGCTGCGCAGCACGGAGATGCCGTCGATAACCGGGAGCATGATATCCAGTACGATCAGATCCGGCCGGCATGCTTTCCATTTCTGAATGGCGTCACTGCCGTCGCGTGCGATGACCACATCATACCCCTGAAGCTTCAAATTCAGTTCCAAACCCTCGGCAATATAGTCTTCATCTTCCACAACCAGGATGAGGTGTTTTTCATTGTCGTTCATTGCAAGGTCCTCGTTTCCGGTGGGGCTTTTTCCGGCTGAGGCAGAATCAAGGTGAAAACCGTTCCCTGCTCCTTGCCTTTGCTTTCGGCAACCACTTTCCCTTTATGCAGACGTGCGATGTTCTGCACGAGATGCAGGCCCAGACCGCTGCCCATGGCCGAGCGGTCATCGGATCGTCCAATCTGATAAAATTTTTTAAACACCTTTTTTATTTCGGATTTTTTAAGCCCGATGCCATTGTCCGCAAAGCGGATCTGTAATTTGTTTTTGTGCCGGGCAAACGAAATTTCCAGGCTGGGCACCGGCGATGTATTGTACTTGATGGCATTGGTCGTCAGGTTCATCAGAAGCATCTCAAACAAAGACTGGTCAACGATATAAAAAAAGGAGTTATCGGATGGATTCCGGATGGTGATCTCGCAATTTTGAAACAGATGGTTGTTGTGCTTGTAGAACTGCTCCACTATCGATACAACGTCTGTCAAAACGAACTCGCCGCCGAAACTTTTACTCTCAATTCTGGCCAGGTTCAGGATTTGATTGATCGTGTCCGACAGGCGGTGGATGTCATTGAGCATGTAGCGTATGTATTTGAGCTGTTCTTCCCGCGACAGGCTATGCTTTGAAAGGGTTTCAAGAAACAGCTTCAATGAGGTCACCGGTGTTTTCAGCTCGTGGGTGAAGTTATTAATAAAGTTATGCTGCAATCGATAGAGCTGGTAGGTTTTTTGATTGTACACAAATATAATGAAAATTCCCAAGAGAATAATGCCGACCAGAATGGACAGAATCAGAACCACGACCCAGGTCTGAAACTCCAAAAACTGGGTGGCGTCGAGGTTGAATTTGCGGATAACCGATTCGAGTCCGGCGCTGACTTCAAAATACCAGTAGATGTAAAGCGTCAGGGATGTCGCCAGCGCCACAATCGAGAAGATGAATACAGAAATCGGGTGGAAAAAAAGTTTTGAATAACGCATGTCCCTGCCGTCACCGTCCTGTCCGAAGAAGTGAGAAAAAGGATACTAGGTACCCATATTAATATCCGTTCAGGCCGCATTTCGTCAAATGATTTTGTATCCGCGCACACTTTTTAATATTACAGGCCCTGGCCGTGTTCAGGAGGTCGATTGTAAAACAAATGTAAAACCCGAAAAATGGGTTGTTATTTTTCTGTCAATTTTTTTATCAAATAAAATAGTGCCGCAAATATCGGTCCTGCAGGAAGTCTTTGTTCCAGCCGTCCAGTCGGAAAGCCCGCTGCCCACAGTTCTGAGACCACGCAGTTGTGTTAAGGAGGAGAAAATGAACCGCCCGCAAAACTTGTTGCTTGTCTATCCCGAAGTGCCCAAAAATACTTACTGGTCCTACAAGTATGCCCTTCGTTTTACAGGGCTCAAGAGTGCGATGCCGCCGCTGGGGCTTATAACCCTGGCGGCGCTCATCCCCGATTCATATAATCTGAAGCTCGTTGATATGAATATCGAACCCCTTGACGAAGCAGATATCCAATGGGCCGATGCGGTGCTGATCTCGGCCATGGTCGTGCAAAAGGATTCGTTTAAAAGTGTCGTAGACACCTGTCGTGCGCGCAGTAAAACAATTATCGCCGGTGGGCCGTATCCAACCGCAAATTATCGCCAAATCGAGGGGGTGGATCACTTTGTCCTGGGAGAAGTGGAGGATATTCTCAGTGGTTTCCTGACGGACCTGCAGGCCGGCTGTGCCCGCAGGGTATATCATGCGCAGCACCGGCCGGATATTGCCCAATTGCCGACCCCTCGATTCGATCTGCTCGACCTGAAGGCCTATTCAGCCATGTCGATCCAATATTCGAGAGGTTGCCCCTTCAGATGTGAATTCTGCGACATTTGGACAAGTTATGGCAATCGGCCGCGGCTAAAGTCGGTTGGAACCATAATCGGGGAGCTGGATGCACTCTATCGGCTCGGCTGGCAGGGACCGGTGTTTATCGTGGATGACAATTTCATCGGCAATAAAAAACGCGTCAAGAACGAGCTGTTGCCGGCTCTGGTAAAATGGCAACAGGAACACCGCTACGCTTTGCGGTTCTTTACCGAGGCCAGCATAAACGTGGCCGACGATCCTGTGCTGCTGGCCGGCATGCGGGATTCCGGTTTCAATGAGGTGTTTATCGGAATTGAAACACCGTCGGCCGCATCCCTTAAAGAAACGGGCAAAACCCAGAACCTGAAAACCGACATTCCCCGGGCGATTCAAAGGATCCAAAGGTACGGCATGGAAGTAATGGCCGGCTTCATTCTGGGATTTGACAGTGATACGGCGGATATCTTTGAGCGCCAGATTGCGTTTATCAGCAATAACGCGATTCCACGGGCCATGGTGGGTTTGTTGAATGCAATGCCCGGCACCGCTCTTTTTGACCGGCTGCAGAAGGAAGGCAGAATTATCAGCGAATGCGAGGGGAACAATACCCACCAGGTGACGACCAATTTTAGAACCAAAATGAACGAGAACCAATTAAGAGCAGGGTATCGCAAGGTTCTCGAGACCCTCTACGGGGGCAACCTCAAAAGCTACTTTGCGCGCTGCAACCAGCTCTTTGATAACCTGGGGGATACCACCTATTTCCAACGGGACATCGGTATGCAGGAGATCCGAATCCTTGTGCGTACCTTGCTGACACAGCCTTTTACCCGCTATGGTCTGCAGTACATTAAATTTGTCATCCGCAGTCTGGTTAAACATCCCGGTATATTTGCAGAAACGATCCGGTTCGGCATTATGGGACATCATTTTCATATCATTACCCGGGAAATGCTCAAGTCCGAAGCGGTCGTATCCGCCCTGGATGAAAGTTTTCACGACCTGGAGGACCAGCTGGACGATTGGCTGAAGACAGCCAAGGTAAATTCGCGCGATGCCTATCGCAATCTGCGCCTGCTGTGGGAGCAGCAGAAAATAAAGCTGGAAGAAATCCGCAAAATGATCGACCGTGTCCATGAGGATTTTCGCGAAGATGTCGTAAAAAAATATACAGACGTGTCGCAGAAAATGAAATCACTCTTCCATGCGCTACCGCCGGAGATTGTCGAACCGACTGCCGGTATCTGATAATATTGCGCGCCCAACGGGTCGGATTGCTCACCTGCCGCCGGCTTGACGATCCGCAGCTTTTCCTGCTTGACTTTAATAAAATCTCTGATTAGATATCAACTTAGGGTTCGCGAAAAGATAACTCTATATTCTAGGGGGTCGAAACAACTGCAGGGCAAGGTGCGAGGAGGACGAATAGCACATGCTATTTAACCGATGCGCTAGGCAGCCCGGCGGAATGCATCATCGTATCTAATTTCCAGGGGAGATGCATCGGCTTATAATAATGATAATGTCCAAAGGCGATGCATCGGCACACTAAAATGTGAAGTTATCTTCAAGCGTGTCCCTAGCAGGCACACACGGGCAAACTGCCGCTTCGCACACCTCATTTTCTGTGGGTGCTTTTTTCTCGATCCACTGCACACCAAAGCTCGAACGCGCAATTATATTTTTTATACCAACAACGTGACCCTTAACCTGGAGTTATATTTAAAAGTTGTGTTTAAAGGAAAAGGCGGTGTATCCACCGGTAGATTGTTAGCAGCAGTCAACCGGCCACACTAAAAAGGAAAGGATACACCACCCATGAACCAGGAT
>Ga0126331_1000161_pt1 | contig 29088 bp, 25 predicted proteins | sample InaspJWI98metaG_FD_96379 | JGI IMG/M metagenome (GOLD analysis project Ga0126331, IMG submission 96379) | Marine gutless worms symbiont microbial communities from Oahu, Hawaii - Inanidrilus sp. 2 OAHU.JWI-98 metaG | ecosystem: Host-associated > Annelida > Digestive system > Unclassified | place... | reverse complement strand
CTTTGTGGAAAAGATGCTCATGCACTTCAAGCGGGTGGATAAATTCTATAAGTTCAAGAAGGACGACCTGAAGCACTATCCGACATACCACGCTATTTTAATGGAGTTCAGCAGGTTCTATGGTTTGGAAGGCTTCACCCTCAAAGAGGTTGACAAGTACCTCTGGCAGGCGGGCAAAGAATACTTTCCCAAGCAATACTGACCGCTGGAAATCCGAATAAATATCACTTCCCGAAACCTGCGAGAGACTTTTGGTTTGTGAAAACGGGTGGTTTGACCCGACCATTCGATGTCTTAACACAACCGCAAAATACCGTCATTCGGCTAAATGCTTAATCTGAAAGGATATCTGTAACAGGACGCGTGTCGGACCCTGTCCGAACAAAACAGAGAATACCGCCCCAAACAGAGAATGAACGTCGGGAGAATGGAGAGAATCTGGTGGCTGGAGAGAGGTTCCGGAAAGATGTCAAAACGGCCGAAACCCTTTGAGTACAAGGGGAAAAAGAAAACCCGCCTACCCAGAGAATCACTCTGGAGAGACGGGTTGTCTTTTTCTAAATGGTGGAGGCGGCGGGAGTCGAACCCGCGTCCGAAAACATTCCACTTTGACCTCTACATACTTATCCTGAACTTTAAGTTTCGCCCTTTCACGACTCCTTCAGGCTGGATGCGTGAAGGGCTATCCCGTTAAATTTCGCGTCCCCCTAACAGGAAATCAGGTTCAGCTATCCCGCTAGTCGACGCCCCATCCGGGTTCGCGGGAGTAACCCGGTGGAACGCTGGCCTGATTAAGCGGCCAGGGCTAATTCATAATCATCTGCGATTATGTTTAAGTACCCGTCGTTTAACGTGCGGACAGGAGAGCACGGTATGCAGCCAAAGCTTCTTTGTCCCCGTCGAAGCCGTTTCGCCCCCATGACCCACAGGTGGGAAAATCCAAATTTCAAAAACCGAATTCCAAATGAAATGGATGAAATCTGTATTTTTTAGGTTGGGGTATGTTAAAGATCAGTTTTGACCAAAAAGTAAGGGATATCAGCATGTTTGTCAAGCTTATTCCTGTTATCGCCGACACAGAATTTTCGTACTTAATCAGGGGCTTAGTTTCACCGCCCATTCGCTACGCTCATTAGAGCCACAAAGTTCGCAAAGGAGTTTTATTTTTCCTTTTCGCTGAGCCCCGCTAAAGAGCAGCGGGATGTAAACAAGGGCGAAAAGGAATAAGCTCAAGCCCTGGCGGGCAGTATAGAAACGTACTTAAATTGCCGAAGGTATGGTTGTTTTCATTTGTTAGCACTTGGCGCGGCGAAGCTTCATGTGAAGACGGATCTCAGCGGCAAATGAAAAAGTAAATTAACTCTGCGTCCTTTGCGGCTCTGCGGTGAATAAATTGCCTTATGGATAATGAAACACTTATGTGGATCCCTTGAACAATCACGAACTTTCTATCGAATGTCCGATTGAACGTATATTTTCGTGAAATGATTATCAGGGCAACTGAGTGCCATAAAGTACATAATAAAAAAACAATTTTGATTTAGTACGCGTCCCGGCATTGACATGCCATCACATTGGGGATAAACTTGCGCCTTTTCAAAACTGATGATACGCTTAATTCGAAATCAACCTTAATAATTGCAAATAATTACAAATGATTGAATCAGCATCTGATCATAAAGTCTCATCGTTGGATGAAGGTATCGTAGCTCTGGACCACGCGTTTTGCATTATGAGTTGTAACCAGGCGGCCTCGCAGCATTTAGGAATGGAGTTGAAACCAGGAGATGAATTTCCTCTGGAATGCATATGGAGTGAATCCTCGCTTAAACGTATCAAATCGGCCTTGCGTGCGACCCTCGAAAATGGACAAGTGCAGCAACTGCATAACGTCCAGGGATTGGATGGCAGCCAAACCAATTTTGATAATGTTTGCTCGATACATCCCCTTTTCGATCAACCGGATAATATTATTGGTGTCATTTTATCCATTCAACCGAATGAACTTCTGGGTGAATTGCGTTTGTCAGAAAATCCTGATTCGGATGAAACCTCCCTTGACAGCATGCTGCATAAAGATTTGTTGGAGTCGTTGCCCGAAGGTGTTTTCACAATTAACACGAATTGGCGCATTTCCTCGTTCAACACAAGAGCCGAAGAAATTACGGGCTTTTCACGCAATGAGGTCATGGGCCGCAATTGCTGGGAAGTATTCAGATCGGATTTGTGTAAAGTCGGTTGTCCATTGCGAGCCGCGCTCGAGTCCGGGCAAACGCGCATGGACCAGGACGTTCGTATTCTTAAAAAAAATGGCGTGCGTCAAACCATCCTGGTCAATGCAGGGGTGATGCGTGACCATGATGGCCAAATCGTCGGGGCTGTTGAAACATTTCGTCCGTTGATCGGAGAAGCCATATCCCAGACTAAAATTGAGGATCGCTTTACATTTGCCGATATCATCGGCCAAAGCAGTTTAATGCAACGCATTTTCGAAATGCTGCCCGATATCGCCGCCAGTGATGCCAATGTTTTGATCAGTGGAGAAAGCGGCACTGGCAAAGACCTCGTTGCCCGGACCATTCACGAACATTCCGCCCGCAACCGCAAGCCATTTGTGGCTGTAAATTGCTCGGCGCTGGCAGAAACACTGCTGGAATCAGAATTGTTCGGACATGAAAAGGCAGCCTTTACAGGCGCAACCAACCACAAAGCGGGTCGATTCGAGATGGCCAAGGGTGGAACTCTGTTTCTGGATGAAATCGGTGAACTCAAACCAGAACTTCAAATCAAACTGTTGCGCGTGCTCGAAAACCATGAATTCGAACGTGTTGGCGGAACCCGAACTATTCCCATGGAGGCCAGAATTATCAGCGCAACCAACCGGGACCTGCGCAAGGCTATAGGTGAGGGGCGTTTCCGCGAAGATTTTTATTACCGTCTGCGGACGGTACCGCTGAAGATCCCGCCATTGCGTGAACGAGCAGAGGACATTCCCTTGCTGGTGCAGGCGATTATCAAACGCTTCAATGCACGCTACAAAAAACGGGTCATATCTGTCGATTCAACGGTCATGAAAATGTTCAGGCAATATCACTGGCCCGGCAACGTACGTGAACTGGAACGTACCCTGGAACATGCTTATGTGTTCGTAAAGGGCCCGGTGATACTTCCCCAATATTTGCCTGCAGCCGAGGAATTTCAGCCGGCAAAAGAGACCCACACAGCAAACTTTGGTGCCGCGGACCGACACCCCGACCGGGAAACCATCAAGCGGATATTACTGCAGACAAATGGCAACCGCAAGGAAGCAGCGCGCCTGCTCGGGATGAGCCGCACAACCCTATGGCGGCACTTGAAAAAATTGGACCTTGACAGAAATATGTTTCATTGATGTTTCACATGTTTCAAATGTTTCAAAATACTCTTTATCCATAACATCTTGTTATTTAAACTTATAATTAACATTTCCCAATAAATGGCCTTCCTGCCGTGTTTCAGGTAACACTCGCGACCCTCTAATTCCCTTTGAATTGGTTCACTTTTACTTCTCAATACATGCCTCTCTGCCGCACCAATTTCAAATAACCTTTAATATCAATAAGATATATTGTTCGGCACGATAATTGCTGAAGGGATTACCTCGCTCAGAAAATATTATTCAAAGGTGCGGACCACCAAGTATAGGCCCTTCGATTCATAAATACGATAACGTATTTATTCACTCAGGACTTAGTGCTGTCTGCGCTGAGCTCCCTTCGGCAAGTTCAGGCGAACCGAGTGAGCATTATTAATGATTCTTACTTTTAAAATTCGTTACAGTAATTGTGTATCGAAGCACTAAGGAATGAATGCTTTGAATTTAAAACACACATCGAACATCACACCCGGGACCGGGGTTTTGGCGCTATCCCGGTCCTACGGCATCATGAGCTTGAACCAGGCAGCTAAAAAATTGCTGGGCTGTGATCCTGAGCTTGGCAAAAGCTGGCCCCTAAACAGGATGTTTGCCGCAACGAATCTTGCCCAGGCCCAGGCCGCAGTAGAGAGCGTATTCATCAGCGGGCAGCCTCAAGATAATCTTCAGGGAAAAATGATTCACGCCGATGGTCGATCCATTCCCTGCCAATATTCCGCATATCCTTTGTTTAAACAAAACCGCGAAATCATCGGGGTGATTTTAAGTTTTCGTGGATCAGATACTCCTTCAGAGACATCCAACCACAGCCACGTTCCAAATAGGATATCCAATATACCCGCGTTTGATTACCGCACTTTGGTCGATGATCTGCCGGGGGGCATATTCACGATCGACACCGACTGGAGAATAACTGCTTTTAACAGAGCGGCTGAAACCATTACCGGTTTCAACGAGCAGGAAGTTTTAGGGAGCCGCTGCTGGGAAATTTTTCGATCAGAGCTATGCCGGAAAGACTGCCCCATGCATCTGGCTTTCGATGGCACGCCGCCCCGGATGGACCGGGATGTTTCCATCTGTAACAGCAGAGGTAAACGCCAAACCCATCGTGTCAATGTCGGCATTTTGCGTGACAACCAGGGCAAGGTTTGCGGGGCCGTACAGACATTCCGCCGGACCAGTGAAGGCGATCTGGCAACTTCCGGCAGATCAATAAATTTCGGCGGTATCGTCGGCAATAGTCCGGCCATGCGCTCGCTCCTCAATATGCTTCCGGATGTGGCCGCCAGTGAAGCCAATGTCCTCATCTGTGGCGAAAGTGGAACCGGCAAAGAGTTAATTGCCCGGGCTATTCACGGCATGTCCAAACATTGCAACAACCCTTTTGTGGCCGTTAACTGCGCAGCCTTGCCTGAAACATTGCTGGAATCGGAACTTTTCGGGCATGAAAAAGGTGCCTTCACCGGCGCGGAGCGGGCGCATGCGGGCAGATTTGAAATGTCCGGCAATGGAACAATTTTCCTGGACGAAATCGGCGAATTCAAACCCGACCTGCAAGTCAAACTGCTGCGAGTGCTTGAACATCGTTTATATGAACGAGTAGGCGGCACGCTTCCCATTCACTTCCGTGCCAGGATTATCAGCGCCACCAACCAAAACCTGATGAATTTCATAAAGAAAAAACAGTTTCGCGAAGACCTTTATTATCGCCTGCGCACCGTTCCACTCAAAATCCCTCCCTTGCGCGAGCGGCCGGAGGACATACCGCTTCTGGTCGAGCATTTTATGCAAAAATTTAACACCAAATGCGGTAAACGCGTCCGTGCTGTGGATCCCAAGGTGCTGCAGCTTTTCATGAACTACGACTGGCCCGGCAACGTGCGCGAACTTGAACGGTGTATCGAACATGCGTTTGTATTTGTTAAGGGACCCGTCATCTTTCAACGCTTTTTGTCCGAACTGTTTGAATCCCAACCGAAAGCGAAACTGAGAAGGACGCTTCCGCCCCATGGCGTCAATCCTGAAGATAAGGAAAGCATCCTGTGGGCCCTGTCTCAGTCAGGCGGTCGACGGCAGGAAGCAGCAGATTTGCTAGGTATCAGCCGCACGTCCATGTGGCGCCGCATGAAAACATTTGGATTGGTTTAACGGGAAGATTTGCCGGGCAAATCACCCAGATAAAACTAATTTTATGACACCATCAATCTAAAGGAGGAAATTCAATGGAGCATTACGGTGTTCAAATAGATGAGATTATTGAGCGCTATCCCGACAAACCGGAGTACCTGATCTTTCTCTTACAGGATATCCAGTCAAGCTACGGTTACATATCACAGGATGCTATGCAGCAAGCCTGCGACAGGACGGGTGTCCCCCTCACACAAGGGTATTCTGTTGCAACCTTTTACCAGTCTTTCCGGCTGGATCCCCGTGGCGAGCATGAAATACGGGTCTGTCTGGGCACCGCATGCCACCTGAAGGGCGGACAACGCATCGTAGAAGAACTTGAACGCCGCCTCAATGTCAAAGCCGGGGAAACAACCGAAGACATGCGCTACACCCTCAACACGGTGAACTGTGTGGGCGCTTGCGCTCTGGCGCCGGTAGTGGTGACCGATGAAGAATATCATCCGAACATGACCGCCCAAAAGCTGGAGAAGCATTTAAAAACCCTCGATCAGTCAACCGAAAGTGAAGGAGAGGAGATCGGATATGCCTAGTCAAAGCATCGCTTTAAAAACAGACTCATGGCGTTTGGGTTCCCATCAAGAGTTAAATGAGTTGCGCGATCAGATCATTGCCCAGCGGGATCCTGATCAACCGGAGATAATCATATGCCATGGTACCGGCTGTTTGGCCAACGGAAGCCTGAAAGTCTCGGAAGCATTCGAGGCCGCCCTTAAAGGTTCCGGTATCGAAGCCAAAGTAACGCCGGGGATAAAAACAACCGGCTGTCATGGATTTTGTTCCCGCGGACCGTTAGTGGTCATCCGGCCGCAAGGGCTCTTTTATCAACGGGTAAAACCAAAGGATGCTGAAGAGATTGTTCAACGCACCTTTGTCGAAGGCGAGTCGGTCGAGCGACTGCTCTATGAAGATCCTAAAACCGGAAACCCGATTTTGCTGGAAAACGACATACCCTTTTACAAACGCCAGCAGCGAATTGTACTTGCCAACATCGGCAAAATCGATCCGACGGATATCACCGATACGATTGCTGCCGGCGGGTACCAGGCGCTGGCCAAAGCCCTGACCGCCATGACAGCGGAAGAGGTGGTGGCTGAAATTGAAAAATCGGGACTCAGAGGCCGCGGCGGTGCGGGATTTCCCACAGGTCGTAAATGGCTCAGTGCCCTGAAAGCCATCGAAAAGAAGGGGCGCCCGGTATACGTCGTGGTCAATGGCGACGAGGGAGACCCCGGTGCTTTCATGGATCGCACCATCATGGAGGGCGACCCGCATGCCGTTTTGGAAGGACTGATTATCGGTGCTTATGCCCTAGGGGCCGAGCAGGGCTATTTGTACGTGCGGGCCGAATATCCCCTGGCCATCCGCCATTTGGAGATCGCCATGGCTCAGGCCAGAGAATATGGTCTTTTGGGGGAAAACATTCTGAATTCGGGCTTTTCTTTTGACGCCCGCATCAATCGCGGCGCAGGCGCTTTTGTATGCGGAGAATCGACGGCTCTGTTTACGTCGATAGAGGGCAAACCGGGAAATCCGCGTCCGAAGTACATCCGATCCGTTGAAGAAGGACTGTGGGGTCGACCGACGATCCTCAACAACGTCGAGACCTGGGCCAATGTACCTCTGATAATCGACAATCAAGCTGACTGGTACAGCAAGCTCGGGGTGCCCCACTCTACCGGAACGAAGGTCTTCTCTCTTGTGGGCAAAGTAAACAACGTCGGTCTGGTGGAAGTGCCAATGGGCGTATCCGTTGCCACCATTGTCGAGGAAATCGGCGGCGGCGTGTCGGGCGACAAACCTTTTAAAGCCGTTCAGACCGGCGGCCCTTCCGGTGGCTGTATTCCTTTCCGACTAAAGGATACCCCGGTCGACTTTGATTCTTTGACAGCCGCCGGCTCGATGATGGGTTCCGGTGCGATGATCGTGATGGATGACAGCGACTGCGTGGTCGATGTTGCCCGCTATTTTCTGCGTTTTCTTGAAGAGGAATCCTGCGGCAAATGCCTGCCATGCCGTCTGGGGCTGACGCGAATGCGTGAAATACTGGATAATTTTTCCCAGGGCCGAGGCACCGCCAAGGACATCGAAGACCTGACAAGCCTCTCCTGTGCTGTTCAGGACGGTTCCTTGTGTGCGCTGGGCACCAGCGCCCCCAATCCTGTTCTGACGACGATTCAATATTTTAAAGAAGAATATCTTGCCCACGTAGAAGAACAAAAGTGTCCCGCCGGTGTCTGTAAAGACCTGATCACATATGCCATCGATCCGGATTTCTGTAACGGTTGCACCCGTTGCGCTCGCCAGTGCCCTGCCGAATGCATTACCGGTGAGAAGAAAAAACCGCACGATATCGACGCGGTTAACTGCCTGCGCTGCGGCATCTGCAAAGAAACATGCAAATTCGGAGCGGTGCAGGTTTATTAAGGAGATATTAGCCATGATAAAATTTTCTATCGATGACAAAAAAGTTCAGGCCCGACCGGGTTGGACAGTGCTTGAAACGGCACGCGAGTGCGGCATTGAAATTCCGACCCTCTGTTTTCATCCTGCCGTTGCGCCAAGTGGTGCCTGCCGACTGTGTGTCGTGGAGTTAAGAGACGGTGACTGGTCCAAGCTGGTGGCATCCTGCATCTATCCGGTTGCCGAAAACTTAAAGGTCTATACACAAACCGAGCGGGTGCAAAACGTGCGTCGCTGGATATTTGAAATGCTTCTGGCATCCTGTCCGGCCAGCCCGGAGATTTCAGAAATGGCGGCTGAATATGGTGTTACCGGCACCCGCTTTTCCATACACAATCCGGAACAAACCTGCATGGTCTGTGGCCTCTGCTCGCGGGTCTGTGAAGAAGTCGTCGGGCTGTCGGCCATCGCCACGGTTGATCGTGGCGTGTATAAAAGGGTCGGCGCCCCGTTCTCCAGGCCCACGGACGTATGTGTCGCCTGCGGCTGTTGCGTAACGATTTGCCCGACGGGCGCCATGCAGGCTATTTTCGATTCAGTGCGCGGTGAACCCGCCATGGCCCTGACCCAACTGGCCACATAATAAAGGAGGAAACTATGAACACAGGTGCAAAAATTGGTGTCTTTCTCTGCAAATGCGGTAAAAAAATAGACCCGTATGTGGATCTACCGGCACTTTCTAAAAGCGTCGGTCAGGATTCGTATGTAGAACACTGCGAAATATTGCCATACGCATGCCTCAAACCGGGTGTCGAATGCATGACCAGGAAAGTCGTGGACAAGCAATTGAACCGCCTGATTATCGCCGGCTGTGAGGGTCGTCTCATGCTGAATTCATTTGAAAGCCAACTCAGGCCATTCGAATTTCGCAAAGGGCAGATCGATATGATCAATCTTCGAGGACACGTAGCTGCAGTATCTGATCTTGATCCGGGTAAAAAGGCGGTAAAAGCTGCAAAGCTGATTAAAGCCTCGGTCGCTGAAATGTCGGCATTAAGCCCGAGCATTGAAACCCGCGCGCGAATCAACAGTCCGGTGATGATTGTAGGCGGCGGCATTGCCTCTTTTTCTGCAGCCCAGGCACTCGCGCGCCATGGCGTTGACTATTTGCTGTCAATCGAAAACTCGGATCCGGAAGAAATCGTTCGCTATGTCCACCGAGAATACCCCGGTGAACGACAGTATTACAGAAGGTTGGAAAAAATTGTCCATGAGGCCGTCAACAGCCCTCACGCCACTGTTCTTCCGGCTAACAAACTGACAAGGCTGTCGGGTGTTACCGGAGACTATACGCTGACATTTGCGGATACCGAAGATAACAGCGAACACAAGTACGCGGCAGTTGCGATCATCGCCTGTCTCGATGCCAATTTATCCGCGCCGGGGCCCGAATTTGGTCACGATGGCAAATCGGCAATGATTCAGTCAGAGATGGAAGAATATATATGGCGCAACGGTGTGCCGCAAGGTGATGTAGTATTCTGGATCAATGACTATGAAATCGACCAACCGGACTTCGCCCCCTTGTCGGCTCGCAGCGCCTGGTTTATGGCCACCCATATCCTCGAAGGTTCAGCCAAGACGCGCGCTATAATTCTCTACAACGAGAAAATGGAAATACCGCTGTCGGCGAGCGAACGAGCTTTGAACCGAAAACTGGGTATCTTGTGGATCCCCTATAGTAAAGCTTTAAGGCCGATGGTGACAGACGGTTACATAACTATCTGCAACTTGGTAGATCATGTTGAACATGAAATTGGGTGGAATTACCTTGTGTTGTCACCGCAGCGGGCGATTACTGGTGAAGTACTGAGCAACGCCAGGATCTTGGGCCTTGTTCACAAAGAGGGTCGTTTCCTGACTGGGCATCATGCAAAGGTACGCCCGGAAATGGTCGGTCGCGAAGAGACTTACATGGCGAGCAGCGCTCGCTATCCGTGCAATTTACACGAAGCATTGTCACAAGGTCGACGAGCTGCAGGCAAGACCACGGACATGTTGCGAAAATCCGCAACCGGTGAACTGTTCGTACCCCGTGCTGTATGCGTTGTCGATCCGGAGAAATGCATCGGGTGCGGACAATGTCAGGAGCTGTGCGATTGCGGTGGGATTGGTGTGGTGGAAGGCACCGGCGGCGGTCTGCCGCGCATCGTAGATCCGATGGTATGCACCGGTGGCGGAACCTGTGCGGCAGCCTGTCCTTATCATGCCCTGGTTTTACAAAACAACAGCAATGACCAGCGTGAAGCCCAGGTCGCTGCACTCGCAAACCAACTGGCTCCGACGAAACGATGGCCATCGCATGCCGATGGGGAGGATTGCCGGCGGCGGATATCGCCGGTAAAATGGGTTCGAAGTACGATCCGAGGATTCACATCATCGGCGTTTCTTGTGTCGGCCAGATCGATCCGTGCGTCATGGCCCGTGCGTTCAAAGAGGGCGCCCCCGGCTTAATTCTAATCGGCTGCCTGCCGGAGGAATGTCACCATTCATACGGTGTTGACCATACCTGGAACCGGGTAAGCGTTATGAAAAAACTGCTGACACTGAGCGGTTTTGATCGCCGACGGATTGCGTTGGCCCATGCTGACTTGAACAGGCCTGAAGAATTTGTGCGAACAGTTGAGAGTTTTACGCGAACATTAGCGGCCATCGGTCCGATAGAAAGTTCTCTTGAAAATCAAAACAAGCTAAACGCCATATATAACCTGATCAAGTATAACACCCGGATTCGGCACCTTCTATCCGCCGGTCTGAGGCGGCCCTGGGAAGATACCTACCTCGGCGATCAACGTCATGCCCTGGACTATGACCGGGATTTTTCACAAGCACTAACGGAAGAGTTTATGCAGCAACGGCTCATGGATGTTTTCCGTGAAGAGCAGCGACCTCTCAAGCTGGATGAAATATCATGCTTTATACACGAGGATCAAAGGCAACTGGCAGAGTGTCTGTGGGATATGATCAACAACCAGCTCATTGAATTTACACATGAAAACAGAGAAGCGGTGTATTCTCTCCCCCATTGATGAACCGCATCCTTTATCGCGTCGAAGCGGGAGAATTGTAGTTCTTTTGGTGGTCGATTTCTTCTGAAAGCCACATGGAATGATGGAATAGTGGAATATCGAAAATCCGCCTTTGGAGTGTTGGAATGCTGAGCATAAAAAGCGGAAAATGTCATTTCATTCAAACTATAAAAGACACTAAGCTTTTTCCGAGACTGCGATCGGAAAAAGGGGCCAATGGCAATTGCAGGTTGAAGATTGAAGATTTATGGAATTGCGAACCAATCATCGCCGTAGAATAATCAAACCTGACGGTTACGGCGTAAATACCCGTCAATGCGGTGATACTGTTGAAATCTTTCTAGTGGCGCATTGTGACTGTATACAGGATGCATCCTACGAGACGAACGGGTGTCTTGAAACCAACGCCTGTGCCTACGCTGTAGTGGAAATGGTGAGCGGCAGGAGAATAGATGACGTATGGCAAATCAGTGCGACCGATGTTGTCGACTATCTGCAAACGCTTGCAACTGATCACCACCACTGTGCCGTACTTGCAGTCGGTGCTCTTTACCGTGCGCTGGTTGATCTGCGCAAGAAACAGGCAAAACCATGGATGAAATTGTATGGCGTAAGTAGACAGGATTTCATGACTGATCTATTTCGTAATCATTAAGGTCGACCTCGCGGAACTGGATTCGTTTAAATTTTCTCGGCCGCGGATACGGCGCGGTGGCATCGAATCCGACCTTGCAGACAAGACCCTCGTCGGTAACGGGATTGAGCTCGTGTCCACGCGCTTCGGGGATAAGGATGATGTCCCTGTCCGGGCGAAATCTGGTGGCCATGGCCCACTCCACATCCTGGGGCTCGCGAATGTTCACGTCGGCGTCGACGACCGTCACCTGCTTCAAAGGGGGAAAGGCAGCGAAGGTGGCCAGGATGGCGTTGCGCTGGATACCTTCGATGTTCTTTTCGACCTGGATCACGGCGTGGTAAAAACCGCAGCCGCCGTAGGTCAGCAGCACGTCCTTGAGTACCGGCACCTGGGCCGAAACCGAGCGGAAGATGCTGGCTTCTGCCATGAGACCCACAGCGTTATAAACCTCAAGGCCAGGGAAAATCGTATGCCAGATCGGTTTATTGCGATGGGTGACGGCTTTGACCCTGATGACCCACCGGTCGTCCTGCTGGGCGTAATATCCGGTGACTTCAGCCGCGGGCCCTTCGGGCTCGCGCAGGCCGGGAAGCAGCTCGGCCTCCAATATGAACTGGGCTGATGCCACCGCCTCCACCCCGATTGTCTTGGACTTTACCAGGGCCAGCGGCTCTCCGAGAAGGTGGCTGGCGATGCCCAGCTCATCCAGTTCGATGGGGGCAGCCACGGCGGGAACCACCGATGCGAAGTGGACCGCAGGATCGACGCCGTTGTTTATCGTAATCTCCAGCGGCTCTCCCCGTGCCTCGGCGCGTTCGTAGTAATCCCTCAAGTGACGGCCGATATCCATCAGGCAGGTCATGCGATCGCGGCCTGTTATCATGCATCTCATTATGGAAGCGTTGCGCACCCCGGTGTCCGGGTCTTTGGCGATGATCACACATGCGGTCAGGTACTGTCCGCCCTCCTCCGTGCCGACATGGGGAACCGGCAGGTTCCGGATGTCAAAGTCCTTATCCACAACCTCCTGACACGGGGCCGAGTCCACGACCACCGGGTGCACCGGGGAGGCCCGCCACTCGGCGACGGCTTCTGCAATGTGAAAAGAAAGGTGGGTCTCGGGCATTCCGAACATTTCGGCCAGTACCGGCCGGTTCCAGTATAAACCGCCGAAAACCGGCCAGAGGCCGCCCTTGACGCTCTCGAAGAGAACCGGTTTGCCGCCGTGGAACCTGGCGGCGATCCCGCCGAGTTCAAAACACGGATCGACTTCGGTTTTCACGCGCACAACTTCACGCTGCTGCGACAGGAAATCGATCACACCGTTGAGATCGGACATGCCCCTTTGGGCCAGGTCGCCGCACAGCTTCGCTTTGGGGCGGCGCTTGGCGTTCTTGTCTTTTCGCTTCGCTTTTGCAGTTGGTTTCGCCATGGCACAAGCCTCCCGGTTGTCGGCGGCCGCCGATCAGCGGGTCGCCGCTATGGGTTCAATTATGGGAAAACTCCATTTGGATCCGTTGACGCAATGAGTTGTTTTAAAAGATGAACGTCGAACATCGAACATCGAACGTCCAATATCGAATCAAAAACCCATGTAGAACTTTGAATGATTTTTTCCTTTTCCATTCACAATTCGATGTTGGACGTTCGATGTTCGATGTTCATGTTTTTTTTGAATTCTATCCGAACGTTCTTGCCCTTCTCACTTCAAGGTCCGCGGCAGGTAGAGCGCCATCTCCGGAAATATGATCAGCAGCGCCAGGCATATTACATATGCCACCAAAAAGATGGAAACCCCTTTGAAGATCGTTGCGATGGGAATGTCCGGCGCAAGGCCGCTCACGATATACACGTTCACCCCCACCGGCGGTGTCACCGCGCCCATGGTGGTCACCAGGGTGATCACCACCGTGTACCAAACCGGATCGAACCCCAGGGCTTTTGCCAGGGGGAAAAAGATCGGAATGGTGACCACCAGAAAGCCCAATGCGTCCATGACGCATCCGCCCACAAGGTATATCAACAGCACGACGAACAGAATCACCACCCGCGGAACGTTCAGCGACGCCACCCAATCGGCCAGTTCGAACGGCAGCCGCGTCACGGTCAGGAACTTGCCGAAAATCACGGCGCCCGTGATCAACAAGACCACCATGGCCGATATCCGAATCGTCTCGGCCACCGCCCTGGTAAACGCCTGCTTGGTGAGCTTTCTCCTCGCCAGCCCTATCAGCAGAGCCCCGAAAGATCCGGCCGCTCCGGATTCGGTGGGCGTGAACCATCCGGCGTAGAGTCCGCCGATGACCATCAAGAACAACACCATCACCTCCACGGCCCCCAGCAAAGAAACCCACTTTTCACGCATTCCGGCCTTGGGTCCCGGCGGACCCAGGCTGGTATTTCTGAGGCATAGCCAGAAGACGGTCGCCAGGAAGAGTATCGTGAGAAAAAGACCCGGTACAATACTGGCAACGAACAGCTGGGTGATGGACTGCTCGGTCTGCACGGCGATGATAATAAGAACAACGCTTGGTGGAATGACCACCCCCAGCGTTCCTCCAATGGCGACGCTGCCCGTACTCAATGCCGGATCGTAGTTGTAGCGTTTCATTTCGGGCAGGGCGATCGTACCCATGGTGGCCGTCGTCGCGGAATTCGAACCGCAGATAGCCGCGAATCCCGAGCTGGATATGACGGTGGTTCCCGCCAATCCTCCCGGCAGGCGGCCCACCCACTTGTAGGCTGCATCATAGAGCCTTTCCGTCATACCGGAGTGATAGGCAATCTGTCCCATGAGGACAAACAGCGGAATGACGCTCAGCCCGTAAGAGGAAAGCCGTCCCCACACGTTTGTCGCCAGCATATAGATCGAAGCATCGGTGGAGATAAGGTAAGCGTTGCCCAAGAATCCGGCCAGAATCATGGCAAAGGATACAGGCATTCTGAGAGCCATCAGCACGAAAAGAATGATCAATCCCAGGATGGCTGTGGTGGTTGGATTCATCGGACCCCTTTCGGCTGGGAGGAATGAACGCGGCTACTTTTCACCGGCTCCTCCGGCTAAGACTTGTGTGCAGGACTTCATAAAGTCAACGAGCAGCGCCAGGGTCAGCCCCGCGCAGCCCAGTGAGGCCAAATAGACCCACGGATAGACGATGACTTTCATGGTCTCGGAAAGCGAACCCGTCTCCTTGAGGACGCCTGCGTGGCGAAATACGTGCCACGTCACGATTACGAACAATGCCGTCGAAATCAGATACACCAGCATATCCACGACGGCGCGCGTTCGCGGTGTAAGCCGCTCGGTAAAAAGGCTGATCGAGACGTGCCCCTGATGGATTTGGGTGTAGCCCAGGGCGAAGGCGGTGGTCACCGCAGCCAGCCAGCCGATGGTCTCGACGGTGCCCGGCATCGGGTGGCCGAACATCCTGAACACCATTTCCCCCACCGTGACCAGCATCATCGTGATCACGGAAACACCCGCCAGAAACGCAAGTCCCCTGTTCAGAATCGAGCTGAAGCGGTCCAATCGATCAACCATGGATCTCCTGCCTTCGATCATGCGCAGCGTCATTCAGCGCCCGGCCGCTAGGCAATCAACGCCCGGAACCTTTCAATCCACGCCTACCCGCCTCCTGCAAAAGAAGGATAGGCGTGGGCGCCGATGATACATCTGTTTCCTTTATTTATATTGCTTGGCGTACTTGTCCCTGATCTGGCTCAGACGATCGAGAAATTCTTCCGCCGGCAGCCCCTTGGCTTTCATCTCTGTTTTCCAGGAATCGACCATCGGCGCCAGCCGGGCATCCCATTTGGCCCTTTCGGCTGCCGAGAGCGTATGAATCTGCAGGTTGTGATTCTTCTGCGACCAGGCAAGCGCCTCGCCCACGTTCTGCTTGTCGTGGTACTGTCCGGTCCAGATGGCCATCTCGCGCGCAAGTTCGTCGATGACCTTCTTTACTTTGTCGGGCAGTTTGTCCCACTTCTTCTGATCCATGACCGCAGCAAAGGTGACGACCACGGTGGGGTATTCCACCACGTGGTGAAGCTGCTCGGCCAGTTTGAAATCTTTCAACACTTCCCTGGAGGTCATGGTGCCATCGATGACGCCGGTCTGGACCGACTCGGGAACCTGGGGCATGGGCATACCGACAGGGGCTGCGCCCAGGGCTTTCAATACAGGCACGCCGGTGCCGGCCGCGCGCAGTTTCATGCCTTTTAAATCTTGAAGATTCTCGACCGGCGCCCGGGATTGGATGTGCCCGGGCTCGGTGGTGAACATCGTGATGATCTTGAATTTTTTGTATTCGGCCGGTTTGAACTCCATCATCAGATCCAGCAGGGTAAGACTTGCCACCGTGGCGTTCGGGAAAGACACCGGCAGGGCAACCCCCGAGGTGAGCGGAAAACGTCCCGGATCGTATGAGGGCGAGCCGAGGCCGATGTCGGCCACCCCTCTCAACACCCCGTCATACATGTCTCTGGCTCCCAAAAGGGTGCTCCCCGGAAAGGTTTGGACCTTCACCATTCCATCCGTTCGTTTTTCAATCTCCTCGGCCCAGGTTGACATCTGCCGGCCGGGAAACGTGCGGGCTGGGGCGAAGAAAGCATAGGTAAGCTTTAGTGTCTTATCCTTGGCTTGGACTTGCGACGGAATGCCGCCCATGAAAGATACGACAACGAAAAACATAACCATAAGCGGTATCAGGCGTTTTAATCTCATGGCATCTCCTTTCGGTTGGTTGTGGTAGCGTCAATTTCCGGCGGCGCATCACGGGTGATGCCGCCGGCAAAACTCAGATATTTGGATCGTTCGTATAAGCGCAGCAATTCCACGAACCCCATATACTTTTGATTGAAGAGCGCACGTGTGTCAACCCCGTTGTAATCGTAAAATCCCCTGCCCGTCCTGGGCCCCATCTCCTGCTTTTTCATTTTCTCCCTGACCAGCTTCGGCGGCTTGAAGTGCACTGCGCCCAGCGTGGCATGCAGGTATTCGCCGGCATGCGAAAGGATGTCTACACCGCCCAGGTCCACGAACTCGATCAGACCCAGAACGCCCAGACGGAAACCGAATCCAGCCTTGATGGCGGTATCGATCTCCCCGGCCGTGGTTACCCCCTCCTGCAGAATGCGAATCGCCTCGTTCATGGCCGCCGCCTGAATTCTGGGCACAACGAAACCGGGACTGGTCCGCATCTTGACCGGTATTTTCCCGATATCGCGCAGAAATTCACCCATCCGCTCGATGGCCCACGGGTGGGTTTTCTCGCCGTGGGCAATCTCCACCAGGGGGATGAGAAAAGCCGGGTTCAGCCAATGGGCGGATACCACGCTGCCGGGCTTGCTACACACGTCCCAGAAAACATCGAGATGAAAGGTTGAGGTGGCGGAAGCGATCACAGTTGATTGGTCTATGAGAGGGCCGATTATTTGGTAAAACGTCTGTTTGATGGCTACTTTCTCCGGAAGCGCTTCGAACACGAACGCTGCTCCGGAGATTCCCCGTGCCAGGTCGCTCGTGGCGCCAAGGTCGCCGGCCAGGTCTGCGGGATCTGCGCGCAGCACTCCGAGCCGGTCTAAAAGTTTCAGGTTCGCCTGAACTTCGTCACGTGCGCTGTCCAGAGCCTTGGTTTGCCGGCCGGATTCACGCTTTTTCGTATCTATCAGCGTTACCCTGTGTCCCCGATCCGCCATCAACACCGCAGTGGCGATGCCGATGCCCATCCGGCCCGGTCCGGCAATGGCTATCGATTCTCCTGTCATGCTTTCACCTCGCAAATCGTTCCGGGTCCGAACGATAAATGGCTGCTAGCGTATGCTGCCGGATTACTCACTGAATCCCTCCTGCAACAGCCTGGTAAGCGCCTCCAGCGACAGATCACCCACACCCAATGTATTAAGGGTGCGGCCTGTTTTCCTGAAGTCCTCCCCGCACATGGTACCGATAAGGGTTAGCAGTGAATCAGCTATGGGGATCTCCACCCGGCATAAGTCGCCAATGGATGCCATCAGCGCAAGATTGCACTTTACGTCTTCCACGACATAACGGTGGCTGACATCCAAACTCTCCCGCCACTTTTCGCTCTTGACCAGATCGGTGTGGGCTTTTCGGCCGTACATCCATTCCGTGTCGCTGTCAGGATCATAGTGGTCCCTGAATGGGTAATGATGGGATGAGAATCCAAGAGACTTTCTCAGTTCCATGCGCTCGGCATCATGGGCGAGAATCAGTTTTTTTACCGACGGCGTGGTGCCCTCGTTGTGGATATCCCAGGAAGAAAAATGCTCGATCGCGCCGGTGTTGAGCAGAAAAAGGACGGAGTGGATGATGGGGCCGACGTTCAACAGCGCAATGGAAAGGGCATTTTCGACGGTGTGGGCCGCCGGATAGAGCCGCTTGACAACTTCGATAACCTTGTCGGTGCTGCGCACCGGGAATACGCCCACCGGCAGATGGGCCGCCAGACCGCTCACCTGCACTTTCGTGGGTTCTACCTTACGGGTAAGATACGGCAATGTACCCGGCTCTGAATAGCCGACGTCGATTCGCCGGCCCGCGTCGCGGATGGCTTTTTCAAATATGAGGGGGCCGAGAGATCCTGGTGAAAGGAATACAACCTGTCCATTTTCCAGGTGGGGGGCCAACATCGCAGCACGCTGGATCTGGGAGTGGGCCGGATCGGTGCACAGCACCACATCGGCTCCTGGCACAACCTCACCCGGATCATCCGATACACATTCGAGATGGGCCTTACCGGTTCTGCCCATTCCTTCTAAAAGGATGGTCTGCTTGCGGTAAAGCTCGGCGTGCTTTTCCCTTGATCCGGGCCACATCCTTACCTTGTGCCCGGCCAGGGCGAAGTCGCCCGCCATGGTGTAGGACCCGTTGCCGCCCCCGACTACCGCCGGTTCAAGAGTGCTCACATGCAGCCCTTTTCACAGCCAAAGTACGGTTCGTGCAACTTCGGAGGGAGTATTGAAGAAAAGACCAGAGGATCGAAGGCAAGCAGTGCGTGTTGATTGAATACCATCGGTTTGCCTGCCATCACGACCTCCTTTCGATATCTTCACTCTGACTCACGTCAGGTGCGACAATACGTATGACCCAACCCGGCCAAGCCGGAAATGAAGATTGAAGATTTAAGATTGAAGATTTGTGGTCCGCCATCGGCGGATCTATTTTATTTCGCCTCCATAATCAAAAAGCAAAAATTAGATTATAGATACATAAATCCTGCGTCAACATGATGTTATTTAATTAGATAGTTACTGAAACAATGGACAGGATGAATATTGTTCAGTTAATTTTATGCAAAAAATTTATTAATTTTAATTATTGGACTGCCCTTTTGTTGTCAATAAAAAAAATCAGGGATGTTCTTAAGAGGTCCAAATTGAATCCGTACGAATAGGCATGGGAATCGGATGCATATCCGACTTTTCACGAAATCTTCAAAATTAGATTGGGATGCGCTTATGTGCGATTGCGCCCAACCATCTAAACGACTGTTGAGCCAACATTCCTGGACGTCTTATCACCGCCTTCACCCCAGCGTTCAAAAAGGGAGTGCTCGATGCCGAAATAATCAAAAATCTTCCCGACGGTCTGATCGATGATGTCTTCGATGGTCTTGGGGTGGTGATAAAAAGAGGGGACCGGCGGCAGAATGTGGGCGCCCATGTCGGCCGCCATGGTCATGAGCCTGAGATGCCCCTTGTGCAGGGGTGTTTCCCTTACCATCAGGACCAGTTTGCGATTTTCTTTCAACGTGACATCGGCCGCCCTTAAAAGCAGGTTATCGGTGAAAGAGTTGGCAATCCCGGACAGGGATTTAATGGTGCAGGGGGCCACAATCATGCCCTCGGTCAAAAAGGAACCGCTGGCGACGGCGGCGGCAACATCGGCATTGGCATAGGTGCACGAAGCCATGGCCGCCACTTCTTCAGCCGTATGGTCGGTCTCGATGGCGATATTGGTTTTGCCGGCTTCGGAAATGATCAGGTGGGTTTCATAGTCGTTTTCCTTCAGGAGGGTCAGAATGCGAATCCCGTAGATGACCCCGCTGGCGCCTGAAATTCCGACAACAATTCGCTTTGACATCATGTTCCTTTCATTTTTCACCCCAATGGTGCAACGTTAGGGTTTTTTTATCGTATATAGCGGCGTTAGCTGCTCGAGGATCAGGTCCGTCAGAATGCGGCAGTTTTCAAGAACCGTCCTGATTCCCGTTTCATCCAGGTTGTCCCAGTGAATGCCGGCCGTAACCACCACCGGTGTGTTCAGGGCGGAAGCGATCTTAAGCGCAGTCGTGCGCGCCAGCTGATCCTCTTTGTGGCCCACGAAACAATAGACGGAAGCCGAGGCACTTATCCGGCGGCTGTCGCTTAGACTCGGTCGCGGCATAGCCGTGGCCACGGCACCGATGTGCGGCTTTTCGCCGCCCCAGATCGCTACCAGGAGGTCTGTACCGACCACTCTGACAGCGGCCTCGACATCATACTCCCCCTCGCGGGTTTTAATAACAAAGTCCGTCTCTGCCATTTGAATTTCCTGCGCTCGCTTCCGAGTAGAATGTTTCCATATTGTTGATTCAAATCCTTCATTTGTGGGAGCGCCTTCGACTCGGCTGCCTTCGACAAGCTCAGGCCCCGAGCCTGTCGAGGGGAGCTCATCACGGGCCAGGCGCGATATATAGCAGAATCGCGGCAAGATGCGACTCGACTGCCTTCGACAAGCTACATTCGGCCTGAGCTCATGTCAAAGTCAGGCCCCGAGCCCGTCGAGGGGAGCTCGTCGGATTCCACTCCCACAGCTGTTGCAACAGAGCTAAGGAAACAATCTACTAGGCAGCTTTTCTTCGTTATATTCAAAGCGCACCCAATATGCGGGATCGTGCAGTAAGATTTCGATGCACAGGTAAACGTTTATCACACACCAGGCATCTATGCAATTACATGTATAGCAATTGCAGGATAAGTCATTCTTTCTGACATGACTTTGAAATTATTGAATTAAGGCGAAATTATTAAATTCTCACGCAAAGACGCCAGGCTTTGCGTGAGGTTATTTTTAGTCAAGCATGATATCCACAATTAATTTGACGCAACCCTGACAGCAATTAACCCAACTGTTGACTATAACCTTCAAATTGTACAGAATGCCAACGGTGTTATTGTCGATCCGGGCGGACCGGCATTTGCCGGTACCGGTGGCGACGACGGCGGATGATTCATCACCGCCGCTGCCTACCGGTCCGGTAGGACGAATTAAACTGCGATTTTAAAGTAAGGAAGCATACGATGAACTTTAATGCTACGATTGTAAGGGAAATCAAAGATACGCCGGCGATGTGTCATTGCTCTTCCTTGGTGCAAAACGATCAAGGCCGACTCATCTGCGTCTGGTATGAGGGAGCTTATGAGACTTCGTCCGATACGGTACTAAAAATATCGTCAAAAGATTCCGGCAAACCTGAATGGGAAGCGCCGCGGCGACTGTTTAACTTTCCCGGTGTCCCCCTCGGCAATCCTGTATTGTTCACCTTTGACGGCGCAAAGCTATTTCTGATTTTTTCATTGCTCATCAGCGAATCCTGGAAAGACAGCATATTATGCATCTCCGCGTCTGAAGACGGCGGCCGGACATGGTCTCAGCCTGCGATTCTGCTTCCCAAAAAAGGCTTTATGGCCAAAACCCGGCCGCTGAAGCTGCAGTCCGGAAAGATCGTCATTCCCATATACCATGAAGAAGAAATCTGCCCTTATGTACTAATTCTGGAAGATGTGGAAGACCTTCAAAATCAAAAGCTGGTGGCGGAAACCATGGCAAGGGGATTCGCTATCCAGCCTGCGCTGACGGAGCTGCAGCCGGACAAACTGCTTATGCTGTGCCGAACCTCCCGGGCCAGAATATGGGCAAGCTTCTCCTACAATGGCGGCTTTAGCTGGAGCATTCTCAGCCCCACCCTCATTGCCAATCCCAACAGCGCTATCGATCTTATTACGGCGCGCACCGGTGAATTGATATTGGCATTTAACAATTCCGAGTCGAATCGAAATTCCCTGAGCGTGTCACTTTCCGCGGATAAAGGAAAATCGTGGTCTTTTCTGCAGGATATAGAAAGCGGAGAAGGAGAATATGCCTACCCGTGTTTAATAGAAGATAATCAAGGGAGTATCCATTTAGTCTATACGGAAAGCCGCTATCGCATAAAACATGTACAATTCGATCTGGAATGGTTGAAGGAAGCAGCGCTCGAAAAGCCTTTGGTCACGTTAGCCGGTTAGCCGGTTGGCCGGTCGGCCGGTTGAGCCCGTTGAGCCGGTTGGGCCGGTTGAGCCCGTTGAGCCGGTTGAGCCGGTTGAGCCGGTTGAGCCCGTTGAGCCGGTTAAAATGTATAATGATCCTGTCCTTCCTTTTAACCGGCTAGAACCTTCAAAACTTCGCGGCTGGCCTGCGACGAGCTCAGTCGAGACGAAGTCGCTCCCGCTGAAGTAGTGAGCAGCATTACCTCACAACTTATTATCCTTCGAACATCGCCTGAAATATGTGATAACCGACTATCTGGCTAAACGGTCACAACCTGCCAGCCGGCCAACCAGCAAACCGGCTAACCGGCAAACGGGCTCAACCGGCTCAACCGGCTCAACCGGCTCAACCGGCAAACCGGCCACCGGTCTCAATCGCCTCGGCCAGCAGCATGGAGTGGCTTGCATTTTGAAAGTTCGACACGGTCGCTTTATCGTACAGGATCGCGTCGAAAAAATCACTGTACTCACCGACAAATCCCGATACGATAACCGGATCGTCCTCCTCACCACCCTCGATTATGCGGTGGATCTTTGATTTTTTATGGACAATGATCCGCCCCGGGATATCTTCGGTATAGTGCTGGGGAGAATGCAGGTAGGCGGATATATCTTTGCTGTGCACTTCATATCTTTCGACACTCGATCCGGAGCAAGGAAAAAACTTCATCAACCCTTTGACGCCGGATTCGAAGACCATGCTGCTGATCCAGATATTGGTATCATTTTCAGGATTTTTCCATTTCTCGGTCAACACGGTTTGGACCTTCCCAAATAGATATTCCATGAAATTAATACCGTGGATTCCGGTCTCAGTGATAAAATCCGCATAGTGTCTTTGATGGCGATAAAAATGGCATTCCGCAAAATAAATGCCCTGCATCTGCCGTACGATCTGATTGAACTTTTGATTCAAGGGAGTGTAGCGGCGGTTGAAGGCCACTACGTTCGTCACTTTGACCGCATGGCTCAACGCCTTGGCTTCATCGTAATTGCGACCGGGTGGTTTTTCGGTAAGAACCGGCAAATTCCGAGCCAGCACCTTATCCAAAACACCTTTAAGCGCATCGGCGTGAACCACGATTGCAAAACAGTTGATATCCGGATCGCGCAGCATTTCATCCAAGCCGGAGTATACTCTTTGAATCCCAAACTTTCGTGCGGCGGCATGCGCTTTTTCTGTAGTTCTGTTCCAGATGCCGGTGATTTGCAGTGAGTATTTTTTTTGTAAATACCTGACTGCCGGAAGGTGATACAGTTGAGCCCATTCGCCGGCACCGATCACAGCCAGATTTATCGTTTTTGGATTCATTCCCTTTGCTCAATGGTAACAGATAAACCACAAAGACACGAAGACACAAAGAAAAGATATTAATTTTAAAGCAACACATGAAAGGGAAAAATTCATCCCTGAAAGGAAATAGATGAGGTTTTTCCCTCTTATAGGAGATTTTAAATCATTTAGGCTTTGTGCCTTTGTGTCTCTGTGGTTGAACAATTACGATCAATCTAAAAACTCCTCTTCTCCTTACGAAGAAGAGGAGTTTCATCATTAACTTATGCTTTCAGTGCTTTGTTCACATCCTTTTCGGCTTGATCCAGTGCTTCTTTGGGAGAGATCGTTCCGTTGTAAGCTTTCTCGACATGCGGTTGGATAGCCGCATTGACCTCGTTGATTTTCGGATGGGCCGGCAGGCTTTTATAAACGCCTTCAAAAGACATTTTCGTGAACAGGCGCAATGTCTTGTCCCAGGTTTCCGAAGCCAGCAGCTCTTTGTTTTCAAGCGCTTTTTTGCTCATCGGCACGTGACCGCCCCACATTCCCCACAAGTGGGAATTGTCGGTGATCCATTTCATGGTTTCGGCGGTGGGTAGGATGAGGTCATTGCGTTTTTTGGGCTGTTTGGGGATGACGAGGAAATGATTGCTGCCCCAGGTGTGGCGCTTTTCGAACCATTTGGGGATTCCTAGAAATCCCCAGTCCAGGTCGGTTTTGGCCAAAGCAAGATAGTGCCAGGTGCCGAGGACAAGCATTCCCAATTCTCCGGCCGCAAACTGCGCAGCGCCGCTGGTACCCGGTTTGTTCCAGCCTTTTTTCGGAATATCCACAAGATAGGTCAACGCCTCGAGCCCTTTGTCGTTGTTAAAAGCCGCGCGATCACCCTCTAGCAGTTCTCCGCCCTTTTGCCAATAATAAATGTAAAACATCCGACGGTACCACCGGGGCTGACCATACGCACCGGGGTGGTAAGCATATTTTCCGGTTTTGTCCCTGATGGCATTGGCCGCTTTTTCAAATTCATCGTAGTTATCCGGCGGGTTTTCCGGATCGAGGCCGGCATCGCGGAAAATGGCTTTGTTGTAGTAAATGCCCAGCAGCGAGTTGTCGAGGGGAATCCCGTACTGATTTCCGTTGATGTCGGCAATGTCCCAAACGTACTCAACGAAGTCGGACCTTTTAAAATCCGCTTTTTCCAGGAGATTACCCGCCGGAGAATCATTGAGTGGGACTAAGGCCGGATACATTTTAGAAAATCGGAAATTATGACAAATTCCGATTTGCGGGGCTTCACCGGCCACGACGGCGTTGTAAAGCTGGGCGTAATACTCCGTCCAGCTTCCCTGGGTAAGGTCGATCTGGACATCCTTGTTCATTTCATTAAACTTTTTTACGATGATTTCCATGGCCTGGGCATCGCCACCATGAAAAAGGGTGTTAAACAAAATTGTTTTTGAACCGGCGGCCTGAGTTAACCCGGGTAGCATTGAAGAGCCTGCAAGGATTGCTCCCGAAGCCCCCAGAAACTTTATAAACTCTCGTCGATCTAGTTTACTATTTAATAGGTTCATTTTCTTTACCATTGTTCCCTCCTTCCTGTCTTTCGTATGTTGATGGAATGCTGAAACGAACACAAAATTAAAATACTCCCTCTCTTATAATTACCTCCCTTCCCTTTTTCCCCGCTAGTCAATCACGGAGAGGTTTGGCATTATTTTGTAATCCCTGCGATAGAGATCCCCCTGATGATCCGGCGCCGCAGCACGAGAAAAACAATTAGGGAAGGTATCATCGCAAGGAACGATGCGCCGAATAACAGGCCATATTCGATATTATGAGCTCCCATGATAATCTTGAGGCCGATGGGAAGTGTCAGCATTTTGGATCGTTGCAGACAGATAAGAGACCAGAAAAACTCGTTCCAGGTGAAAAGAAAAATAAAAATCAACAGCGCGCCCAGGGCCGGTGCAGTCATCGGAACCATGACACGCAGGAGTACCCCCATGCTTCCGCATCCATCCATGCGGGCCGCATCCTCTACATCCTGAGGGATGTTGATGAAAAACTGACGCAGAAGAAAAAGTCCGATCGGCATGGCGGAAATCGGCAGGAATATACCGGGATACGTATTGAGAAGTCCCAATTTGTTGGTAATAAAATACAATGGAATGGCGTTTATTTCCCAGGGCACGAACATCGACGTCAGGAATATCACAAATACGACATCGCGTCCCCGCCACTGAAGACGTGAAAATGAAAATGCCGCGAAAAGAGAGACGGTTAGAGAAACAAATACCGCACCCGTGGTCACGATAAAAGAGTTGATGAGCCATCTGATAAACGGCCAGCCATTGAGTACATCCAGGAGGTTTTTAATCGTAAAGGTCGAGGGTATCAAACTACCCGGACTGGCAAGAATCTCCGTGGTGGGTGTAAAGCTCTTGCTCACCATCCAAATAATCGGGAAAAACCAGATGATGGCAAGCAAGTAGTATAGGCCGAGACGAAGTGACGATCTCACCGCAGTTCTCCCTCTAACCTGAAGATTCGGATAAATACAAGGCTGATGGTTAATATAATCATGAAAAGAATGAAACCCACAGCGGCCGCCTTGCCGAATTGCAGAAAATCGAATCCCATCCGGTACATGTAATAGGCCAGAACCTCGGAAGAAGTCCCGGGTCCGCCGGCTGTCATGAGAATAATTTGCCCGAAAGTCCGCATCCCGCCCACTGTGGTTAACACTAGGGCAAATAACAGCGTTGGCTTCAACAGAGGCAGGGTTACGTGGAAAAATTTCCTGGTTGAACCTGCACCGTCCAAGTCGGCAGCCTCATATAGATCTTGCGGAATCGAGGATAGGGCCGCCCGGAAAATTACCATGCGATATCCCATAAGCCACCATATCGTCGTCAAAGCCACCATGGGAATGACCATGAGCGGGTCATTCAGCAGCGGGGGCAGGTTGAATCCAAAAAATCCAAACAAATGGATGAATAGTCCCACATCCGGATCATGCATCAGGCTCCACATGATGCTGATGATTGAAACATTCAGAAGATAGGGAAAGAACAGCATGGCCTCCATCGCCGGGGCACCAGGAAAACGGCTGTTATGGAGAATCAGTGCAAATGCCAGGGCGCAGATGATGATCCCCGGTATGACAAAGAAAGAAAACTTCCAGGTAATCCAGAACGAGTTCCAGAATCTGGCATCGCCGAATAAATCCAAATAGTTTTTAAAACCGATGAACTTACTCCCGAGCAACGGGTTCCAGTCATGAAGGCTGATGAAAAAACCGTAAACCATCGGACCCAGGAGAAAGATTATCCAGAGAATAGCATAAGGAAGAATAAAAAGAAGCCCCTCGAATCGCTGAAATCGCATGTAAGGCCGCCCCGCTTTAGGATCAACGTTCATGGTAAATTAGGTGATCAATCTTCTGCTCGCAAAAATTCATCCCGCAGATATTCCGGATCAGGGTATGAATAAAAACCTTTGCCGGTTTTGACCCCCAGTTCACCTTTTTCGATTTTTTGTTTGAGCGCATCGGGCGGATGGTCTTTGGCGTCTTTTGAGTTCCGGTAATAAACCATTTCGATATCGTAGATCACATCGAGACCCACGTTGTCCATGAGTCCGAAGGGGCCGGGTAGGTCTTCCCGTCCGGTAAACTTCATCCAGGCCCGATCCACGTCTTGAAAATCCACGAAGTCGTTGGCCCACATATACAACACTTCGCGTTTTACAGCCCGCCATACGCGGTTGAAGCAGAATCCCAGCAGTTCTTTTTTCACGGTTAAGGGGATGCATCCCAACGATCGTACCCAACGTATGCCCTTTTCTTTGACTTCGGTAAGCGTGCGGGTGCCGCCCATCACATCGGCCATATTCATACCCTGCAAAACCATATAAAAATGGAGGTTTAGACAGCGTTCGGGTCTTCCACTGCTTTCTTCCAAATTAGATACCGGAATCGAGGAGCTGTTGGTGGCCAGAATAGTTTCCGGCAAAGCTTTTTCTCCCAGTTCTTTGAAAACCTTGCGCTTTAGCTCCAGATTTTCAGGCACAGCCTCTATGATCAATTCGGCGTCCTTGATGGCTGCATCGAGATCCGTCCTCTCCGCTATCTGCCGTCTGCAAGTCTCCCAGCGGTCAAATGGGATGAATGGTTCCAGTCTTTTTTTCCGAAGGTCCTCATCCAGGGTTTGAATCATCTCGCCCAGCGCTCCCGGGCGCTGATCGTAAACCGTGACGATGTATCCCGCATTTGCCGCCAGCATGGCAATTTGAGCGCCCAGGGTGCCGGTACCTACAACTGCTATCCTTTGAAATGGTTTCGCCAAGGGTGATCCTCCTTACTTGCTGTATTTTTCAATTCGAACCCGGCAGCTGATGCCGTGGGCCAACATGTTCTCGTAATTGCACGCCCGCTCGCAAACTTCGGCGATCTTCAAGGAAGCCTCTTTGGTGGCGTGCTGATAGGTGACGGTCTTGACGAATTTGCCTACGTACAGCCCCCCGGTGTATCGGGCCGCCCGCAGCGTCGGCAGCACGTGGTTGGTGCCGATGATCTTGTCGCCATAGGCAACGGTGGTTTCCTCGCCGCAAAACATGGAGCCGTAATTTCGGCAGTTATCCAGAAAATAGCGCCAATCGGCGGTCTGCACCTCGAGGTGTTCCGGTGCCCATTGATCGCTCAATTCCACCGCTTCCTCGCGGGAATCGACCACCACGACCTCACCGTAATCTCCCCATGACCGGCCGGCGACTTCCTTTGTCGGAAGGGTTTGCAGCTGTTTATCGAGCTCTGTCAGTGTCTGCTCTGCGATGTCTTTCGAAAGGCAGATGAGGAATTGTCTGGAGTTGGGATCGTGTTCGGCCTGGCCCAGCAAATCCGCCGCCAGGATGTATGGATCGGCGGTTTCATCGGCGATGATCAGAATCTCGGTGGGGCCGGCCAGTAGATCGATGCCGACATCGCCGAAGATCTGCCGCTTGGCTTCGGCCACATATTTGTTCCCGGCACCGACCACCACATCCACGGGATCGAGACCTTCCATGCCGTAGGCCATGGCTACCAACGCCTGGACACCGCCGATACAAAACACCTCGTCCGCACCACCGGCCACCATGGAGTAAAGTGTGGCCGGAAATATGCCTTCGCCTTTGACCGGCGGTGTGCTGGCTACCACCCGGGAAACCCCGGCGACTTTAGGGGTGATCACGGTCATATGTGCTGAAGCCAGCAGGGGATAGCGCCCGCCCGGAACATAGGAACCGGAGGATGCCACCGGGATCACCTTCTGACCCAGCCATACACCCGGCAATGTCTCCACCTCGAAATCCACCAGGTGCTGCATTTGTTCCTGTGCAAAGTTGCGTATTTGGGATTGACAATAATCGATGTCTTCGACCATGGTAACAGGCAGCTTAGCCCTGGCAGAGCGCATATCGTCTTCGGATATCCTGAAGCTTTTGGGGGACCACTGGTCAAATTTCTCCGAGAAGTATCGCACGGCTGCCTCGCCTTCTTGCCTGACCTTTTCGATGATCTCCCGAACCGTTTCTCTGACCTGTGAAAGATCTTCCACAGGTCTTTCTTTTGCTTTCTTGAGATAAACCGGCATAATATCCTCCTAACTAGGCCCTTAGGGCCTTTTTCCTGACAACATGTTGTAAGAAACAGATTGAATATTTTCGATTGAATATTGAATATTTAAGGAATTCTATCAATTCTAACAAAACAATCATTAAAATGACGGAG
>Ga0126331_1000156_pt1 | contig 29730 bp, 15 predicted proteins | sample InaspJWI98metaG_FD_96379 | JGI IMG/M metagenome (GOLD analysis project Ga0126331, IMG submission 96379) | Marine gutless worms symbiont microbial communities from Oahu, Hawaii - Inanidrilus sp. 2 OAHU.JWI-98 metaG | ecosystem: Host-associated > Annelida > Digestive system > Unclassified | place... | reverse complement strand
GTCTCGGAAAAAGCTTAGATGCTAGATTCTGGATAAATTAAAAAAATTCCTTATTACATCCAGCATCTCTCCGAGGCGTAGGCTCTACCCTCCGGCCTATAGGCCCTACGGGCTGGAAGCGGAGCCGGAGGCCAGAGACCAGCATCTAGCATCGATTTGTTATCAGCACAAAAATTTGAAACGAAAACCCTGGCCCAGACCGATATGATATGCCAACCGCGTCAGGATTTTGGTCCCGGTAACAAAGTAAAGTCCCTGCAAATGACCAACTCGTCACGACAGGGCGGGCTTGACCCAAAATTGAAGAACTTGGCTTATAAAGACACCTAGTCGGGTATTTTCCCGGAAACACCTTCCACCAGCCACCTCATGGTCAACAGGTCCGGGTCGCTGGCTTTTTGGCCGGCGGTAATTATCTCTTTGCCCAACTGATCCTTTAATGGACCGGCGAATATATTGTCCATGCCGCCGGCCAGTTTGGCTTTTTCAGCCTGAACTTTCTGTTGCACTTCGCTGGGCACCTTGATGTTGAAGGGGCTCATCGTGATTCCCTGCTTTTCAAATCCCCACCAGACTTCGGCTGGTTTCCAGGTCCCGGCAATGGCACGCTTGACGGCATCCACATAATATACCCCCCAGTTCCATTCCGAAGAAACCAGGGCGCACGCTGCCTGGTTTGCGACATCGATTCCGTATCCGATGGCCGGAACGCCTTTCCGGCAAGCCGCTTGCGCTGATTCAGGAGTATCCGCCATCTGGCGAATCAGATCGTGTCCCCGCCCGACAAGCGTTTCTGCCAGTAGCGTCTCATTGGTGGCGTCCCGCCAGCTTTTCAACCAGACAACCGTGTTAACCTTCTTGGGATCATGGGCAACGCCTGCTTCCGTAAGGCCTTTTTTCAAGCCGATGGTAAAGGCATTGATACCGCGGACCGGCTCAGGTATCGGCTGGGTCGCCACGGTGCCTACATTCTTATAACCCATCAGCCCGGCCATATAACCGGCCAGATACTCGCCCTGATACATGCGCATAAAATAATTGCCCATATTTTTATCGTTCTTCTTGTAGCCGGAGCAATGCTCAAAAACCACTTTCGGAAAGTCCCTGGCTACGATCATGGTCGGATCCATATGCTCGAAGGTGGTGGCAAAAATAATGTTATAGCCTGCCTTGGCATATCCACGAATTACCTGTTCGGCGTTGGCTGCCAGAACTTTTTCCGTGTACGATACCTCAATTTGATCTCCCAGTTCTTTTTTCAGATACTCTATTCCGCGGTAATGCGCTGTGGTCCATCCCATGTCATCGATCGTCCAAAGCAGGGCAAAGGCGACTTTCGTTTTGGCTAGGGCCGGAGCCGTAAGCAGCAGGCCAATTCCCAAAATCACAACAATAAAAAGCACAAGTTTTTTAGTCATGGGTACCCCCTTTTTCTATACGTATTTATATTGAATTCGCTTTCCGTGCGCGGCTGCCGCAAAAAATATCGAATGTATTTCTCATGCTTTCAATCAGATTTTTTTGTTCTTTTGGATCTTGGTTCAGAACATTTTCCAGGCATATTAGGCACCTAAGGGCTCGTTCAAAAATAACTTCACATTCTAGTGAGCCGATCCATCCCGCCTGGCGGCGTTGCTCGTCGGTTAAATAGCTTGCTATTCGCCCTCCTCGCGCCTTGCCACACGGGCGCCTCGACCCCCTAAAATGTAGATTTATTTTTTCGCGAACCCTAAGTGGGCAGAAGATGCGAATCTTAGGGTTTCTTCATTGATGAGAGGACCAAGATAGCCTGTTTTAAAAAAGATAAAGATAAGAAGTTGCTTTTTTATTTCTTAGTGAACCCTTAGCTCTACGAGCTTGGGGCTTCGCCTCATGGTTGCGCCCTCACAAGACGACGGGACAAGGCAGCTCAACGTATTGAGGCGTCAATTAAATGGACCAATTACCATCCAGATAATGGAAGCGAGCTTTGTTGTCAATATCGATTTTTGGCGGTGGAATTGAGAATTAGGGCAAATTCGTACCTGATTTGTTCAAGGAACCCCGAAGCTTCTTTTTCCGTAAGTTTGAATTTAAATGGACCGATGGGGCTGGATTTGTCGTCGTATAAGTATTGATGGTTTGCCATCTGGGACAGTTCGCGACAGGTCAAGCGCGCATTTTTCTGGAGCGCTTTCAGGATCTTCCAGTCGATTGAATCCAGGTCCTTCATTTTTTCAGCCCAATCCATGCGATAGGTTTCGAAAAAAAAAGCTTGACCCGGGAAAAAACTTGTAGAATCCATTCCCTGTGCGGAAAGGACTATATATATTAATAGCGATTTTTTCAATGCCAATTCACGGGCCTCCAATAGCGGCCATCTTATCGTTGTGTTTCGTTTCCGGTGTTCGATTTTGGCACACCGATGCACCGAAACAAAGAGCGCGTATTTGCCGCGTACAATTGACTAAACATCAGACACTAGTTATCGGAGAATTGTAAATGAAAATTGTCCCTTTTGAGCTGGAGCGCCTGCTCTCAGTATGGCAAAACCAGGTTGAATACGATTTTACCGAAAGCGGCGTACACCCGATCCACTTGCACGAACTGGTAACCCGCGAGGAGTACTACGCGCTCTTCGACGACATCCAGCTTCGCTATATCCAGACCAACGGCCCCTTGCCGGTCAAAGAAGCGATTTGCGAGCTTTACGAAGGGGCTCATCCGGACAACATTCTGGTGACCAACGCCTCCTCGGAAGCCAACTTCCTGGCGACCTGGCATTTTATCGAACCCGGGGATGAAGTCGTGGCCCTGTTCCCGACGTACATGCAGGTGCCTGGTCTGGCACAAACCTTCGGCGCGCGAATCAAACCGCTGTTCCTGCAGGAAGAAAACAGTTGGGCACCGAACTTGGATCGGCTTGAAGACATGGTCAGTGAACGCACCCGGTTCATTTACCTGGCCAACCCAAACAATCCTACCGGCGCGATTTTGACTGAAGGCGAGATGGCCCGCATCATCGCTGTCGCCGCCCAGCACAACACCTGGATCATCGCCGACGAGGTCTACCGCGGGGCCGAATTGGATGGTCGCATGACGCCCTCCTTCTGGGGCCGCTACGACAAGTTGATCGTGACGGCATCCCTGTCCAAGGCCTTTACCGCGCCGGGCCTGCGATTAGGCTGGATGGTCGGGCCGGAGGATAAGATCCACCAGTTGTGGGGATATTCCGATTACACCACTATCACCACCAATGCCATCAGTGCGCGCCTGGCATGTCTGGCCCTGCGCCCGGAAAGCCGCAAGCGCATTTCGAATCGCCTTATCGAGATATCCAAAGACAACCTGCAGGCCCTGAAACAGTGGATCGATCACCACAGCGGCCTATTTCGTTTGGTGCCCCCCCGGATCGGCGGCTTCGCTTTTGTGGGCTACAACATTGACATCAACTCCACAGACCTGGTGCTACGCATTAAGGACGAACAGAGCGTCCTGATTGTCCCGGGCGAAGCAGCGGGAATGGATGGATTCGTTCGCATTGGATACGGCAATCCACAATTGTTGTCCGGGCTCGATCGCATCAACAAGACTATATTGTCTCTGAAGACTGACACTTAACCTCTTATAATAATTAAAAGGAATAATTACATGGGTAACAATAAACGGATCAATGGATCCCTGAGTGTCGCGGACATTAAGGCCGTTTTTGAAAACGTGGTTCAAGAGACCTCGAGAGACGGGGCTCGCCGTGACCGAAGAATGGAGGATATTCTGCACAGTGATATTCCTACCTTCATGGAACTGCCCTTGGCAATAAAGCCTGAAGATTTGATCGGAGCTGATGCGGTGGTGCTGGGATTCGGGTACGAAGGGATAACCGCAAAGACCCCAAGCCTTTCTGCGCCACCTACGGTTTCAAGGCCAAAACCCGGTTCGGTATACTGGCGCATGGGTGCTGACCAAGCACCTGATGAGATTCGAAAATACTCTCTATATTATTCTATAGCGCACAGCCGAGGTTGGTTTCCAGAAATTGACCGGGATCTTCGCATCCATGATCAGATTAAAGTTGTGGATTATGGTAACGTGTCAGTGGTTCCGGCGGATAATGAGGAAACCATTCAACGAGCCCAGAGGAAGGTTGCGGATATAGTCGCCGCCGACGCAATGCCCATTGTTATTGGCGGTGATCATACTACACCGACCCCCGCATTGAAGGCAATCACAGCAAACCGTAGTAAACCTGTCGGTGTTATATCATTCGATGCTCATCTGGATTTGTCATTTACGGAAGAATATTGGGCCTCTAATCAGTGGTACAAAACGTTTGAAACGGGCAAAGTGCATCCTGAAAATCTTGCGATTATTGGTATTCGTTCTAATCGCAGTACTTACTTCGAAAGAAAGGTTGCTGATAGGCTTACTATTAGATATTTCACAATCGACGAGATTAAAACTCGCGGCATTGGTGATGTCACCCAGGAAGCACTTACCATCGCGAGCAAAGGCACCGATGGAATCTATATGTCGATTGATATTGACGTCATGGACCCCGGGTCGGTCCCGTCCCAAAAAGCACCGAAGATTTGGGGCCTGACCACAGATGAGTTGATGCAATCACTGCGGGTATTTGTTCGGGAACAACTCATAGGATTTGATATCTGTGAGTACACTCCCGACTATGATGTCAATGGCATGGGTGCACAATTTTGTGCCCGAACGATAGTAGAAGTGCTCGGAGGATTGGCAATTCGAAAGGTAAAAGGGATTGATAAATGCGAATGATATAAGAAATCATTGTTAAAGCCGGTCATATGTAAGGAAGGGTTGAATCTATAATCGAATCCCTCTTAAATGAAACTCGTAAAAGGAGAGATAGTTAATGACATCCAATGAACGGGTCAAAGCAATCCTCAACAAACAGATCCCCGACCGGGTTCCGTGGGGTGAATGGGCGATCGATTTCGATACGGTCAGCAAAGTAATCGGGCATGACACCTACTATCGCGCAAAAGCCAAATCACAGTTAGCGTTCTGGGAAGGCCGCCGGGATGAAGTCGTTCAGAGCTGGATCGAGGATGGCATCGCTTTTTTCAAAAAAATGGACTGTATTGATATCATTAATGTTGGCGCTATGGCCAGCAGCGTCGCACCTCCGAAAGGGCATCGGCCGCAGGCTCCGAAAAAAGTCGATGAGAATACCTGGGAATTCAGGGACGGAACGGTGTACAAATATTCCGATATCACAGCAGATCTTACGAAGATCTATGATCCAAACGTTGGGAAAAGCAATACACCCCGGCCGATTTCGATAAAGAGCCAGTGTTCGAACCGGTGGACGATAGCTGTTTTGAGGTGGTGGACGCTTTTATCAATGCATTCGGCGAAGATCGTTTCCTTATGGGCCCGGCCGGCAATGAGGTGGGTCTTCATATCATCGACGGCTCGTTCGAAGAGGGCGGGGGCGGGTTTGAGTGGGGGCTGCTGCAATACCTTGAAAATCCGGATACCGTCAAAGCAGCCATTCGTTATGAAGTCGAAAAGAACAACCGGTTGGATGAGATTTTTATCCGCCCGGGTCAGGATGCGGTCGCCTGGGGCCAGGATTTCGCCGGCACGCAAGGCCCGTTCGTTTCGCCCAATATGTTCCGTGAGTTCGCCCTGCCTGCCATTAAAGCGCGTGTTGCAGCTGTCCACGAAAATTTCGGAATTCCCGTTATGAAGCATGCTTGTGGGAACAACAATCTTCTTTTGGATATGTTCGTAGAGGCTGGATATGATGTCTACCAGTCCATTCAGAAAAGTGCAGATATGGATTTGGCTGAAGTCAAAGCCAAATACGGCGATCATTTCGCCTGCATGGGCGGAATTGCGGTGGAGACGCTGTGGTCCGGAAGACCGGAGGATATTCGCCAGGAAGTTCGGTTCGCCATGGAGCAATATAAGGCAGGTGGGCGTTGGATTTTCGGCTCAACCCATTCCATTGCAGTCGGCGCACGCTACGACAATTTCATGGCGATGGCAGATGAATTCGTCAAACTCAGGGATTATTGAGCTTACAGACCTCGTCAATTAGTTGGGAAAATTGACTGTGAACCTTTAAATGTCGTAAACTTACATGAGAATTGGACATGGGTCTAGTTCAGGAATTCAGGAATTCAGGGATTTAGGGATTTAGGAATTGAATGAATTCTATCTGTTTTTATTTATTAATTTTATCTTTTAATCCCTCAATCCCTTAATTTTGCGTAAAAAGGCGCAGATAGTGTCCAAAAAAATGACTCATTTTTAATGAAAGTTACGAGATCTCGCTTATGACACCTTATCTTTAAAGCTTTATTTTTCCGATTATTCTTTTTGAAGCAGTTATAGCAATTGTCAAAATTCCGTTCCGTTTAGAACAAGGTTTGGTCGGCAATTCATAGAGATAGTGGACGACACGTAATGATGTCAGATACTGGATACTCGATACTGGATCGATGAATCCTGTCTATATTAAGGTTAGAGCGAAGCGATACATTGATCCGGTATCCTGAATCTTGTATCCAGCATCTCATCTAAAACTCCAAAATTTACAATCATAGATAAGCCATGGATAACGGAACATATTTATGACAATCACTATAATTTAAACTTTTCCGATCCATTCATCAGGCGTACGTTTCCGCATTGTCCTCCGGCGCATATCCGATCTCTTTGCGGGCAATTTCAATATCCCAGTAGGCCCGGGTATTGTCTGAGATGCCATAGTAGATGCCGAATCGGATTGCTTCCGCCTTGATACTTCGCCGTACCAGCTGAACCATATCGCCATGGCTGAGCCAGGTGGAGAGTATCCGGTCGTCATCCCTGTTGATGACGTGGGTTTTTGACCGGCAGGTGCCGATTCGAAGGCAGATCACGGATATGCCAAAGGCGTCCGCATAATACCTGCCGAGGGCTTCTCCAAACACTTTGCTCACCCCGTAATATCCATCCGGCCGGACCGGCATTCCCGGGGTGGTATAGGTCCCCTCGATTTCGTAATACCCGGTCACATGGTTGGAGCTTGCAAAAATGATCCGGCCGACACCGGCTTGCCGGCATGCTTCAAAGACCGTATAGGTGCCGACAATGTTCGGCTTCAACACCACTTCGAAGGGGGAATCTTCATAGGGGTCTGCCGCCAGGTGGACCACCGCATCCACACCCGCCGACACTTCGACCATCTTTGAAAGGTCTGTTATGGAGCCGATGCAGACTTCCTCGTCTGATTCCGCCGGCAATATGTTTTGATGATACAGCAGGCGCAACCGATACCATTTTTTCAGGCTCGATTTTAATACTTTTCCGAGGCTGCCGGCAGCACCGGTAATCAGGATTTTTTTACGGCCCATCTGATCTCTTTTCCTGTGATCCGGTATTATCGAATTCTGATCCTGCTGTATTCATCCCCCGATCCAAAGATCCTGTCAATTATTTTGTTATCAAGTTTTCGCTTGACATATGACCTCAAATATAATTTTTTTATCTGATCCCGCCCCGAATTTTCTTGCGTGATGAGACAAGCTATCAATACGTTGCACCTTCACAGACGGAGTTGTGACATGCTGACCTTAACCCCGCAATTTAAGGAGGTATTGAATGAAAAAGCTGCTTTTTATTTCATTGGCCGTGGTATTGTCCCTTTGCCTGGTGATGCCGGTGTCAGCAAAAAAAGCCCGCGTGCTGAAATTTTCCAGCATCCATGAACCCACCCACGTTTCGGCCATCACTGCCGATCTTTTCGCCGCCCGGGTCAACCAGATGACCAACGGCGAGCTGGACGTGCAGGTATATCACTCCCGACAGCTCGGGGATGCCCGCCAGAATGTGGAGAATGTGCGCAACGGCAGTATCGCCTTTACCTCGGTGTCCATTGCAAACCTGAGCCAGGTCATCCCGGCCATGGACATGTTTTCCCTGCCGTATATCTTTAAAAACGACGCCCATTATTGGTACTGCATTCAGCATCCGAAAATCGAAGAGTTTATGGCCCAGCTGGAGAAAAAAGGCATCAAACGCATCAGCTGGATCACATCCGGGGCCAGAAGTCTTTTTACCCAGAAGCCGGTGCACAGCCCTGCCGATCTGAAAGGCATGAAGATTCGAGTGATGGCGTCTCCGGTAATGATCAACACCATGAAGGCGATTGGGGCCAATGGTGTTCCCATCGCCTGGGGTGAACTCTACAACGCTCTGCAGACCGGCGTTGTGGACGGTGCCGAGAACAACCCGCCGTCCCTGATTTCGATGAAGTTTTACGAGGTATCCAAATATTTTACACTGGACGAGCATATGCGGATACCGGACGTGAACATTGTATCCACAAAAGTGTACAACAAGCTATCCAAATCCCAGCAGGCCGCCATCGATCAAGCCGCCGTCGAAGCCACGCATTTTATGCGGGGAGCCTGGATGGTATCGCGACAGACTTCTCTGGATCAGTTGAAAGGCAAAATGTCCGGCATCATCGAACCGGACAAACAGCCCTTTATCGACGCGGTTGCGGATCTGGTCGGCTCCGAAGCCAAACGGCTCGGTGTGGAAGACACGGTCAACTGGATTCTTGAAGTCGGCAAACAATTCTAAACTCATCGTATTATAATCCAGGGAGGGCGTGATGTTAGCCCTCCCTGGTTTTTCACCTGCCGGTTAATCACCCAAACGAAACCGCTTATGAAGAAACCGTGCATATGCTGAATCTATTCGACCGATTTCTCGATATTATTTCGGCGATCGTCAGATATACCATCCTGGTGATGACAACGTGCATCTTTATCATCGTTCTGTTCACCGTTTTTTCCCGTTATCTGTTCAATTATGTCGCCTCCTGGTCCGAAGAGGTACCGCGCTACTTGTTGGTATGGATCGGTTTTCTGGGTGGTGCCATGGCGGTGCGGCAAGATGAACATATCGGGTTCGACTATGTTTTCAAAAAACTGCCCCCGCTCGGACAGAAAATTTTAAGGCTGCTGCTGAATCTGGGCATTGTCATTATCGGTCTGATCATGCTGGTCTACGGAATTGATTTCGTTAAACAGTTCGGCAGTGACTGGATGGAATCCATCCCCTATACCAATACATGGTTCTACATTTCGCTGCCCGTATCCGGCGCCCTGATACTGCTGTATATTCTCCGGGATCAAATCAAAGGGATTCTAACGCTTTTCAAAGAAAACGAGTAGCTTCATATGACCATATTACTTGCCATTGGTATATTTCTGATTCTGCTGGTTCTCAACATGCCGGTCTCTTTTGCCATCGGCATCGGAGCCGTAATTTCCGGATTGACCCTCTGGGATGTGGACAACACTACCATCGTCCAGCGTATGTTGGCCGCCATCAATGTTTTTCCCCTGCTGGCAGTGATTTTCTTTATTTTTTCCGGCGTGCTAATGGCCCGGGGCGGCATCTCCGGCCGTCTGGTGCGTCTGGCCGAGGTGATCGTCGGACGAATTCCCGGCGGTCTGGCCCACATCAACATCCTTTCCTCCATGTTCTTCGGCGGTGTTTCGGGCTCCGCCGTGGCCGACGTATCCTCTATCGGTGCAATGATGATACCGGCCATGGAAAAAGACGGCTACAGCCGGCCATACGCCACGGCGGTGACCTTGACTTCGGCGATCATGGGGCCGATAATTCCGCCTTCCATCGCCATGATTATATTCGCCCACGTTGCCGGCACGGTGTCAATTGCCGGGCTTTTTCTGGCCGGCGCCATTCCGGGGGTGCTGATCGGGATCGGACTTATGGTGGTCGCATTTGTCAATGCCAAGCTCTACCATGACAAGGTCATTCCCGCTATTCCCCTCAAGGAAAAGCTGATCCGCATTGTGGACGGTTTGGCCGGGATGATGACGATCGTGATCATCCTCGGGGGAATCACATCCGGGATTTTTACAGCAACCGAAGCCGGTGCCGTTGCCGCGTTTTACGCCCTGATTATCACGGTTATTATTTACCGGTCCATCAAGATCCGGGAACTTCCAGCCATCTTGTATGAGTGCTGTATTATCAATGCCGTCGTTCTGTTTCTGGTCGCTACCAGTTCGGTATTTACGTGGATTCTCACCTATGAGAATTTCCCCATCATGGTATCGGACACGCTGCTGTCCATCACCCAGAATAAAATTCTCATCCTGCTGATCTTAAATTTCCTGCTGCTCTTTTTAGGCATGTTTATCGATCAGACACCGGCGATCATCATGCTGGTGCCCGTTTTTCTGCCGCTGGCCCAAAATCTCGAAATTCACCTGATTCACCTGGGCGTTATCGTCGTCATCAATTTGTCCTTCGGGCTGATTACCCCGCCGGTAGGCACCTCTCTGTTTGTGGGCTGCCGTATAGCCAATCTACCTATCACAGCCGTGGTGCGTCCCATGCTGCCGTTTCTGCCGATCATGATCGGCATCCTGCTGCTGGTAACCTACGTACCGAGTATTATCATGTGGCTGCCCACTCTTTTTGGATTCGTCTAAAAACAAGTCCATCCACGATTAGTGGATGGCGCTGTTGCGTGTCCAATTCATAAATGAAGATTTTTTTCGTTGGACCCGCCTGCGGCAGACATAGGGGTTTGCGGTGAGGCGATATCGCAGAGCGCATGGAGCAATGGGCAAAGCGTCAAAGAACTCTCTATATTGTCTTTTCCATTAACGCTATGCTCTATGCCAAATGCGCTATGCTTTATGCCCGCGGAGAATGCAGTACAGAGTGAAAAAGGTCATTTATGGATGGAAACTAAATTATTTTCGAGGAATGTATGGCAAAAATTTTAGATGAGATAAATTCTTTAATTGATGAATACCTCGAACTCTACGATACGGAAGAAAATCGACGCCGTTTATCCTGTTGGGAACCTGAAATATGTGCCCGAGATCAATGGCATGGACGAGCCCGGGAAAATGCTTTCCGAGATGAAAGAGCTGTTCCTATTACTGTTGATTTGCAAAATCCATTATGGATCAAACGTTTCCCGCAGGATCTTTCTCATACATTTAAAGACCCGCATGCATATTTAAAGTTCTACCTGCAAAAACGAATCGAGTCGTTTCGTTTATTTCGAGATGATACGCCATTGGAGCTTATCATCCCTATTTGGATGCATACACCATTTGAAATGTCTCTGTTTGGAATGCAAACCCTGTACTTCAGGGAACAGGATCCTGTCGTGCATCAAGATTCTACTGTCTGCCATTCAAAAGAAGACTTGGATCGACTGCCGAATATTAATTTTTACCAGTCCGGTATGATGCCACTGGCTCATCGCATTTATGAGGGTATAAAAGAAGTTTGCGAACATCAATTTAAGGTCATTTTTCCCGAATGGATTCGAGGTCCATTAGGTGTCGCACTTTTTTTACGCGGATATACTAATTTATTGTTGGATATGACCGGTGACGTTGAATTGATTCATGTGCTCATGCAAAGAGTTACAGATGAGCGGAAGCGTTATTTTAGATTGAGAGCCAGTTTTATTGGTGAAGATGTAATTCCACCCGGAAGCTTATTTAACGACGAAGTAGATTCTGGAATTATCGGACCGATGCACTATCGTGAATTTATTAAACCTTATGAAATGGATCTGGGAAAATTTCATAAAAGGATATCATACTGGCACAGTTGTGGAAATATAGAACTGATGGTTAATGATATCGCGGATTTAAAATGTGTGGATGTATTAGATATCAGTGGATGGACAAGCCTTGAGGGGGCGTTGGATTCACTTAACGGCAGTGTTCCCAGGCTCGATATTCGGCTGCATCCACTAGAAGATCTACAAGATGCTACAAGAGATCATATGGCGCAGCGTGTAAAGCAAGTGATAACGCTCTGTCGGAAGTACGATGTGCCGGCATGTTCATTGCGTGTTAGTGGACTGCAGCCGAGGAAGAGTTTAAGAGTCGACTTTGAACAAATTAAACTCTGGATTGAAACAGCCCGTAAGATTATTGAGGAAGAACAAAAATAGTGAAACGACATATTTGTATGTTAATTTCATTACTTTTGATGCTTCATTGCTGTGACGCAGTTGTGCAGCTGGCGGTTACCTTGATCCGAGCAAGCGCATAATTTTTTCTTCATGAGCCTTCTTATCAGCCTGACTGATCTCAATATATGACAGCGCTTCTCCCGGGCAAGTATCGACACAAGGGGGAGAGGCGTGGCCCAATTGCTGATTGCAGCACAAGTCACACTTTTGCATGATCCCATTCTCACCGAATTGCGGCACCTCAAAGGCGCAGGCATCGGCACAAATGCCGCAACCGTTGCAATTCGTTTCGTCGACCACTACTAAACCGTCCTTTTCGCTTTTGAAAATGGCATCTTCCGGGCAGGCAGCCGCACACGCAGGTTCAACACAATGCAGGCAAGCCAGCGAAAGAGAAGTGTTTTTTACGCTGGGATACTCACCCAGCCATAAGTTCAGGATACGACGATATTGAACCCCATAGCTCAGCTCCCGCCATGCTTTGCAGGCTATTTCACAGCCGTGACACTGGGTGCATTTCTCGGGATCAAAGTCTATCAGATTTTCTTTTTCACTCGCAGGCATTATGACGCCTCCCACTTCTCTACCTGGACCAGTGTCTGGCTGGTCATGGCCGTAACCAACGGATCGTATGCTTTCTCCGGGTCTACGCTGTACATGTTGTTCACATTAGCGCCCCCGTCCGCTAGGGGAAAATCTTCAATGCCCAGTTCCCGGCAACCCTGCCACCACCCGTGCAGGATCATGACCGTGTCAGGCCGGATGCCAGGATATATTTCCGCTTTGACTTTCATCCACCCGTGCGGTGATTTCACGATCACCCAGTCGTTTTCTTCAATCCGGCGCTCCGAGGCGGCCTCCGGGTGAATGTGCAGTACCGGATCGGGTTGAATTTCTCTCAAATGGGGCACATTGCGCTGCCATGACGCACTGAAGTTTTTCGAAGTATGATAGTCGGAAAGAATCAATGGATATTGCTCTGTCAATTCAGGGGTGGCACTAAGGCTTTCCGGCGGCTCCCTCCATTCCGGCAAGGGGGTGAATCCGGCTTTTTCGAAGGTGGTGTTATACAGGGCCACCTTGCCTTGGGGAAGATAAGGCCCCTGGTTTAAGCTCGCACCTCGACGGTTGAAAACCGTCTCGTATTTTTCATAAACTGGCGGCTCCGGCGGATACTCAACACCGGACTGCTGTTGCCTTAGCTCCGCCATATCCATCCCCAGCGGCTCGAGCTGGTCATCCATGGCCGCACCGATATCGCCGCTCCAGAAATCATCGCCATAGCCCATGGCACTGCCCAGATCCAGAAAAAATTCGAAAATGGATTTGAACGGCCCTACGGGTTCGATGACCCGGTTGGTCGCCATCAGCCAGCCTGGCACCATTTGGAAAGGATGATCGACTTCGTAACTGGTGGCCGCCGGCATGACGATATCGGCATAGGGCATATCCGCGGTGCGGGCCACATCGACTACCACGAAGAAGTCGAGTTTTTGTAACGCTGCTAAAACGTTTTTCGTTCCGCGCGTGCTGACCGATGCCTGTGTACCCGGGGCGATAACCGCTCTTACAGAGTAGGGCTTTCCAGTGAGCACGCTCTCCAGTATACGATAGTAGGCCGATGTGGGAGCCTCCAGAAAAGGCTGAAACGCAACGGGGAATTCCGGACCAACCAGCTTGTTTATCAGCTCCGGGGTATAGCGCTCCTTCAACAGGATATCTTTTGGTGCCGCTTTCGGAGGCATGGCAAAAATATTCCCCCCCGGCCGGTCCAGGTGTCCGGTGATGGCCATCAGTATGGCAATGGCACGAATAGAGTCGCTGGCGGAGGGGGTATGCTCAACACCATTGCCCAGGTCTATGGTGGCGCGAGGCGTTGTAGCGTAGAGTCTGGCCACCTCTCCAATCTGTGGCGCAGGTACGCCGCTGATATTTTCGGCCCATTTGGGATCATACTGTCGGACGTGGGCCTGGAGACGTTTGAATCCATAACACCACTTTTCTACAAAGGCATGGTCAATCAAATCTTCTCCGATCACCACATGCAACATGGCCAGAGCCAAAGCTGCATCAGTGCCGGGACGCACGGGCACCCAGATATCGGCCAGGCCGACATCAGGCTCTACCGAGGGCTTTATGCCAATTATTTTCGCATTTCGCTGTTTGGCGGCCATAAAGGCCCGTGCAGGCCGGGCAACCGGGCCCGAATAGATGGGTTGACGCCCCCAGTAGATTATCAGATCGCTTTGGCCGTAGTCCGGCCGCGGGAAATCACCCACGGTGTAGCAATAGGCGAATTCACGCTGCATGTAACAGATCCCGCTGTGGCCGTAATTGGGACTGCCGTGGGCTGTCAGAAAACGTTGGAGATACTCACTATAGGAGCGTTTGGCTGGAGATAAAATAGCCAGGGATTCGGCGCCGAAGGTATTCTTTTGCTGAGTCAGCACTTCAGCGATATGATCGATGGCTGCGTCCCAACTGATCTTTTCAAATTTGCCTTCCCCCTTTTTGCCGATGCGCTTCAGGGGATGGGTCAGCCGATCCGGCGAGTAAACCCACTGGGGGGCAGCATGGCCCTTGGCGCAGACGGCTCCATTGTTGACGGGGGATTCGTCCATCCCGGCAACTTTTGTAAAACGGCCGTCTTTGACAAAGGCATAAATGCCGCATCCGCCTCCGGGGCCGCCTGGGCCGCACATCCCACAAACAGTGGGGATGCATTCCTCGCCGTTGGCCCGGGCGACTTGGAAAGCCTGCTTAAAATCCATAACGACCTCGCTTGTCAAATATTGAATAGGCGAAATATACAACAATCCAAATTGAATTACAATCAGAGCGATTGTCAGATTAACGTTCAGATGAAATGTTCGGGGATCCATGGCGAAAAGCAAAGATCGGTAATTCTGGTGCGGATGTTGCCCGATTGCGGGACACTAATCTTTACCCGGCTCTTTCTCATCCGGGGGCGGGGAGATGTGGTTGCTATCATCTTCCTCGATTTTTTCTGTTGGCTTTCTTTTTGTAAAAAAATAGAAAATCGCATAAATAAAGCAATAGATACAATTCAGTAGTGTCGATACCACCAGTGAAATAAAGAAAAGCTCGTGGAACAATGTGACGATAAACAGGAAAGATGATGCCAGGATGATGTAAGAAATAAAATATTTCAGAAATATCTTGTAGTTGTAAGGCGGCGCAAATTCTTTCTTTTTATATCGTTTGATGGATAGATACCTGAGGAGCAGGACACTGTTAAACCCCAGCCCCATGAAAAACCAGGGAAAACCCAGGATTAGGGCGGCAATCATCAGGAGGGTAGGGATAACCTTCAGAACGCGCGAGTTCATGAGGATGTGATAACAATCCGAAATGCTTTTGGCTTTTAGATATCCTGATATTCTTTCAGCAGGGAAGTGCCATTTGCGGAATCTTAATGTGCCTGCAGTGACAGCCAAGAGCAGTAACAAATAAAACAGTTTTGAAAGGATGCCTTTCTTGCGGTAAGGCAGGGTAATGGTGGGGTTTCCTCCCAGCTTCTTGAAGGAAAGCCGCAACCCCTGTTCAGGCAGCGGAATGTCCATGGATCTAAGGCCTTTCAGGAGCGTGCTTTTTTTTACCGGAAGGGCGTGCTGTTGAACCATCTCTTTCTGGATAGGAGGTGGCGCCGATTTGTAACTATCTCTCAAATTTTCCGTGGAATCCGGGGCAATCCGTTCTTCAACCACGATTGGCTGCTGTTTCCCTGTTTGCGGCTTTCTTATCCTTCCCTCTTGAATGTTCCGGACAGCGCCCGCACCCAAGGATGCGGGGCCCTGCGTTGCCGGCGCAGGTTCTTCTTCCTCCTGCTCAACCGCCCTCCTTTTTTTTGCCTTTGATTGTTTTCTTTGCTTTGCCCGCTTATTCTGAATTTCTCTTTTTTCATCTTCTGATTGCAAGAGGTTGGTGATCGATTCCTGGACTTTGTCCTGCTCGGCAAAGTCTCTGGTCCGAAACTGCCAGCCCATGATGTTTTTTCTGCCGCTGATAACCTTTTTTCCCATTTCCTTTTCAGGGCGCTCGATCGTCTTTGATGCGGGTTTATTGGACTCGATGATATCCAGGGCTTCATTTAACACCATGGTATTTTGGGATTGTGACTTCCGGAGCAAAGTCTGTCTGTCACCGGATCGTTTCTCCTGAATTCGCTGGTCGAGATCCGATTGCAACTGCCGGGTAATAGACTGCTGCCTCAAGTAATCGGTCATGACTTCTCCGCGGTTCAAAACGGCTTTTTGTTTCAATTTTCCCTTTACCGTTTTGGCCATATTGGTCCAGTATTCGTATTCTCTTGCAAGTTCAAGGGTCTTGTCCGCTTCGATCACGGTTATGTCGACCTCTTCCATATTGCTCTCGGGTTCAGGATAAGAATAACTTTCCGGAACATAAAGCGTCCATGTGGTCTTTTCCACCGGAATTGAGCCATTTTCCACCATGGCCAGCTTGATTTTTCCCCTGAGGCCGAACTTATCGATCGGAGTCATGTACACTAGTTTTATGTCAAAGTTTCTATCACCGGTACTGCTTTTGATGAGGGGGATCAGGAGCCTTTTCACATCCTTTTCGTCCGGGGTTTTGGCGATAGAGGCCGCCACCGGCTCACCAGCAACTTTCAGGCTCCAGAGCTCGGCATCAACAGGAAAGTCGAGAGGTAGAAACTGAAGAATCCTGTTGGTGGCCTTGAGGGTGATTTCGTGAAGAGCGTATCCCTGCGGTATGACCAGTGTCCTGATTTCTTGTCTAAGTATTGTGGCCCTGATCAGTTTTTCCCGCTCCAGCCGTTTGAGTTCCAGTCTGTAGCGCCAGTCATCGGAATCCGTGATCCGGTATGCCCAAAGCACTTTATTCAGATTGATCCCGGCGGGCAGTGCAGGTACTCTGTCACTCTCGATCTCCTGCATGGCTTCAGAAACTTTTGTTTCCACACGATATACCGTAGCGGTTTCAATCGAGACGAACTGCGTTTCGTTTTCTACTTGGGGGAACACGATGTGCGGCATTTCAAAGACCCTGTCGCTTCCAAGATACTGATTAAAGGAGACCTGCATCAGATACGAGCGCTCTATTCCGGAAAGGGTATGGACGGTGATGCGGATATTTTTCCCCGCATCGTCTGTTTTTTTCAGAATGCTTTTTATTCCCTCTCCTGCTATCTTGATCGAATCCTTGATCCGGGCGGGGGCCAGAATCGTAAAATGATCGACAGGGGCATTTTTGATCTGGAACAAGGACAGGACATTTACATTGACAAGATTATCCTCCACCCGTGTGTGATATACCTTTACAAGATCGAGCAGGGGTTTCTTCCTTGATACCTCATATTGGGCTTTGAATGGTTTTTCCTTGAATTGATAAGCATATTTGGCCCCGAACCTGCTTTGATCCACCTGCCTGAGATGAGCGGATAACGTCTCGATATTGATGGGCCTGATTTGTGAAATATCGCTCTCCCTGATCTCAAAGCTCTTTGGGAACAGAACCAGCAACCGCCCCTTGACCCTCTCGATTTCCAACAGTTCAATGCCTTCCACTAACGCCGCGTCAAATCCCGCAAGTTCTTTTTCAAGGACCAGCCTGAAACGGACTTTTCCCCTGACAGCATGTCGGAAAGGCAGAACGAGAACCCCATTTTTTTGTAGATGCCAATCCGATATGTCTCCGGCATCCACGGCACCTATACGGAACCCATCGGGTATCTTCAGGCTGATGGATGTCAGGAAACTCTCTTTCACATCGAGATCAACACTGAAATCTGCGGTCAAAAGATCTTCGCTAAAGGAGTATTGTCCAAAGATATCTGCATATATCTATCGCTTAAGAGGCATGTTCACGATCTCGGCCTGAAAGGCGGAACCTGTGAAGGAGTAACTTTTCTGAAGTTCGAACCCTGGGAATTCCTGCCAATGCCTTGTCCCGGTGTCGGATATCTTTAGACCCTTTATGTCTCTCACGAGCAGCCGGTAATCGTCCAGGCCGTACAGGTTCAGATTTCCCCGGAACCGTTCAGCATCGACCGGCTCCAGAAAGACCACCGGTAAGGGTGCTGCGGGAGTCCATTTCATCTTGGCCCTGACCAACAATTCAACGGTTTCGGTTATTTCGTTCTTGAAGGTCACCTCGATCATGGTCTTTCCGTTTTGATTCAGGCTGCCCCAGTTTTTGACCTTATCCGATAAGACATCCACGATCACGAGCTCGGGATGTTTGTGAAACAACAGAGAGGCAAGGGCGGATTTTTCCACCCTGATCTTTGCATTCTGAGAGACAAGGACTTCTTCATAATCCACAAACATGTTGATTTCGGAATCTGCATAGACAAGAGGTCTTTCGGTTTTCTTGATGTACTTTTTGGGAAACCAGGAAATCTTCACAAACGACTTTTCGGAAAGGGAAGCCCGCGTCAAGATGCCTTCAGCAATGTTTTTCGTGTAGTACCCATCTCTCGGCTCCTCGAATTTGAGAAGAACGTCTCTGTCTTGCATGGTTAAAGAAAAATCTGTGCACAGGGCCTCCGGGAAACCGAATGCGATCGTTTTTTTCCCGGCAAAGGCCTCGACTTCCACATAGAAATCGATTGCAAGCGAATGGCGGCCAAAGCCTTGAACCGGGATCTCATAGATGACTCTTTCCCCGGCAAAAGAGGGATTTTTTTTTGTTGCACCACCACCTATCCTGACCGGGATTTGCTCATTGTCCAGCGTGAGCGCCGCGATGAATACATTTGCAAAGGGCAGCTCGATGAGAGCCCATTTGTCGGTGTTGACAAAGACGTCCAGCAAGGCAGTAAACCTTACCATTGAACCTTCTACATTACCTTTGACATCAAACCCTGTGATGTCGTATTCATTTTCATATTCAAACATCTTTGCCGGTCTGTAGGGAGGGTCGGCCATAAACTTTAGAAGAAAATAGTCTTTTGTGGGAATAAAGACTTTTTGGGTCCCGTCCACATCAAAGGGGATCTGTTCTTCATAAGGGACATAGATTTCTATATCCGGAAACGGGCTTTCTGAAGCTGCCAGTGCATCGTTGAACGCGAAAAAGAGATACGCAGCCATCACGCAAAGGAAAACAAGACCGACCCGCGCACCTTTTTTTGATTCTGATTTTTTTATCATGGCCCATGTAAAAGACACGGCCGCAAACACAAGGGCCCCTATCACGGCACCGTCGAAGATGAAAACAAGGGATTTTAAGATGATCATGGGCAAAAAGGTAAAGAGGACAAGGGTTGTTATGAGAAAACCCGCAGGTGTCATAATCCCCTTGCGTGTCAGATAAAACCCGAGTGCGATAACCAAAAGGGTCGTGAAAATGGCAAGGGCCCTTTTCCATCCTGCAGAAAGAAACCGAACCCGCAGCTGGCTTTCTCCCCATAGCTTGTCTGCCGGCAAAAGATCCCCTTCTTTGGGAATGTCGATATACATCGCGAGAATGCCTTTTTTCCTGAAATATTGATCAGAAGACACACCCGCAATTTCCGGCGCCTGTTGCGGCAATCTGCCTGGAGGCGCTAATGCCTGCGACTCTGACGGCCGGTCGTAACGCTCTCTTTTTCTCTCCCCTGCAACGTCATCTTTTTTTTCAATAGAACGGGGCGCCCTTTCGGATTCTTCCATGGGGGGAGCCGGTGCGGCTATTTTTTGTGCGCGCGGGGAAAAGTAAAGAAATGACAATGGACGCATTCCCGCATTAAAAGTAGAAATAAGCCTCTGAAAAAACGAAACCACAAGGGGCCCTTGGCCAGAGGGTTCAGGCCATCTTTCAAAATTCCCCTTTTGTGAAAAAAGAAAGTAATCTTTTGGGTAAAAGACCCTGACATGCGATCTCATGGACGGGATGGGCAGGGCAGGGCTTGAAATTTCAAAAGACTTCCATATACGCCATTTTGTCTTTGTTGGAACATAACCGGTCAGGCGAAGATTGATGGTTGCGTCGCCCGATGCCAGGGGAAAGAGGAGCCGGTTGCCTTTTCCTTTTCTCGGCTTGATTCCCTTGCCCTGGAGGGTGGCACTCCACAGGATGTGATCCCCGGGAAGCCGGATTTCAAGAAACTGAAGATTCGTGTTTTTGACCTTGTAATCGAACTCAAAGAAGACATCCGAGTTTTTGCCAAGGGTATAGGTGATTGTTTCCTGCTCCGCCAGGGCAGCAAGGACCGGGGATTCGTCTCTGCGGACAACAGCGATCTCGAAGGTAAAAGGCCGTGAGAAATAACGAAGCGATTCGATGATGCGGTTAGAGGGTTTGTAAGAAGGCCACTCCGGAATCTCATGGATCTCCACTTCATTCAGCCCGGTCTTTTTGGCCTTTATTTCCGTATCCCGGCCGGCTTCCATGACGATGTGGCCGGTGTCGTTACCGACCCCCACCGGCATGACAAGGGGGACATCGGAGAATGCGCCGTAATCCTCGATCTTTTTCTGGTAATCAACGGAAAGAAGGTAGTCGCCCTGGACCTCCTCTTGAAGGATCACATGCCAGATATCGAGATCTTTCAGATCCGAAGGGGTGGCAGCGGCCACGGCTGCATTCAATTTGTCGAAATCAACCTTTTTCTTTTCCTTGATGTTGGCGCCGACAATGTTGATCTTGCTGTTTTCCCAGCGGGGTAAGGCGAAATAGAAGCTTGCCCGACTTCCCCCGGAAATCACATAGTGAATGTAAGCACTTGCCTGCAGGATATCCTGGTCAACGGCGATGTAGTTTACGGTGTTGCTTGTCTGTTCGCCTTTCCGGTAAGAAAGCGTCAGCGCACCTCTGGGCGAGATGGTTCGGAAGTCGTAAATCAGCCTTTGTCTGTTCCTCGATTCAGCCGGTGGATCGAGACCGGATATCTCCTTAGAAGGACTGTAGCCGTCCATTGTCATGGCTTCCAGAAGATAGCGATCTGCGATGGACAGTTGTAGGTTCCCTGTCATCCTGCCTGCCCGGGTGTAAGAGACCACAGGGATTTCTATCGTGAAGGGGCCTTTTTTCAAAAGGTCTTCGTTCAGGCTAAGCTCTGATTTTACAATGAAAGCAACTTCATCCTTTGCGCTTACAGGGTTTGTTATCGTGATGGTCAAAAGATTTTGCCCCACTGCGAGGTCGTGATACTCCTTGACCTTTTTCCCATTGATAAGAGCGACCACGTCTTGTAATCTGTAACCGTCCGGGAAGGAAAAGACAAATCGGGTTGATCCCGGCTGCAACCCATAAAGCCTGTTTTCGGATCTGAAATGGACTTTCGAACGTTCTATGGATACATGGCTTAACTGGTTGCATGTCACGCGAGAGGGCATTTCCTGGAAAGAATATCCGAGCGTATAGGGCAGATTGAACAGGCCGTATCCCCTGTGGAGAGTATAGCCCGGCCGGACCTTGCTGATGGCAGTCGGTTTTTGGATGGGCCCGAGAAATCGCACATCTTCTGTTTTAATCCTGGTATTTTTGGCGTAGAAGACAAAGAGGTCACCCTCTCTTTCAAAGAGACCCTGTATCAGGGTGTCTTCAAGAGAAAAGGACCTGGCGCCGGGTTCATTGTAGGTATATGTTTTCAAGGTGAATTTTGACTGATTCGTTAGGGGGACGTGGAAGGTGCAATGGAGGATTGATTTTTCCCCCAGATCTTCCCGGGTCCAGCCTGATATTCCTGAGCCGGCCAGGCTGTAAACATGGTCCTTTTTCCCTATTTCAATAGACACCCCTTTTAGCTCTCCGTCCCTGACCGTTAGGTGGAAATCTGTTTTGTGGTTGATGATGTCCCGATCCACAAAGACCTGATGTGTTTCGCGAGAGGATATTTTCACTCTCTTTTCCCCAAAAGAACGTCTGTTGGTGATCTCAAGGGAGAGCGCGCTTTTTGACCCGATATACCCGACAAACTCCGTCTTTGCCTCGATCTGCCTTCGGGAGGTAAACAGAAGATCTTTGAGCTTTATTTCGTAGAACAGATCGGAGGTGATCCTTATGCTCCCCAGGATAGCCGGGGGGCAGTCAAATGAAACAAAGCCCTTTTTCTCAGCGAATGTGACCGGTAGAAGGAACTCGACAACAAGAACATGGGAACCGGCTCCCGGGATAATGATCCGCGGTTCGCGGTCTTGCTGATAGATCTGCACATTTTTTCCGTTGAGCCTTGCACTCTGGTAGCGAACACCCTTGAGGGGAAAATCGAGAAGAGACGGCCCCTTTTTGTTTTGGACGATTTTGAATCGGGCCTCAAATTGTAAGAGCTCTCCGATAATAACGCCTGAGTAGTTGGCCTGGATAATCACCGGGCCTTGCGCACCGGGCAGGATCAAGGCCCGGGGCTCTTTTTGGATGTACTCATTTTTTGCCTTTTCATACAGCGTTTTGTACTCGTCGTAGGTGACGAACACCCCTTCCTTTTCGATTCCCAGGATCGATTTCATCTCCCGGGCCGGAATAAAGATGATGGTCTCTTTTATCCTTGCAGTATCCGTTTCTTCTGCGACATCGTTGGCAGCGGCAGGAATGGGAAAGGAGCTCAAGATAACAAAACCAACCAGAGATAAAACCTTTTTCATCATCTTCCGGATCTCCTTACGTTTCCTCGTTCATACTGTCTTTGCGAGACCGGTATCGTCCTGAAAAATGGAGACCGAGCAGCACCAATCCCGAAATTCCGATTCCCGCAAGCAACAGAAAGGCAAGATATTTGATTTCCTGAGGCGCTAAAAATACAACCAGGAACGCGCCGACAATGGAGATCGAGACAAATCGGATTTTATCGAATTTTTTTACAATGGGAATATAGGCGAAAATACACGCGACCAGTGCAATCAGAAGCAGGCTCACATTGAAAAGGACGCTTTTTTTTATGTGCCGGACATTCAGGTATGCCCCCTTGTCGAGCTTGGCCAATCTGTACAGGGTTCCCTCTCTGACGATATCCACATCAAGGCCGTAGAGGGCCTTTTCATCCTGCTGCCGGAGAATGTTTTTTTGGTTCATGGAAATAGTGCTCTCCCGCTGCACATTTTGCGAGGGGATGGCCGGATTGATCCTTTTCAGAAATGAAATAGAGCCTCGCCGGGGATCCATTGACCCTTTCATGTAAGGATAACTGTACTGGCTGGGAAGATAGAGTCGCCAGCTGGTTTTTGATGTGGGGATACCCATGATCTCGGCGCTTACAACACGAATCCCGCCAAACATCCCAAAATCTTTCCCGACCCTGGACTGGTAAATGATCCTCAACGTGAATTCACGACCGGGGTTGCTGTTTTTCCCAAGCATGATGATCTTGTTTCTGTCGGAGCTTCCCCTTGAGATGCTGGCCTTTTTACCTGAAATAAAGACCGAGTAGATGTTTTCGGTTCCTTCCGGCATCAGGAGCTCCAGACTTTGTCTGTTGGTATTCTGTATTCGGAGGACGCCCTCTGTCTTGGCGATGCCCTCTCTGGAAATCACGATGTCAAAATGCGCTTCGTTGACAATCGCATCCAGCACTTTTTCAAATTCATGCTTGGTGCTATCCAGTGTGAGGGCATAGGGATGGGTGAGGTATTTGAATGCCAGGACGCTGCGGCTCCTGTTCATGGCCGACGGCAATTCTTTGGAATCTATGGGCTCAAGGTTGTCTTCCGTGGCCTCTACCTGCAGATCAGGGCTCTTGCTGACCGATATATATCCTGATTCGTTAAAGACATCCAGGACCCGTATTGGAAAGACATCTATGGTCCTCTTTTCGCCTGTCTTGATCTCAGGCAGTTTTTGCTCCAGGTTGACCGAGAGGGTATATTGATTCAATTGCGGGGCATGCAGCTCAATGAGCCAAAAGCCTTTCCCTTCTTGTTCGTCGACAACGAAACGTTTTTCCTTGATGTTATGGCCCGCAATGACCGCATCTTTCCCCGCTGAAGAAGGAAGCTCCACCCGAAACCGATTGACCGGCGCATAGAGGATATTGTATCGGACGACATCGTTCAGTTTGATGACTGTTTCCTGAAGATCGATACTTCTCTCAACCGATGCGATGATCTTTGTCTTTCGTTTTTCGATAGCCAGCGTGCAGAAATAATCGGGTGTGGCGTACCTGTAACCGGCTGCCAAAACATTGTTTTTGTCGTGTTTATGGATTCCCAGGCGCTGCAGTTCTTCCAGGCTGATAGGGCGCAGTGATTTGACGTCTTCGGTGGCGAGCTTCAGGTTTTTTCTCAACGAAATAGCGATAATGCCGTCTTCTTTAGCGACATCCAAACAAACCAGTTTCGGGAGGCTGAGGGAAAGGTTTTTGTCCTCCTTGTCAGCCTCGAGGTGGATGGGCAGAGAATAGCTGCCATAGGCTCTGTTTTTGAGCACGACCTTTAGGGTATTTTGCTCATTTTCTCTGGATATTGAAAAGCTGTCCACACTGTCTCCGGTGCCCACTTCCGCCACCCGAAAATCGTCGGGGACAAGGAACTTGAATTCAAAAACCCCGGCATCTTTCACAACAAAGTCCACCAGTGAATAATAATCGATAATCGTTTCAGAAAATGAGATCAGCGCTTTTTGACGAGCGGTTATTTCCGGTTTTATCTTCGAAATGTTGAGCCGCACGAGAAAAGGGCGGCGAAAGTATTTAAAAGCCGAGACAAGATTGTCTTGAGTCGTTTTGCCGCTTATTTCTTGGGGGTCGATCTGGGTAACCCTCTCTTGTTTTTCCACCTGCACCCGCAATGCGGGATCGGTTTTAATTACAATGACGCCGTCTTCCCGCTTGGCATCGACGATTTCAAACTGGGGGAAGTCGAATGTTTTCTCATTCAAGTCACGGTATCTCTCGGTCATGATCGAAAGATGATATGGGCCGTCGATCTTTTCATACAGGTTGACGGTCAATATTCCCTGCGGCCCCATTTCCCAGTCTTTTATATTCTTTCCGTCCACCCGCACGAGGCTCAGATCACTCGGGATCTTTATCCTGAAATGATCTGTTTTGGCCTGCATGACGGAAAAATCGATGCGGGTGCTGAACTGGTAAACAGACTCCTTGATATAGACTTCGGAAAACAGCTTTGCAAAAATAAGGCTTTTGACGGCCCTTGCTTCCACGGATTTTGCCAGCCAGCTGACATTGCACTTCCCCTCCGGTGAGAGAAAAGCAGAGAATTCAGTATTCTCACCAACAACAGTGCTTTTCTTTGAAAGCATGGGCTTGATCTTCACATCGAGGTCTCTGCCCGGGATGGTCATCGCGATTTTTGTTAGCGGCGCGGAAGGAAGCTGAAAATCGATGAACTTTTTCCCGGGAATGGTCTGGACTCGGGTGGAAAAATCGATTTTCAGGGAATAATCACCCATTTCAGGTAGGACAAGCTCAAAACCCCCGGGAACGGGCTTTAGCAGTGGCGTTTCTCCGTTCAGAGACGCCGAGGTTATGGCAACATTCCCGAAATTTAATATGAGTTTTCCCCATTTCTTCTTGAGGGCTGATATCTTGAGCTCCCCGTGAAATTCAGCGATATCACCGTATACCGTGCCCCTGTATTCGGCATTGATGATAGCTCCGTCAATGGGAGGTGGAGGCAGGCGCTTTTCAGGAGGCTTTCTTGTCACTTCTTCCCAGAGTTTGATAAAATCGGAATAAGGGATAAAAATCCCTTTTTCCTTTTTTTTCAGCACCTCCTTAAGATGCTCGTAGGGGACATATATCCTCTGTTCCGTGTAAGTCACGGGGGCGGTCTTTAGCCGGGGAGAAATCGTTTTCATCCCCTGTGCATGGCGGACCTGAAAGGATGCAACGATAAAGAGGAAAAATGTCACCATAAGCAAATGAAAAGTCTTTTTCATGTCTGCCTCCGGGAAAACCAAAATGTTTTCCTGAATTTTGTGAATATATTGTTGAACGAGCCCTGCGGACAAAAAATCTGTTAAAGGCTTCCCATTATTAATATCGAATATTCCTGGAAAAACATTAGAAATGCTAATCTCGCTTTGCCCGCGAATACGCCGACCGCCGTCACTCACCGCCATGATGTCAATTTATTGCCGCATGTCCTTGGTTCCATCGGCTCACTTTGAGCACCATTTATTTTAAATGAACCAATTCAATAAGTTGGGAGATCACTCCTTCAGCCATGGAGTCGTCATCTCCCTGGCACGGTTCTTGCTGAAATATCATGCTTTGACCATGCACTTATTCGGTTTTTCATCACCCCATGAGGAGCAGTCATGCTATCGACACAGGATACATTGGCCATTGCGGCCCGCAGTGCGCCATGCAAAAGTCCGACCGACTGTCTGACGGTTGAAGAGATCGAGCAGCGGATGGAAAAAGATGGGTTTGCGGAAATGCGCTGGCTCTGGAAACGGTTTGTTAAATCCACTTCATCCCTTGCGGAAATCGACGATGCCGCCGTAAAGCGCTCCAGGCGCAGGCACATGGGATTGCTCATCTCCTCCCGCGCCGGTTTTGCCGCAATCTCGCTCACCGTGGCTGCGGTTATATACCTGAACTACGGGAATCTCTTCTATCTTGATACCCCCACGTTCTTCGACCGGCTGATAAAGGTCCTCTTTTCGGTGCTTGCCGTTTATCTCTTCTGGTTCACAATTACCGGATTGCACCGGACCTTTATCCATTCCTGGAAAACGATATCGGCCCGTGATCTGGCCGCCATGCTCAGGCGCCGAAGTTACCGTGAGTGGTTCGACGCAACCGATGATGCCAGGGCGGTGACGGACCGGCTCGGGCAACTTGGCCTAAATGACAGATGGGACTATCCGGGCTACCGGGTGTGGTATAAAGCAGCGCAGGGTGAAATCCGCCAGGTGGAAAGACTGGCCGAAGAAAAATATATCCATCAAGCGCTGCAGGAGGTGCTCGGCAGCAAGCAGGACAGAGTCTTTCAACCGGGCCGGTATCTCGACAGCCTTAAGGGCCGCAAGAAATCGGTAACCCGCTTTGTGAAGGCCCACCAGGAGCAGCTCAAATCCTCCCGGGAGGGGGTGCTGGCTGTTAAAAAAGGCCGAAAACTCCTTGAGACATTGAGACGTTGCGAAATGATCCCGGGATCGGCCGGCGACCGGTATCTGTCAGATGTGATAACTGCGCTTAAATCCGGCTACTTTCTGCCCAAAGGGACCGTGGAAGCGTATATTTGGGCGCGCGATCCCTGGGTTGACCTGACCCATTCGCGGGATTTTTACTCGTCCGCGTCCTTGAGAGGAAACTCGTTTATGGATGCACTCGAGCGCAGATCCAAGGGTATGCTCGGCCCCTTTGGATATTTAAGAAACAAAAGCATATCGGCAATGGACTTTCGGACCAGTGAGGGCCGGAGCATCCGCGCCCGGCTCGCGGCTGCTACTGCGGGCGACGGAAGCAACCGCAAAACGGTGCTTTTTGTCGACGCGGTCGAGGGACGCTTTGACATCAAACCCGGCATTCTGAGACGGGCGCTCGAGGATTATGCACGGGCTGCCGGTTTTGACATGATCTGCTACTATGCATTCCCGCTTAACAGGGTGCCCATGAGGATCGTACATCACCTCGCTCACACGGATGCGCGACTGGAGGAGCTGAACATCCGCTATGTCGACGCATCGAAGCGGGAATATCTCGACGCCTTCAGTCTCCCGCTGGAACCCTTTGAATACGCCTATCCTGCGGGACGGGTCATCGGTTATTGTGTTGACACCGGAGGCGGGCTGGCCAGCAATCCGATCATTCCGGGCAAGTTCAAGCTTGGTGTCCACCGTCTCTTCAAGAAAGGATTTCTGTGGGCCCTGCTCATTGCCACGTTTACGGGCCTGGGTTGGGTCCTCTACCGCGTGAATCCCGCCGGGCTTCTGCCGGCTGCAATCTTTGGCGGTCTGGCGCTGCTCTACGAGCTGGTTATCCGTCCCCGGCTGCGGCTGCGCATTCACACCGACGGGAAAAGCGGCCAGCAGCCCAAGCGGCCTACGGGCCGGGAACCCAGATTCCTGCAGCGTATCAGAAAAGAAATTGCCAAGAATCCCATCGCCGTCAAAATGTCCTACCCGGACAGACTGGACCCGAAGGTCAACAAACTGCGCGAGTATTTTGAAAAACCGGGCCGAGCACTGGCGCCCTTTTTCGAAGTGATTCTCTTCAACGCCTCGCTGAAAGACTCCCATATCGAAAATATGCTCAAATTCATGAAAAAAATACAAGGAAAAGACAGACGCAAGATCGCGAGACTCTTCCCGCTGCTTTGGCCCGAGCGCGATGACGGAGCGCTGAAGACAGGATTGTCAGAGGACAAAAAGGGCCGCACTGAATCAATCAAGCAGGTTGGCGCCCGGGTTGACGTGATCAGAAAATATGTCAAAGGCACCCCTGCGATTGCGTGGGATGCAAAAACATTGCGAAGCGTGGCCAGGACCTTGAAACTGAAAAATGAAGATGCCTTCGAGATCGTGAGTATCCGGCCCAGAATCCTGCGGGGGCTGCGGAAGCCGCCGCGGCCCATCTATTCCTGGATATTGCCCGTGATCTTCGCAATTCCGAGCGTACACTTTTTGACAGTGCTGTTTCCCAATATGAATGCGCTGACGACCTATCTCTTGCTTTTGACGATACTTGCGGGCGGTGTCTGGATTATCAGCACCCGTCTTGCGATTGCGCCGGGCATTCTGTGCTACGAAAAGACAAGGCGGCGCCTGAATGAGGCCTTTCACGGCCGCTGGAAACCCACCGGCAGTGTTGCCCGCATGACCGAACTGGGCATTGTCGCCGAGGCATACTTCCGGCACCGACTTTACGAAAACCGGGAGAGCGGCATCCGGATCGAAATCCGGGACAAACGCACTTTAAAGGGTGCCATGCAGTTTTTGACCTCGAGCGAGGAAATCGGCAATTGTATCGCGCTGAGAAATTTCGTGTCCTGGTGTTTGCCCTCCCTGTTCGATGACGAGGGCATCATGCTGGCCGACATCAGCTGCAAGGGCCGGGGCCGACTATGGCAACAGCGGGCGCAGCTCTGGATGGTCGCAGCCGAAAAGAACGGGACGCCCGTGCTGGCGGTCAATAGCGTCGAATTCAACAATGAAGGTGTGAAATACTTTGACATCCTGATGCCGGAGATCGTGAATGTGATGCGGGATGTTGCCCGACGGGCGGGATTCAAAGAAATCTGCGTCGGAATTTCTGATTTCGGCCGGCAATGGTTCGATCGTCATTATCCGCAAGGCACGGATCCGGCGCCGATCACGAAGATCCACAGTCCCGAGCTCGGTTTCAAGTATTACTTCGACTCCTTCCGGTTGAAGCGGCTGGGACCCGGCGGCAAGCGCTGGGAGTATATGAAAAAACGAACCTTCGGGGCCCGGTCCTATGCGGTTGTTTTCGGCATCCTGGAATTGCTGAAGGGAAACCGCGCCAAAGCAGGCGCTTTTTTCGACGCCGCCAAAAACCGCAATAACTTCTGGGTGGTGCCGATTGATGCAGATGAATGAGAACCTGCTCAAAGATCATTTCAGAGGAGTCATCCCGGGCGCTGCGGCTGGGGATGCGCTTTCTCCCCGGCGAGCCGCAAAACTATTCAAAGAATCGATTATAGCGGTTGTCATAAATACGTTCCGTTTGAGCCATTGCAAAATAAGGAGGTTCTTATGACATTTCCAGGTAAAAGTAACTTGTGACAACCGCTATATTATTTTTTTTTATGCAAAAAAGCGTATGTTCTTTGAAAATACTGTCTGTGTACCAACACATGAAACGGCTCTTCATTATCCCAAGC
>Ga0126331_1000155_pt1 | contig 29815 bp, 28 predicted proteins | sample InaspJWI98metaG_FD_96379 | JGI IMG/M metagenome (GOLD analysis project Ga0126331, IMG submission 96379) | Marine gutless worms symbiont microbial communities from Oahu, Hawaii - Inanidrilus sp. 2 OAHU.JWI-98 metaG | ecosystem: Host-associated > Annelida > Digestive system > Unclassified | place... | reverse complement strand
TATGCGTATCGTCCAGCAGGCTGTAAAAACTTCAAAGATCACTTGGAAAGACGTTACCTGGGATATGGACCCCATATCCGAGTACTTTATGCCTGCTGGAGCTTTTTAGAGAACCGAAAAAGAGAAAAAGAACGGGCGGACTCTATCCGGACAGGTTCAGATCCAGGACGTCCTGCCGCTCGACAAAAAGCTTGAACTGCACCAGATGAGTCAATGCGTACAGGACAAGGTCATGCTCTTGCCGGAATCTTTGCGCAGTGTGCTCACCATGTATGAGGTCATGGGATTTCGGCAAAAGGAAATCGCCGAGATTCTCGAGATCAGCCCGGGGAACGTCAAGACCCGGCTCCACCGGGCCCGCAGGAAGTTAAAGGATATTCTTGTAAAAGAGTGCCACTTCGAAAAAGATGAACGCGATGTCCTGGTCTGCGAGCCGGTGAGACGGAGACCAGGCACCCACGAGTGATGATGCCTTTCCGATAATGTACCCACATCTTTGAAAACCTTGTGGTCGGATCCGGCCTGCAATTAGCTAGCAAATTTCAAGTAAGTATCTTATTGAATTTACATTTTTTTGGCTTTTATTTGAATAAAATTCATTTTTTTATTGACATTAACAATTTTCAGATTACTATTGATTGTAAATTTACCCCAAAATCTGTGTTCCCATCATTATTTAACTATTAATGGAGGTGCGTAATGCGTCGTTTCAAAACCAGCCGGTATCTGCCCGTATTAATTCTGATTGTTTGCGGTTTCCTGGCCACTGCCTGCGGCAGTTCCTCGGGTAAGCTCGAACTGACCAGCTTTCTGGAGAAGTATGAAACCTTGATCAATGACTTTAAGGTTGCCGACCAACAGAAGAAAACGGAGTTGGCCGGCGAGATCAGCGCCATGATGTCTCAATGGATTGAAAAACGAAATGAGATGAATGACCAGGTTACGCCACAAGCCATGGACGAACTGGTGAAAGAGTATAACCGCATCACTTCAAAGTTCGAGGGCCTCAATAAAACCGGGTAATGGTCTGACGACGCCAGGCTGAGTTTAACTGGAGCGCCGCAAGATATAACGGAACCTGAACTCTTAGGAAGGCACCCCCGCGGAGACGACGCCGGGGGTGCCTATTTTTGTTGCCGCCGGCCAAGTGGGTGTTTCACGGGCTCTACCGCAGTCGTGTCTTCATTCGCCGACCTCTCCTTTGATCTCCGCATAATACTTGCCGCGATGTAACCTTTTTGTTTACGGTTCCGTCTTACAGCAAATTTCCTATTCATTAGAAGGGGGAAGCCTTAGAGACACCACCGCCGTGTCGTCTGAGACCTGATATCCGACCTCAACCGTCCGCGTCGGTCTTCGCCCGCGAGTCTGTGAACGTGTGCGGCATTTCGCAGGCAGCCACGGGCATGGAGCCCGGAAAGGAAGCGTACAATGCTGCTCAAGAACTATCAGAAAGAGGTGTTTCGAGCCAAATGTAACGCCTCCTTCCAGTCAGTCCACTGCATTGCCAAGCTGGATCAGGATATTTCCGCCGTCCTGCCGTATCTCAATGCGGAACTCGGCGGATATGAGTACCTGCAAGACCCGCCGGCGGTTACGTTTAAAAGCGCCGGTAAACTCATTACGGTGCAGGGCCGCGAGATTGCCGTCAACGCACTCAAGGACGAGCGGGAAGCCGAAAAAATTTTACAGTGGCTGAAAAACGAGATCAATACAACCTGGAAAAGACGGGCGGAGATAGCTCCCAGTTTTGAAAGCGCCGCCAAACCCCAGGTGATCGAAATACTCAGACGGTTGCCGCGTACCAATTGCCGCGAATGCGGTTCACCGACCTGCCTGGTTTTTGCCACCATGGTTGCCCAGGGTATCAAGACTGCGCAAGCGTGCCCGCCCATCTCGGCGGTCCAAAAGCAAAACCTGGATGACTATATGCGTGGATTTCGGTTGCTGGAATAATTACAACGGCAACAATCGCATGCGGCAGGGCAGCAAAACCGCCTCTTTGCAGGCAGTATTTAAGGTACCAATCCGGGCCGCATGATTGTCTCAAGCTTCTGTCGCTGATATTCGAATGCAGCCTGATCTTCGGTTGGCTTGAAGGTCAACATCTCCCCGAATCGAAGGTCAACCTTTGAAAAAGGTTTGGGGAGCATAAATTTGTCCCAGCTGTCGAAGTACCAGCCTTTTTCCGCTGCAGTGTAGAACGGCACGATTACACTGTTGGTTTGGTGCGCTAAGCGGATAACCCCGGCCTTGACCTTGCCGGCGGGGCCACGCGGGCCATCCACAATGTGAGCCGCCAGCCTTGATTTTTTGAGATGATTTGTGACATCCCGTAAAGCCATTTTCCCACCCTTTGAAGAGGATCCGCGAACCGTATGCCAGCCGGTTCTCTCGGCCACACCCGCGATGATGGCGCCGTCATTGCTCCTGCTGATCATGATGCTCGGGTTGAAACCTGCATAATTTTGAAAATGGCGGATGGCGGAAAAGAACTGCTGGTGCCAAGCACAGAGCAGGACAGAACCTCCATTGCGAATATGCGCCAACCAGTTCCTTTCATTTTCTATGCGCATCTGAAAAGTCCACGAGTAGGTCCGGATAAACCGGTATATAAAAGACACGAACAATTCAGATTTGAGCAGATGTTTCGGTTTGAAATTCAAAGGCCCCCTTCTTTTAAACATTTGATATCATATTGATAAATTTTAAATCGAAATTCACGAAAATATCAACCTAGTGGCTTATATAGCAATATAAGCATTGACACAAGCTGGATGGGGAAAAGGATGATTGCTAATTTTATTTGGATATAAAAAATGATAGGGTGATTTAAAAGCTTTTTGGGCGTATATAAGACTGGGAGGATTGGCAAAGGAGGCCAGTATGGAAAAACTGTCACGCAGGTCATTTCTTAAAAAAACTGCCGCCGCGGGAGCGGTAGCCCTGATAGGTGAAACTACGATCCAACATACCTTCGGCCAACCCGGTTTATTGCAAGCTGCTGAGCGGCCGGATATTGTCTCGGTAAAAGGTCAGGACTATTCTGCCGCCACGCTATTGGCGGTAGAAAAGATCGGCGGTATCGGGGCTTTCGTCCGCAAGGGGGATCGGGTGGGGCTGCTGGTCAATTCCCCTTTTAAAAACTTCGGGGCGTCCGTCAACCCCGATATCACCGTGGCATTGATAAAACTATGCGCCGAGGCCGGAGCGAGCGAGATTCGCTATTTAAAAGATCCGCACAAAGGCTACTGGGGGCGCAGTGGTGCGGCCGCCAAACATGCGGAAGAAATGAGACTGGTCACATATGAAAGTGGCGATCGGCGGAAAGTCGAAATTGCAGGTGCTGTCAAGCTCAAAGACGCCAAGGTTACGGAAGATCTCTTTGATTGCGACACTTTCATCAATATCTCCATTGCCAAGCACCATAAGGGCGTCCATTTTTCCGGGGCCCTGAAGAACATGATGGGCCTGTGTCCCTTTTCTACCAATAGCTATTTCCACTTTGGCGGTGAATTGGAGTTTGGCTTCTATGGTGACGTGGATCACCTGAGCCAGTGCATTGCCGACCTGAACCTGGTGAGAAAACCGGATCTGTGTCTCGCAGACGCTACCGTCTTCATTACGGAAAATGGCCCCTACGGTCCTGGCAATCTATTGAAGCCTCAGCGGGTCGTGGCCGCAACCAATGCCGTGAGTATGGATGCGTACTGCTGTCGGCTGTTGGGCCACCAGCCGGCCGATATCCTCGCTATCCCCAAGGCGGCCAAGCATAACCTGGGGCGTATGGATCTCGATCAGTTGCGTATCAGTGAAGTCGAACTTTAAACCAGGATAGTGTTATGCCTAAATTTGACTTAACCCGGCCCAAACAGACAATTTTCGCCGGACTCATTCTGACGATGGCTATATCCCTGGGCGTGTTTATCCCGGCCTTGGCCAGTGAGGATCTCCTGGCACTGGCTGATCCGCCCGCAGGATGGACCGTTGCGGAACCGCCCCGGTCGGCCCGGGGGAATGAGCTGTTTACGGTAATCAATGGCGGCGCTGAACTGTACGTGCGGCTGGGGTTTGCCCGGGCGGTATTCGCCTCATACCAGAACCCGGCCGGCAAGGCCATCAATCTGGAAATCTACCAGATGAAAACATCCAAGCTCGCCTATGAAGTGTACACCCATAAGGTGGGTAACAAAGGCCGTCCGGCCGATTTTGGGGCCGCCGCTTTATTTGAAGACTACTACTTGAATTTCTATAAAGGGCCTTTTCAGGTCACTATTTCAGGATATGACACGGACAAGCAGACCGTAGCGGGCATATTTACGTTGGCCGGCCTTGTGGACCAGCGCCTGCCTAACCCATAGCTTGAGAAGCTATTTCAAAACTGGATATTGGTTCGAGATCAAGGCGGCCACGAGGGTCTGTCCGCAGGAATACAGGTGGGTATTTTGAGGATCGGAGCCTAGTGCCCAACGCCGATATCGGGCCTATAGCCGGTTTTGAGATAGCTTCTAACGGGGATCGATCGATGCCAGTGCATAATGCAGAGAATCGGTTGGAACGGGTTTGGGTATGAAATGGTCAATGTTGTTCTCTTGCAACACGGTATCAATATTTTTCGTATCATAAGATGTGATCAAAATGGTCTTCAGGTTGGGTAGAATTTCTTTGGCCTTTTTTAGGAACGTGCCGCCGTCCATTTCGGGCAGAACGTAGTCCGAGATGACCACATCCCAGGCCGGGTCGTCCTCTATGATCGAGATGGCAGTTTCCGCATTACCGACGGATCGAAAGTGGGCCACATTCTCGTTGAAATAGTGCTGCATGGTAAGGCCGGTAACCCGGTCGTCGTCTACCAGTAGAACGCGCAGATTTTTCATATTCAATCCTCAAGACCCGATTATGCCGTCATTGTCGGCAGCGGTTTGAGCAGGCGGCCCAGGCGGTCCCTGCTGCCTGTCGTATTGCCCTTCAATAACAGTTGGCAGCCGAAAATGCAAATCTTATCAGGTCGCTGGGTTATCAGACCCGGATTGCGTCCCGGCTTTAAAAAAGTGGCAGCCGTTTCATGAATCCCATGCCCCCCGACAACCACGACAGCAATGTCCCGACCCTTCGTCAAGCGCTGAGGCTTGATCGGGGAGGCGTTATCTGTCTGGTTGGGGCCGGCGGCAAAACAAGCTTGATGTTCCGTCTGGCGCGTGAACTGGCTATCCTTGGAGAGCGGGTTCTGACGACCACGACTACCAAGATCAGCGAACAGGAAGCCATGGCAAACAGCCCGCGTGTCATCACTGGATCAGTAGACGCCCTGTTGACGCAACTTGATGGTCCCGGGCAGCCGGACTTTGTCACCGCCGTCCGAGCCGGTAGTGAGAGAAAACTGCTCGGCTTCAAGGCTGTCGATATCGACCATATATGGGACGCAGGGGTGTTTAAATGGATCATTGTCGAGGCGGATGGTGCGGCCCGGCTCCCGCTGAAGGTACCGGACGCACACGAACCGGTCCTTCCCGCTCGCTGTCACCATGTGGTTGGGCTTGCCGGGTTGACCGCCGTGAACAAACCGCTGACCGAACAGTGGGTGTTTCGGCTGCCGCTGTTTGCCCGCCTTACCGGTCTATCCCCCGGTGACCAGATAACACCTGCAGCGGTGGCCGCCAGTCTCAGCCACCCGTGCGGTATATTTAAAAGTTGCCCCGCCCAGGCCAGACAGACCGTCTTCTTGAATCAGGCGGAGACCGCCGCCGGCCTTGCGGCCGGCCGCCTGGTCATCGAAGACCTGGCCGCCCGGGAGCGGCCGGCCGGGCTCGCAAGGGCGGTCCTGGGTCAGCTTAGATTTGACCCGCCGGTTATTGAATGCATTGACTTCAAAGGGGCAATCCAGGCCTGATCCTTTCAGGCTGGGTCACAATTAAAAATAGCGCGCTCTTGGCCTTTCTGTCATTCCGGCATGACGGAGGTAATTTGAGCTATTTTGCTAATTGCGACACAGTCTCTTTGGGCCAGGATTCTTTACCTGAGATTGCTTCTAACCTGGATGATTTCGGCGGCTATACTCACGGCAATCTGTTCCGGCGTCTGGGCGCCGATGGGCAGGCCAATGGGTGCATGTACCTCCTCCAGACGTTCCCAGGGAATGCCTTCCTTGTGCAGGGCGTCATAAATGAGGTCTCTTTTTTTGCGGCTGCCGATCATGCCGATGTAGCCTGCCGGTGTGCGCAGGGCCGCACGCAGGAGTTGCAGGTCAAAGGCATGGCCGCGGGTAACGATGACGATATAGGTTGCCGGGGTTATCCGGATCCGGTCAAAGGCTTCCTCAAAAGGCATAACCAAAACCCCTTCGATGTCGGGAAAGCGTTGCCGGTTGGCAAATTCGGCCCGGTCGTCGACCACCCGGACCGTGAAACCGGCCGCTTGGGCCATCGGGGCCAGACAGGTGGAAATATGGCCGGCCCCGAAGATGTAGAGCAAGTCGTCCGGCTGGATCGGTTCGGCGTATACCACCGGCTGGGTGAAGTCAGCGTCGAACAGGTGCGGGGTTTTCAATTCTAGAAAACGCCGGGGCAGTCCGGGCAGCGTCGCCCAGGCATCCGCATCTCCGCAAAACGTGCCGTCCGCTTTGATGAACAGTCGCCCGGACGGGTCCTCGGCCGGGATGCCCGCGTCAACGCGGGTCAACAGGACGCCGCTTTGCTGACCGTGCAAAGTGTCCGCGATCTCCCCGTACAAGCGTGTGGCCGGGGACTGGCCGGGAACCACGGGTTCGAGGTAGACCTCGACGCTGCCGCCGCAGATCATTTCTGTTTGGGCCACATCGTCGCCGGCGAGCCGCAATTGCAGCAGGGCGCTAGTTCCGGAACGAAAAACCTCCCCGGCTTTGGTGATGACATCAAATTCCAGCTTGCCACCGCCGATTGTGCCGACGATGTCGCCGTTTTCCAAGACCAGGCAGCGGGTACCCGGCTGCCGCGGCGCCGAGCCGCTCCGGCGTATGATCGTCGCCACGACGCATCGCCGTCCTGCTTCTATAAGCCGCACGATTTCAGAGAAGATGTTTTGCATGTCTAACGCATTTTCCTATCAGGTGCAGTATTATTTAAAAAGTCCCGATGCGCGTTGATGTTGTTGTAAATGTCTTTCAACCCGGTGCCGGTGAGTGAATCGGCCAACCACACCGTTCGCTTCCAGGCATCCTGCACCGGGCGCATGCTCAGGACCGATTCCAGGTCGGCCTGCATTTGGGCGGCTCCCGGCAGGTCCGCCTTGTGGACGACGAAGATATCGCCGATTTCCATCAAGCCGGATTTCATACTCTGGATCGCGTCGCCGGTTCCGGGCATGCTCAGGTTGATCACGGTGGCGGCCACGGCGGCGATATCGAATTCGGTTTGCCCCACACCCACCGTTTCAAACAGGATAGCCGCTTTACCAGCGGCATCGAGGACATCCGCCACCCCCGCCGCCTGACTGGCCAGGCCGCCGGCGGTTCCCCGGGTTGCCATACTGCGGATGAAAACACCGGAATCCCGGGCAACCGTGTCCATGCGCAAACGATCTCCCAGTAAGGCGCCACCGCTAGATGGGCTACTGGGATCAACCGCAATGACACCAACGGATGAACCTGCTGTGCGGAACAGTTCTACCAGGCGACTGATAAACGTACTCTTGCCGACCCCAGGCGGGCCGGTGATGCCAATGCGATGAGCTCTGCCGACATACGGACGCAACGCGGTTAAGAGCGGCGCCGCCAGAGCCGTCTGGTTCTCTACCTCCCGCATGGCACCGGCCATGTCCCCTAATCGGCCCGCCACAATACCGGCCACGCGATTTGTTAGCCCGCTTGGTTCGACCCGGTCACCCGTTGCTGTCGCTATCGACTCAGGGGCTGCCCCGGGATCAGATGATGACAGAAACGTGCGGAGTATCACCTCCAGGACCGAGCCGGATATGGCCCGGGCTTTATCAGAAATGGTATCGCAATAAGCGGCCTTGCCACGCGGATCGATGTCTCCCAGCTTCGCATGGGCAGCTACCCGGGTTCCCGAGCGCACCAGGCCGCGCAGGACACCATCAATCCGGGCACAAACGTCCTGCGTGTTCACCTGGCCCACGACGTCGCCTGTTGTCACAAGTTGTCCGATTTTGCAAGCGGCTTGAAACCGCCCGGGTCCGGGGGCCCGTAATACGCGTCGCTTGGCAAAGCCGGCAATCCGGCCGGGAATGCCGGTGTTGGGCTCCGCCCGACCGTGGGTGATGATGCGGCCCAGATTGTGCCCCGGTTGGTTTCAATGACCGCATGTACATCCCGGCTTGCTTCAAAACCGGGTCCCAGGCCGATAACCAGCGCAGCCTGGTCCTTGTGGGTCCCCAGGTTACGTTTGGCTAAGATCGCATCTATGACGACGTCGGGCACCAGATCAGGGATGGATTTGCCTTCCGGGTCCACCAGCACGGCGATGTGACCGTTTTTCCAAGCGGCCGGGAGGCCATATTGATCTTTGGTTTTCACGGCGGTGATGTCTTCTATTGTCTGGCGCCCGTCATATATCGCTTCACAAAAGGAAACCCGGCGGCGGACCGCCAGCGGCTGTGGTACTTCCAGCATATAGATCCGTCGGAGATTGGCCCTGTGCAGGCGCCAGGCCACTGCACTGGCCATTTCGCCGGCCCCTTTGATGCAGATGGTTATGTTGGCTAGTGGGTCCGACATGGGGGCTACTTTCCGAAAGGGCATGCCGGGTAGCGACAGTCTGCGCAGTCCAGGCAGAGACCGCCGTGCCCCATGGCCACAATATCGGCTCGGGATAACGTCTCACCGGCCAGGATGCGCGGCAGCAGCAGGTTAAAGATCGTCACCCGGTGGTAGTACACACAGGCGGGCAAACCAAGGATGGGAATGTCGTCATAGTGGGCATACAGGAACATGGCACCCGGCAGCACCGGGGCACCGTACGCCACCAGCTGCGCACCTGTTTCCATGACGCCCGCTTTGGTGACATCATCCGGGTCGACGGATAGTCCGCCGGTGGTCACGATCAGATCGCAGCCGCGTTTCGCCAGGTGCTCAATAGCGCCGGCGACCGCGCCTGCATCGTCGGGCACGATCTTCTTGCCAATGACCTCGCCGCCGTAGCGGGTAATGGCCGGTTTGACAAATTCATCAAACCCGTCGTGAATCACCCCCTGGTACACCTCGGTGCCGGTTACCACGGCGCCTACCTTGCAGGGCCGAAAGGGCCGCACTTTCAAAATCGGCTGGGAAGCACCTGCGATGGTTTCCAGGCGTTCGATTTTCGCACGCGGGGTGGTCAGCGGTATAATGCGTGTGGCTGCCACGATCTGGTCTTTGGTGCAAGGCGTATTGTTTTTTAAAGTGGACACAATGATATCGTCCAGGCTGTTGATACGCATCAGGGCATCAGCATTGACTTTCAGCAGGCCGTCTGTCTTGGAACGCATACTGGACTTGCCTTCCACCGGCTGAGTCCATGTGAGCTGTTCGCCACAGATGGCCGCGCAGATCCGGACGGCGGCTTCATCTTCATGCAGCCTGTCCGGCGGCAATTCAAGCACATAGAGGTGGTTTTTACCGATTTGCTTGAGTTCGGCAATGTCCTGAGCCCGCACGATATGGCCTTTCTTGAAAGCCACCCCCTTGAACTCGCCGGGGACAATGCGGGTCACGTCATGGGCCAGCACCGATCCAATTGCCTTTTCTACCTTTATCTTTTTCATTCTATTTGATTAAATAATCTAAACGAAACCGGCATCGCCGGCACCCATTATCAGCAGGAGAACAGCCAGCCCATGCCCAACACAGGTCCCATAGCCGGGATCATTCTGGCGGCCGGCATGTCGCACCGACTCGGCCGGCCCAAACAGATTCTGAAAATCGGCGATGCGTATATCATAAACCGCGTGGTTGATGCCGCCCTGAAATCTGACCTGGATAACGTCACCCTGGTGTTAGGGCCTTGCCGGGATGAGATCCGGGCTATTTTGGGTGAGCGGCTCAATGCGCCCCATCTAAGGCTCGTGCACAATCCTGATTACCGCCGCGGACAGAGCCGTTCCTTGCATCACGGGGTGCGGGCGGTCCGGTCGGGCTTTCCGGCCTGCATGTTTATTCTGGCAGATCAACCCCTCCTGGATAGTGCCACCATAAATCTGCTGATCGAGCGTTTCTACCAGTCGGATCGGGGTATATGTGTGCCCCGTTGTCACGGGCAGCGGAAAAATCCAACCTTGTTTAGCTCACGATACTACAACCGCCTGCTGAGCATTTCCGGTGACACCGGCGCGCGGGGCATCATTACCTCCCAGGCTGAAGACGTCCAGTTCGTGGACGTCGAGCGCCCGGATATCTTCCTGGATGTGGATACCCCGGAAGACCTTGTCCGGGTTGAAACCCTATTTCAAAAGTCCCGGCAGATAGAGCACGAGGCCCGGGAAGATCATCAGGATGATCACACATAAGATATAGGCCGGCAGGAAGTATGTCACGCCCTTGAACACATCTTCCAGGGGGACATCCTTGGCCATACCACCGACCACATAGGTTGTTGCCCCTACCGGGGGGGTCACGGCCCCGAGGGTGGTGACCACCGTAATGGTGACACCGAACCAGATAGGATCATATCCCAGTTGCCGCGCGACCGGAAAGAAGATCGGGATCGTGATCAGCAGGAGGGCCAGGGCATCCATGACCGCCCCGCCGATAATGTAAATGGTGAATATGATGCCCATGATCACGGTTCCGCCCACGGGTAGATCCACCACCCAGGCGGCGATGTCGAATGGGATCCGGGTCACTGCCAGAAATCGGCCGAAGATCATGGCCCCGGCCACGATCATGATGACCATGCAGGAGATCCGCAGGGTATCGGTAATGGACAACAAAAACCCCTTCCAGGTCAGGCGGCGCTGAATTGTGCTGATGAGCACGGCGAACAGCGACCCCACCGCCCCGGCCTCAGCGGGTGTGAAATAACCGAAGTATAGTCCCAGCATGACGACGGAAAAGAGTGCCAGCATCTCGAAAGCGCCGGCAAGGCCCTTCAATTTTTCAATGAATCCGGTTTTGGGACCCACCGGCCCCCAATCCGGGTGCCGGCGGCAGACAATATAGATGGAGGCCATCAGGAGCAGCGCCAGCAGCAAACCGGCCCCGATCCCGCCGTAAAACAATTTGGCAATCGATTGCTCGGTGGAAAGGCCGATGATGATCAGAACCACGCTGGGGGGGATGACCACTCCCAGAGTGCTGCCGCAGGCGATGGCGCCGGTGCTCAACTTGGAATTGTATCCGAATTTGTCCATCTGCGGAAGGGCTACGGTCGTCATGGTGGCCGCCGTAGCGGCATTGGAACCGCAGATGGCGGCAAACGCGGAACAGGCCAGGACGGTAGCCATGGCGATGCCGCCGCGAATTTGCCCCACCCATTTATAGGCGGCCTTGTAGAGCTTTTCATTGACACCGGAATAAAAGGCCACCTGACCCATGAAGATAAACAGGGGAATAACGGTCAATCCGTATTTTGAAAAGGTGTCCCATAGGACCGAACCCACCATATTCAAACCGGCTTTAAACGAGATGACGTAGCAGAAGCCACAGAAGCCGACCAGGCCCATGGCAAAACCGACCGGCATCCCCAAAAAGAAGAGAATAAGCAGCAGAATAACGATTCCAGAAATTCCGATGGCAGCTAGGCTCAAGATTCACGCTCCTTTGGCGGTAGCAGACTTCTCAGTAGTTCCGTAAGCATGACCAGGGCCAACACCAGGCAACCGAAAGCTACGGCATACGTAAAGGGGTAGTAAATAATTCTGAGTGTTTCGGTAACCTCACCGGTTTTCATCAAGGTGGTCGCCTTGACGGCGATCTGCCAGGCAGCGATCCCGAAGAAGATGGCACAGACCCCGTTGTTGATGATTTGCAATAGCTGGCGGGTTCTGGTGGAAAATGTATTGATCAGGACATCCACCGCGATATGGCCCTTGTGAGATTGGGTGTAACCCAGCGCAAAGGCGGTGACCACGGCGCCGAAATACCCCATTAACTCGAAGGTCCCCTTGATGGGCACCCAGACATTTCGGGTAAATATGTTGGCGCAGGTCAACAGTACCATGGCAACCAGAAACGTGCCGCCGATGATTGTCAACAGCCGGATTAGAAATCGGTTGATTCTGTCCAGGACATTCATGGGGTTCCTTTCACACTGGAAGCTATCTCAAAAAAAGGATTTTGGTTCAAAATCAAGGCGGCCGCGAGATTCCCCGCGTTGCGGGACTTCCCGCTTGATTTATTCCTCGACGGTGGGTTGCAACCCGGAGGAATACGGGAGTATTTCGAAGACTTGAACCGAGTGCCCAACACCGCGTTTGGGCCAAAAGACTTTTTTTAAGATGGCTTCTAAAACGTTCCGCCGCCCACTACCACTACGGTCGGGCACCGATCGGTGCCCGACCGTACATGGGTCTGATGCTGGATAAAAGCGGCTGACCTTACTTCGAATATTTGTTGATCAACATGGTGATGTAGTCCGTGATGTTCTTGGCCGGCAGGCCTTTTTTCTCGGCACCCTTCACCCATTTATTTTGCAGAAAGCCCAATTTGGCATCCCATTTCGCCTTTTCTGCTTTCGAGAGCTTGATAAACTCGACGCCCTGATCGGCTTTGGACCACTGGATAGCGGTGTTCACATGGTTGTCCATGTAGTTCCCGGTCCACTCGGACTGTTCAACGATGAGATTATTCATTACTTTCTGAATGTCTGCGGGCAGGGCATTCCAAGAGTCCTTGTTCATGACGACGGCAAAAGGGTACACAACTGTATCGGTCATGGTTACATATTTACACATTTCCGCGAACTTGAAGTCTTTCATGGATTCCAGCGAGGAGAACAGACCCTTGACCACGCCTTTTTGCAGTGCTTCGACCGTTGCCGGCATGGGCATGCCCACCGGGTTGGCACCCCAGGCGCCCAGGATCTGGGCGGCGCCACCGGAGGCCCGCAAGTCAAGGCCCTGGATATCATCTAGGCTGCGCACCGGTACCTTGGACATAATGTTGGTCGGGGCCGTGGTAAACATGGCCAGGACCTTGACCTGGGCAAACGGGGCCGGTTTATACTTTTTGTAAAGGTTCAGCAGGGCCAGGCTGCCCACCCGCGAATTGGGGACTCCCAACGGTAGCATGGTGGCATTGGTCACCACGAAACGCCCGGGTTGATAAGCCATGCAAAGGTTGCCGATATCGGCCTGGCCGGCGATGACCCCGTCCATCATGTTCTTGGCGCCCAGGAGGGTGCCCCCGGGATAGGTGTTGACCTGGACTTTGCCGTTGGTGCGCTTTTCAACCTCTTTTTTCCATCTCTCCATCTGCACGCACGGGAAAGTCGGTGCCGGCGGGAAGTTTGCGTAGCTCAGTTGAATGGGGCCGGCCAAAGCGGCCGGAGCGGTGAAGGCCGTGATGCAGGCCGCCATCATAAAGATCACAGCCAGCGAAAGAATCACTTTCTTACTCATCGGGTACCTCCTTTTAAAATTGTTAAGCCTTCTTTGACGTGTGAACGAGACCTTTACGAGATGTCCAATTTTGTTTCAGTTCAAAGCGGGCGAAAATTTTATCCGGAGGAATACATTGAGTATTTCGAGGATTAAAATTTGCGCCCAACGCAGGCGTGGGACAAAAGAGGGTATCTCGCAAAGGTTTCTCAGCATATTTCTTTCTTTTCAGTAAGCGGGTCTATCCCGCAGGTGGTAATACCCTTTTTCTTCTTGATGGCCGCCAGGACCTTTTCCGGTGTTATGGGCAGGTCTTTGATCCGCACGCCGATGGCATCATAAACGGCATTGGCTATGGCGGGGGCGGTGGGCACGCAGCCAGGTTCCCCGATGCCTTTGGCACCGTAGGGCCCGTCTTTATCAGCCGTTTCCAGGACCGGCGCTTCGATAGCGATGGCGTCCTTGGCAGTCAGGATTTTGTAATCCCGGAAATTGGGGTTCATCATCTCGCCCTTTTCCAACATTACCTGTTCGGTCAGCGCGTAACCAATTCCCATGAGGACGCCACCGTACACTTGCCCTTCCAGCAGCAACGGATTAATTGCCTTGCCGACGTCATGGGCGGCGATGTATTGCAGAATGTCTATTTTTCCGGTTTCTTCGTCCACCTGCACGCGTACGCCGTGGGTACCGAAGGTATAGGTCATGGACAGATTACCCCGGAAATCACGCCCCAGGTTTTCGTTTTCCGGATCGTAAAAGCATTCGCCGGTGAGCATCTGGCCCCCATGGCTGAAATGGGCCTTGCGCAGCAATTTGCCGATTTCCAGGCCCCTCTCCGGATTGTCTTTGACGAAGATGTGGCGGTTCCGGGCAGCCAGGGCTTGCGCGGGTACCTCAAGTTGATCCGCCGCCATTTCGAAAAGCCGGGTTTTTATTTGTCTGGCCGCCCCCAGGGCCGAGTTGCCGGCTACAAACGTGGTGCGGCTGGCGTGGGCGCCCACATCCCAGGGGCAGACGTCGGTATCCGTATGGATAACGTGAATGTCTTCTATTCGCAAGCCCAGCTCTTCGGCTACAATCTGGGCAATGATGGTATCGGCCCCCTGACCCATGTCCGAGGCCCCCGTGAATACGTTGGCCTTGCCGTAGTCATCCATCTTGATGATCGTGCCGCAGCCGTCGGACTTGTAAACTCGGGCACCGCCACCCACATGAATGAGGGAGGCGATCCCGATCCCTTCACCGGGCCTTTTTTTACTACCCTTAGATAATTTTTCAGTGACCGTGTCTAGGCATTCCTTCAGGCCGCAGGTTGTAATGCGGAACCCTTGAGTGGATACATCTCCGGAATCATTGGCGTTGATTCGGCGCAATTCTACCGGGTCGATCCCGGCCGCTTCGGCCAGCATGTCCATACTGCTTTCGATGGCGAAGGTCGCCTGGGGATTGCCGTAACCGCGCATGGCCTGGGAATAGGTATTGTTGGTATAAACGCATTTGGCTTCATAACGTACATTGGGAACTTTGTACAGGGTGGTGATCGGCATCATCATAACAGACGGCGTTGTGGCGCCCCAGCTGGTATAGGCGCCGTTGTCCAGGATCATGGAGATGTCTCTGAACAATAGCCGGTGGTCCTGGTCGCAGCCCTGTGCAATTTGGATAATGGCCGGCTGGCGGGTAGACGTCGCGATAAATTCTTCCCGGCGGTCAAACTGGATCTTCACGGGTTTGCGCGCGTAATAAGACAGCAAAATGGCAATGTGCTCGTAGGCGTAGGTATCCAGTTTACTGCCGAAACCGCCGCCGATACAGGGTTTTACGACCCGCACTCTTTTTTCTTCCAGCCCGAGCGCTTTCAAAACACCCAAAAAGTCCTTCTGGGCCAGGGACGGAATCTGGGTGTTGGTATGGATGGTCAGGTTATTGGCGTGGTCGAATTCGGCGATGGCGCCGCTGGTCCCCATGCAGCAGTGGGTAACCCAGGTGGTGGTAAAACGGTCTTCTACCACCCAGGCGGCCTCCTGGCGGGCGGTTTCCACGTCGCCGTAGTGCAATTTCCAGGGCATCTTGAGAATGTTTGTTTTGTGGTTTTCATGCACCAGGGGCGCTTCCGGCTGCATGGCCGTTTCCGGGTCGAAGACGCCGGGGAGGGCTTCGTAGGTGACCTGGATGAGCTCCAGGGCTTCTCTGGCGGTATCCGGGTCTGTGGCGGCCACCGCCGCGACTTCGTCGCGGTAGGACCGGACCTTGCCGGCTTTCAGGGGTGGATTGTCCTTGTAAACCCCCATTCTTATGGTCGGGATATCGTCGCCGGTTAGGACTACCCGCACTCCGGGCAGCTGTTTGGCCCGGGAGGTGTCGATACGGGCGATCTTCGCATGGGGATAACGGCTGTACAAAATTTTGCCATAAAGCATGCCCGGCCGTTTGAGATCCTGGATATACTGCACCCGCCCGGTGGCCTTGTCCACCGCATCCAGTTTGGGAATGCTCTTGCCAACGTAATTCAGGTCACCCATCCATAACTCCTTAGGTTGTTTTCAAAGAGCCGTCTACTTCCGGCTCATAAAATTCCGCATGGTTCTTTAAATCCGGGGCCAGGTATGCGCTGCACGGTGCCCTTTTAAAGGAGACCGGTACCGTTTGCTTCACGTGTCATTTTCTTTCCAGGCAACCACCCGGATCTCCTCCCGGCTTTCGCCGGTGGCCGCTTTGACCGAATCGAATATTTGCACGTAACCTGTGCAGCGGCAGATATTGCCGGCCAGCGCCTCCTTGATCTGAATCTCGTCGGGCGCCGGGTTGTCTTCTAAAAGGGCCTTGGCCGACATGAGCATGCCGGGCGTGCAGAAACCGCACTGGATACCACCGTTGTCGACAAAGGCCTGCTGCAGCGGATGCAGGGTACCGTCGTCGTCCGCCAATCCTTCAACGGTCGTGATGTTTTTTCCATCGGCTTCAACCGCGAGATAAATACAGGCGTTGACCGCCAAACCGTCCACGATGACGGTGCAGGCACCGCATTCGCCGCTGCCACAGCCTTCCTTGGTGCCCGTGAAGCCGAGGCCTTCGCGCAGCAAATGCAGCAGGGTCCAGTGCGGCTCTATTTTTGCCCGCGTTAGATTGCCGTTGCAGGTGAATTCGATTTCGTTAGACATGCACTCTGCCTCCTATGCTTTCTCAGACGTTGTCTTTATCCGTTCGATACATTTTTGCCCCATGCGCCTTACCAGAACGGCAACCATCTCACGCCGGTACCAGGCGACCCCGCGGATGCTGTCGCGCACCTGGGATTCTTCCGCCGCGATTGCTCCGGCTTCCTGCAGGGCGGCTGCATCAATCTGTTTACCGACTAAATAACGTTCCGCTCCCAGGGCCCGGAAAGGTGTAGGGGCGGCGACGCCCAGGCAGACGCGTGCGCGGGCACAGCGCTGGGTATGTTCTTCTAAACTCAGCAAGACGCCCACGCCCAGCATGGGCAGTTCCATGGCCTTGCGTCGCCCGAATTTGTGATAGGCGCTGCCTGTATGGGGCAGTTGCGGCGGGATCAAGATGTCGGTGAGAATCTCCCCCTTCTCCAGGACGGTCTGGCCCGGTCCGGTGAAGAAATGTACCAGGTCCAGGGATCTTTTGCCCTTGGCACCATAGATATTAACCTTTGCGTCCAGGGCGATCAGTGGTATGGCCCCGTCGGCGGAGGGCACCGCGTTGACCAGGTTGCCGCCTATGGTGGCAACGTTGCGGATTTGTACGCTGCCAATATTGCCGACGGCATCGTGTAAAATCGGGTATTCGGTCTTTATCAGCACAGAGTTTTCGATCATGCGGTGGGTGACCGACGCGGCCAGGGTCAACTCGCCTGTCTCCGGGTCGCGCTGGGGTTCGTCCCGGGGCAGGACATTTTTTAGCGAAATGACGTACCCGGGGGAGAGCTTGTACTCTTTCATCTTCACCACAATGTCCGTGCCGCCGGCAATATAGGCCGCCTGGTCGCCATGGGCATCGTGCATGGAGACGGCCTCGTCCAGCGTCTGGGGGACCAGGTATTCAAACTTTTTCATGGGGACCTCTTTTTGCTATTTCTGAACTACATCCTCCACCTCTGATGGGAGCTACGGAGAAGTTCCACCGATTCAGGGGAGAACTGGTTATTTTATGCTTAAGGTTGTAACTCGTGTAACAGTTTCTTAGTATTTGTATCATCTTGTCACTTTTCTTGTGCGTACAAGAAAAATGACCAAAAGAAAACGCCCATAAGACGCGGCCCTGCGGGCTGCCCTGCGCTTCTCGGAAAGGGCGCGCTCAGCACAACTCGCTAGGCTCAAACAAGCACTTCGCTCCTTCGCCCTTTCCTGCGATGCTCGGCGTGTCTTAAAGGGGTAGAGCAAACCCAAAATCAAATTCAACGTACATTATAGGCACTTTAGGTGACACGCGGCCAAGGCCTAATTTGGTGCCTCTTGGTCACTCTGCACTTGTGTTTAGGCTGTCCTATAATTACAGCGCATCTCTACGATTATCGAAGAAGCGTTTCGATTTCCGTTCCGAGCGGGGCAGGGCGCCGTAGGCTACGATGTCCACCTCGCTGGAAACCATGATACTGCTTTTTATCTTGGCCGCAACCGTCGCGGCTATCTCCGCATAATTCCCCTGGTCGGCGGCCTGGTCGCATTCCACCTTAAGGGTCATGTATTCCTTGCCGTCATCGCCGCGGTCCAGGCGGACCTGGTATTCACAGCTGATCTCCGGAATGGTTGACAGAACTTCATCGATTTGCCCCGGATAGATATTGACCGCCCGGAAGATAAACATGTCGTCGGATCTCCCCAGGATGCGATCGTGCATGGGCAGGATACTCCCGCAGGAGCAAGGCCTTGCGATGGCCCGGGTCAGATCGCGGGTGCGATAGCGGATTAGAGGGGCCGCTTCCTTGGCGATGGTGGTGACGACCATCTCACCCGGTTCACCGGGCTGCACGGGATCCAGGGTTTCGGGATCCAGGATTTCCAGGATGTAGTAATCGGCCCAATAATGGATGCCTTCATGGCGGGCACAGTCCAGACCAGTTCCGGGACCGTACAATTCGGTCATGCCGGTGATATCGAACATATCTTCCAGCCCCAACAGGTCCTTTATCCGGGCCCGCATGGCATCTGAACTGCGCTCCGATCCGAAAATCATTTTGCGCAGCGCGATTTTGTCCTTCAGACCCCGGCGGGCGATCTCTTCCGCCATCAGCAGCCCCATCGATGCGGTGCAGCACATGACGGTGGACTGCAGGTCGATGAGAAACCGGCACTGCAGGTCGACGTTGCCCGGCCCGGCCGGTATGGCCAGGGCGCCGAACGCTTCGCATCCCAGTTGAAAGCCGGCGCCGGCGGTCCAGATGCCGTAGCCGACGGCAATCTGAACCCGGTCCAGGGGAGTCAGATCCGCCATTTCATAACACCGGGCAAAAAAGTGCACCCAGTCATCGAGGTCCTTGCGGGTGTAGGCCAGTACCTTCTTCTTGCCGGTCGTACCCGAGGAAGCATGGATGCGGAGAATCTCCGCTTCGGGTACGGAAATCAGCGGCAGGGGATACCCCCGGCGAAGGTCATCGGCGGTCGTGAACGGCAGCTTGCCAAGATCGTCCAGTGATGTAATGCCGTCCGGCTGGATGCCGGCCTCTGTTAACCTTTCACGGTAAAATGGGGAACCATTGTAAGCATGCTGAACGGTCCATTGTAGACCCCGCAACTGGTGGTTGTGTAATTCTTCCCGGTTGCTGAACCCGGGCATAAACGTTTTTGGCATGGTGTGTTCTCCCGGTAATATCGCGAAACGTCGCGTTATGGTGTCATGGTCTCGTTTTTAGTTCCGCGCGCAATTGTTCGGTCGCCGCGATGTCGGCGCTCAAGTTGTCGGGCTCGATGACCACCCCATAGTCCGTGCGCGCCTGCTCGAGGCTTACATATCCCAGGCGCACATCCTGTTCCACTGCCGTCGGATCCCTTTTCAGCGGGTCTCCATAGCCGCCCCCGCCGGCGCTGTAAAAAGAGATGGAGTCCCCATTCTCACAGAAGGTCAGTCCGCTAGGGTTGGCGTTGGCCTCGTTTCTTAAAAAACGGGCCTTGGAACCCGGCTGTCCGCCGAACAGGCCCTCCGGCGGGTAAATGTAGCGTCCCGCCTGGACCGCAATGGTCGTGGGTGCCTGGGGGGCGTGGGATCCCCGGGGGACCTCGAGGACCATTTTGCGACCGATCCCCCCGCGCTGTTGACCGGGGCCCCCTGAATCACACACCAACTCGCGTGACTTTACGATCAGGGGCGTGTCGCTCTCGAGAATTTCCACGGGTGTATTGGCCCCATTGGCCGGAAAGATCGCACAGTGGTGGCCGTCCATGCGGCTGCTGGCCCCCAGGCCGCCGCCACGGATAATCATGGTGTGCCACGGCCTGCCGTCTCCGCGCTTCCCGTACATGATATTGGTCTGGGCCGGGGTGCCGCCGCTGCCGGCGATGATGTTGTCCGGGGTGGCCGCCGCCAAGGCCTTGAATACCATTTCCGTCATGAAATGGCCAACCTGCATGCGAGCCGCCACGGCGGCCGGGAAACGACAATTTACCACGCAGCCTTCCGGGGCCGTCATACTGACGGGGCGGATGGCACCTTCATTAATAGGGATATCGGGGTCGAAAGCACTCTTGATGGCCATGAACACATAGGCATAGGTAAAATTGTACACCACGTTTACGCCCCAGTCTACCTGGGGATCGGTGCCGGCAAAATCGACGTTGAGATTGCTGCCCTCTACTGCCACCGTGAGGTTGATGTGAATATCGTCACGGTTACCGGTGCCCTCGATGAGACCGTTATAGGGATAGACTCCATCCGGAATAGCGTCTATGGCGCTGCGCATGCTTTTTTCGGTCCGGCCGATGATCTCGTCGGCCAGGTCGTCCAGGGTGTCGAGCCCCTCGTCCGTCATCATCTCAATGATCTTCTGGGCGCACACGTGGTTAGCAGCCACTTGGCTGCGGATATCGCCGGTCACTTCTTCAGGGGTACGCACATTCCAGCGGATCAGGTTTAGAACGGCCTGATTCAGTTCGCCGGCATCGTAAAGTTTGAGCGGTGGAATGAAAAGGCCTTCTTCGTAAACCTCGCGATTGTCGGAAGCCACCCGGCCGCCTATATCGGCATGATGGAAGACGCAGGCGGTAAAGGCCACGGGTTTTTCTTTGAAGAAGATCGGGCTCAACACGCAGACGTCGTTGAGATGCCCCGCCAGCAGCCAGGGGTCGTTGAGAATAAAGACATCGCCCGGACGGTAATCGGAAAGCGGAATGGAGGTGACGATGTTCTTGACACCCAGGGCCATGGCGCCGGCCTGACCGGGGGTGCAGAAGGTGCCCTGGACCAACTCCTGTCCGCGGCTGTCGGTGAACATACAGGTGTAGTCGTGGGCATCGCGCAGAAGGCTCGAAAACGCGGTCCGGGCCACCGAAGCATCGGCTTCATCCACAATGGAAACCAGGCGCCGCCAGAGGATCTCGAGGGTGATGGGATCGAACTTATTTGTCATTTAAGTTTCCTCTTTTAGAAGGGTAGTTTCCCTTCAGCCTTCAGCCTATTCACCTGATGCCAGGTCTATCCACACAAACCCAAATTCATCTACCCGGGCCGCGGCCCCTGCGCCCATAACTATGGTGGATTCCCTTTCTTCGATAATGGCCGGGCCGGCAAACGCCGCCCCCGGGAAAAGACGGGACCGGTCGTAAACCGTGTGTTCGACAAAGTCTTTGCGGGACAGAGAATAGGCTGGTCGGGTAGATTTGATGCATTCCGCCAGGCTGGCCCGGCCGGTTTTCAGCGGCGGAATCCTAAAAGGCCTGGCCGGCAAGCTGGCGCGCACTTTGAAAGTGACAAATTCCACGGCGTTATCGTCATATGTCCGTCCGTAAAGCCGCTTGTACTCGGTATCGAACAGTTCTCGGATTTCTGTCTTTTGCCACTGGTCGAAGGGTCGGGACGCGATGGCCAGGTCGGTTTCCGCCCCCTGACCGACAAAGCGCATCATCAACGTACGTTCAAACAGGATTTCCTCGCTTTCAGCGGCGCTACCCAAAATAGCGGCTCCTTCGGTTTCAAGTTCGCGAAAGAGAGCTTCGATTTCCGTAAAATCAGCCGCATCGAGTACGGCCCGATGGCTCCGGGACAAGTCAAATGCCACCGGGGCGGTAAAAAAGCCCAGCGCCGATCCGACGCCGGCCAGGGGGGGCACCAGGATGCGCGGCGCTCCGATTTTGCGGGCCAGGCCGTAGGCGTGCACGGGGCCGGCCCCGCCAAAAGCTGAGACCGTGATCAGGCCGGGATTCCCGCCTTTCTCGGCAATATGGGTTTTTGCAGCGGCGGCCATGGTTTCGTTGATCAAGTCGTGAATGCCGAAGGCGGCTTCCACGGCGCTGGTGCCCAGGGGGGCGGCTATTTTTGTGACAATCGCTTTTTCCGCGGCGGCTTTATCGAGCGGCATGCTGCCGCCCAGAAAGTAGTCGGGATCCAGGTAACCCAGAGTGAGATCGGCATCGGTAACCGTGGGATTTTCACCGCCCTGTCCATAACAGACCGGCCCCGGGTCGGCCCCGGCACTTTGCGGGCCCACCTGGAGCAGGCCGAGGCGATTGATTGCGGCGATACTGCCCCCGCCGGCCCCGATTTCCATCAGGTCCACCACCGGGACCTGGATGGGCAGGCCGCTGCCTTTTTTAAAGCGCTGCACGCGGCCGACCTCAAACGTTGATACCAGTCCGGCCTGGCCTTTTTGAATCAGGCAGGATTTCGCCGTCGTGCCGCCCATGTCAAAACAGAACATGTCTTTGATAGCGAACAGTTTGCCATAGTGCTGAGATGCAATAACCGCAGCGGTGGGGCCTGATTCGATAATCCGCACCGGAAATTCGCGGGCCGTTTCCAGGGATGTAATGCCACCGGAAGAGAGCATGATAAAGAGCTGACCGTCGAAACCCAGTGTTGCCAGCCGGGCGGACAGTTTTTGCAGGTAGCTGGCGGTGATGGGCTTGACATAGGCGTTGGTGGCCGTTGTGCAGGTGCGTTCATACTCTCTTATCTGGGGCAAAACTTCGAATGATATCGAGAGGGACAGGTCGGGTGCCGCGTCCCGGATAATTTTTTGAATGGCTTTTTCATGGGCCGGATTTTCATAGGAATTGACCAGGCACACTGCCACCGATTCCACCCCGGCCGCCTGTAGCTGAGCCAGACGTTCACGGACACCCTGAAGGTCGAGATCCCGGATGATCCGGCCGTCGCTGGTAATGCGCTCGTCTACTTCCGTGCGCAGGTCACGGGGGATCAGCGGCCGTGGGTATTCGGCGAATATGTCATAGGCGTCGTAACGAATTTCGCGACCCAGTTCCAGGACGTCCCGGAAGCCGCGGGTGGTAATGAGACCGGTGCAGGCGCCTTTGCGTTCGATGATGGCGTTGATCACCAGGGTGGTTCCATGAATGAATTCAGAGACCCGACCGATAAAGCCGGGGGCCTGATCCAGTAGTTGCTGAATACCCTGTTCGACCGCTTCAGAGGGATCGGCCGGCGAAGTCAGGCATTTGTTGGTTTGAAACTTGCCGGTTTCATCATCGACGAGGACAAAGTCGGTAAACGTGCCGCCGATGTCGCATCCCAGGCGATAAGATTTGTCCAAGCTTTCCTCCTGTTCAGATTATGACTGCCGCTGTCGTATTCTCCGGCCTGTTTAGCGGCCCTTGGTTTTCCTTCAGCTTTTGGCCTGTCCACCTAAAAAATTGCCGGCTCTTGCCATTCGCCGAAGACATCCCGAAAAATACCGGCCATCTCACCTACCGTGGCATAAACCCGGCAGCAGTCCACCAGATAAGGCATCACATTGCCGCCTTCCCGGGCGGCTTTTTCCAAGGCCTGCAGGGAGCGGGTCACCTCCCGATTGTCCCGGGTTCTTTTCAGTTCGCGCAGTCCCGCCTGCTGTTTTTCCACCCACTGTTCATTGTATTCATGCAGGTCCACGTCGCTGTCGCCCTGGTCTTTACCGTCGGTGTACTTGTTGCTGCCGACTTTGATGTACTCACCGTTTTGCAGCCCCTTTTCATATGCATACGCCTGCTGGGCCACCTTGCGCTGGATGAACCCGGTTTCAACCGCTTTAACCATGCCGCCCAGGCCCGTTATCTGTTCCATCTCTTCCAGGATCTTGGCTTCCATCTCCAGGGTCAGGGTTTCGATAAAATATGATCCGGCCAGGGGATCCACGGTATCGCGCAGGCCGACCTCCTCCATGAGAATTTCCAGGGTGCGCAGCGATAGCAGGGCTGCCCTGGGGGTGGGGATGGTATACGCTTCGTCAAAAGAGCACAGGGCGGTGGTCTGGGCGCCGGCCAGGGCGGCCCCCAGGGCGTAAAAAGCCCCCCGCATGATATTGTTTTCCGGCTGTTCCTTGGTCAGGCCGCTGCCGCCGCCGCCGAAAAGACCGCGCAAAAACAGCTTTTTCTTCTCGGTAACGCCGTAGTCGTTTTTCAGCATTTTGGCCCACAGCTTGCGCGCGGCGCGGAATTTGGCCACCTGTTCCCACAGGTTGCCGAAGACATTGAAGTTGAATGAAAAGCGGCCTACAAAGTCGTCGGCCGCCAGGCCGCGAGCCATGACATTCTCCATGTAGGCGCGGGCGATTTCAAAGGCACAGCCGATTTCCTGGGCCGGGGTGGCCCCCGACTCACGGATGTGGTACCCGCACAGACTGACCGGGTTGCAGCGTGGCAGTTCCTTCACAGCGTATTCAATGGTGTCGCCTACCAGGCGAACCCCGTGTTCAACCGGAAAGATCCAGGCCCCCCTGCCGATCATCTCTTTAAGTATGTCATTTTGCGGGGTGGCAGATATCTTTTCCTTGGGGTAGCCGAATTTTTCCGCCACGGCCTGGTACATGGCCAGCATGATGGTGGCCACGGCGTTGATGGTCAAGCCGCTGCCGATCCGATCCAGGGGGATATCCTTAAACGCAATTTCAAAGTCCCGCAGCGAGTCCACGGCCATGCCGACCCGCCCGACTTCGCCGATAGATTTGGGGTGGTCGGAGTCATAGCCCATCTGGGTCGGCAGATCGAAGGCGACGTTCAAGCCGGTCTGTCCATGGCCGATCATCAACTTGAATCGGCTGTTGGTTTCTTCGAGAGTGCCAAACCCGGTATACTGGCGGGTCGTCCATGCCCGGCTGCGGTACCCCTGCGGGTGCAAGCTGCGGGTGAAGGGGAACTCACCCGGATCACCAAGATCCCGAGCATAGTCGAAGCCTGCTTTTTCTAGATCTGCGGGGCCGTAATCCGGCTTAACCGTGATGCCCGATTGGTAGCGAACCTCTTCAACTGCATCTTTTTCGTTTTTTGTATATTTGGCTACGCCCATGTCATGTTCCTGTCCGTTTGAGTTGGGTTCAGGCCGCGGTTGGTGCCGGCAGGCCGCACAGATCGTAAATGCCGGTGGTAATGTCATCGAACGGGGTGCCGCCCGGGTAGATGCCGGCCACGCCCAGCTCTTCCAGAACGGCGATGTCCCGCGCCGGAATGACGCCGCCGACCACCAGTTTGACATCTTGCAGTCCGGCGGCCGGCATCATTTCCAGCAGGCGGGTGCAGATGGGGATGTGCGCACCGGACATAATGCTCAAGCCGATGACGTCTACCGTCTCCTGTGCAGCGGCCGCAATGATCTGCTCCAGGTCTTGGTGCAGGCCGGTGTAGATGACTTCCATGCCGGCATCCCGCAGGGCCAGGGCTACAATTTTGGCACCCCGGTCATGGCCGTCCAGACCAGGCTTGGCCAAGAGAATTCTAAGTTTACGCTGGTTCATACCAATGCCCTCCCCAAGGGTCAAAACTCTTTTTTGCTCCCGGCACCGCCGCCGGCCAACTGTTCCAGCACGGCGGCTTTACCCCGGAGAATATGTTCCCGGACCAGCTTTTCCACACCGTCGGCGTCGTGCTTACGGATGGCGGCGACCATCTGCTTGTGGTCCTGGTTGCTTTGCGCGGCCATGGTTTCCTGGCTTAATATGATGTGGCGAAAGCGTTGAATCTGGGCTTTCAAGTCCGCGATCATCTTGATTAGCCGCGGGCTCTTGCTTAAGGTGTAGAGCAATTCGTGAAATTGGGTATTGATCCGCTCCAGTTCTTCCACCCGGCCCTGTTCCAGGCAGTGCTGGTATTCCTGGATCTTCTTTTCCAGTTTAGCCAGACCGTCCGTCGTGTGATTTTCAGCCGCCAGCCGGGCCGCATAGGATTCGAGCACACTGCGGATCCCAAACGTCTCATCGATATCCTGGCTGGTGAGCCCGAGGACCGTGAATCCGCCGGCCGGCAATTTTTTCAAAAACCCCTGGCTCTCCAGCTTGTGCAGGGCTTCACGGACGGGGGTGCGGCTGACGCCGGTTGAGTCGGCAATGCGGCTTTCGACCAGCCGGTTGCCGGGGGCAATGTCGCCCCGGGTAATTGCCAGCTTGAGGTATTCAAAAACATGCTGGCCGGCCGACTTGCGCTCCGGCAATGCTTTGAGGCCCGGAAGTCCCGCTGTCGTAATGTCTATCTCTTCCAAAGTTATAACCCCTCCCAGCGGGCAATGTTGGTCTGCAAGACTTCATGGGTGCCCCCGCCGCTGAGCAGAAAGCGCGTATCGCGAAAGAAGCGTTGGGCCGGGTATTCCATGGAATACCCATACCCGGCATAGATCCGGGTGCATTCGTCGGCGGCCCGGCAGGCGGCCTCGGTGGCGAAGTACTTGGCCATGGTGGCCTGCTGCATACACTCTTCGCCGCGGTCGATCATGGCCGCGGCGTTATAGACCATCAGCCGGGAGGCTTCCCGGTTGGTTGCCATCTGGGCTATTTTTGACTGAATCAGCTGGTATTTGCTGATGGGTTTGCCGAAGGCCTGGCGTTCTTTGGCATACTGCATGGACGCGTCCATGGCCCCGCGCTGCAGGCCGAGACCCAGGGCCGCTGTCATGGTGCGGATTTCGGCCAGGATTGCCAAAAAGCAGGTAAGCCCCTGACCCTCGGGTGTCACCCGGTAACCCTTGGGGATCAGCACGTCTTTGAAGGCCACCTCGCAGATAGGCGTAGTGCGGGTTCCCAGGCATTCGAAGCGCGGACTGAGCGACACGCCCGGTAGATCGCGGGGTACAAAAAAGTAACCGATACCGCGCAGACGCTTGGCCGGGTCCGTTTGGCACAGGACGGTATAAAAGCTCGCTTCCGGTCCATCGGTCACCCAGGTTTTCATTCCGTTGATCAGGTAGCCGTCGTCTACCGCCGTCGCCCGGGTGGTGATGGCACCCAGGTCACTGCCCGCTTCCGGCTCGGTCATGCAGAAGCAGCCGATCTTCTCGCCGCGCATGGCCGGTAGAAAATAGTCTTCCCGCATCTGGTCGCTGCCGTAGTGAAAGAGAAAATTGGTGCCCATCAGGCACTGCATGGCCGTGATGGAGGCCAGACTCATGAGACCGCGGGCCAGTTCCTCGCAGATGATGCAGTACAGGGTTGTATTGCCGCCGGCACCGCCCTTGCCGCGGGGATAGCGGATGCCGAACACGCCCATCTCAGCCAGTTGCTGGAACAGTTCGTGCGGGAAGTCGCCTTTGCTATCCAATGCTTCGGCGATGGGAATCACTTCCTGGTCGACGAAACGGGCCATGGTCGCGCGGATCAGCTTTTCCGGATCGGATCTTAGCATCACATGTTCCTCTAGGCACTTTAAGCTGGATCTTACTGCTCACACATAACGTCACAGGCAGCCTGAATCTGGCGCGTCAATTCGGGCACCACGGTGAACAGGTCGCCCACAATGCCCCAGTCAGCCACCTTGAAAATGGGTGCCAGGGGGTCTTTGTTGATCGCCACGATGAATTTCGAATCCAGCATGCCGGCCCGGTGCTGGATGGCGCCGGACAAGCCGCAGGCGATATACAGCTCCGGCCGCACGGTCAGGCCGGTCTGACCCACCTGCTGTGTGGCCGGGATCCAGCCTTCTTCGACCGCCACCCGCGTGCCGGCGACCTCCGCGTCCAACACGGCAGCCAGTTCGCGCAGGGTTTCGAAACCGGCTGCGTCGTTGAGGCCCCGGCCGCCGGCAACGATAATCCGGGCGGTGCCCAGATCACCGCCGGAACCGGCGATTTTGACGGTTTCCAGGATCCGGGTACCGATAGCCGCGGCGTCCAATGCCGGCTGGTGCACAATCACCTTGCCCTGGTGGCCGGGCACGGGGACCGCTTCCATGACACCCGGGCGTACCGTGGCCATCTGCGGTCGCGAATACCGGTTGGCAATGGTGGCCATGATGTTGCCGCCAAAGGCCGGGCGTGTCTGCCACAGAATGCCTTCATCCGCATCGATCGTCAGTTCGGTGCAGTCTGCCGTTAGACCGCAACCTGCCCGGCGAGAGACCCGTGGGGCCAGGTCGCGCCCGATGTGGGTCGCCCCCATTAACAGTATTTCCGGCTTGTGCGCCTGAATGAGCCGGGCCAGGATACCGGCGTAGGCCCGGGTGCGGTAGTCGGCCAGCCGGTTATCTTCAACCAGGTAGACCTGATCTGCGCCGAATTCGATCAGGGTATCAGCCAGCGGGGCAACCTGGTCACCGATCAGAACGGCAGTGACGGTTTGCCCCCGGTCTTGGGCCAAGCCCCGGGCCTTGCTGACCAGTTCCACGGACACCCGGCTTAATGCCCCGGCGCGCTGCTCGGCAAAGACCCAGACCCCCTGGTGTTCGCTGAAGTCCGGTATTGTGCGCGGCTGCACATCGGTGCAGATGGCCCCGGGCCGGCAGACGTCCATGCAGGCTCCGCAGGCGGTACAGCGATCACCGATAGTGACTTTGCCGTCTACCAGGGTCATGGCTTCATATGGGCATTTGCGCAGGCACAGCTGGCACCCGTCACACAGATCAATTTCCACCCAGACTGGCATATGCCTTATTTCCTCTCAGTGCCTTTAATTAAAAAAAGGCGGCTGTTGATTGCTTGTCACGCTGCGGGCAGCGAATAATCCCTGCCCGCACGGGATTCGCTTCAGGCCAGGGGATTCTTGGTCACTTACGTTCCTCAGAATGACATCTATCCCGAATGTGAATTCTAGTAAGCTGACAGATATTTCCTTTCAAGGAGCGATCAACCGGTTCTCCTTCAGCTGGCCCACAAGGCTCTGCACCATGTCGGCTGTTTCACCGCTCAGCATCTCTCCCCGCCGTTCGAACTTGGGTGCGAAGGTTTTGATGACATGGGTGAGTGAACCTTCCAGGCCGACCTCGGCCGTGGTGACCCCGATGTCCGCCGCATTCCATACTTCGATGGGTGCCTTTGCACGGCAGGCTTTCAGCAAACCGGCCATGCGCGGGTAGCGTGGGGTCTTCATCCGGCCGATGATTGTCAGCAGGGCCGGCAGACGGCACTTAATCCGCTCATATACGTCTTCCAGACGTCTTTTGACGATTAGATGGTTGGTCGCGACAGATTCGACATCATAGACGTAGCTCACCTGGGGCAGATCCAAATAGTCGGCTACCTGGGGGCCGACCTGGGCGGTGTCGCCGTCAATGGCCTGGCGACCGCATAGGACCAGATCGAATGCGCCCATGGTTTCCACGGCTTTTCCCAGGGTGTGGGAAGTCGCCCAGGTATCGGCGCCGGCAAAGGCCGAGTCGGTCAGCAGGATGGCCCGGTCCGCGCCCATGCCCATGGCCTCGGATAGGGCATCGATGGCCTGGGGTGGGCCCATGGAGATGACTGTCACCCGGGCCTCGTGCGCGGCTTTCAATTCCAGTGCTGCTTCCAGGGCGTGCCGGTCATCGGGGTTGATGATGCTGGCCAGCCCCTCCCGGATCAGGTTGCCGGTTTTTGGATCCAGCTTGACCTCGGTAGTGTCCGGTACCTGTTTGATAAAGACGATGATCTGCATGTGTTGGCTCCCACTATTGGCGCGTCCCACAAAAAAGGGAAAAAAGATTGACCGTCCTATCGCAGATTTAAGGAGTTAACTAAATTTGAAATCCGCAGCACGAATTTCTAAACAAATCTAAAATTCAAATGTCAAAATGACCAAAACAGGAACTTGGTAGCTGTAACAATAGGTGTTGTTTGAATTTTCTGGTCATTCTGATTTAATTTATGCGGTTCTCTAAAAAACTCCAGTAGTGCCGATCTGTGACCGTATCTGTCACAGACGGCGGTTATAATGGCCTCATAACCTTAAAAAGGAGGCCGCTATGACAACATTTACGAT
>Ga0126331_1000152_pt1 | contig 30268 bp, 21 predicted proteins | sample InaspJWI98metaG_FD_96379 | JGI IMG/M metagenome (GOLD analysis project Ga0126331, IMG submission 96379) | Marine gutless worms symbiont microbial communities from Oahu, Hawaii - Inanidrilus sp. 2 OAHU.JWI-98 metaG | ecosystem: Host-associated > Annelida > Digestive system > Unclassified | place... | reverse complement strand
TCCGAGCGCAGTCTCAGAAAAAGCATAGTGCCTATTTGTCGAAATCACATCAAGATTGCGAAAGATTTATCTAATAAAACATTTTCGTCACCACCAGGACACGAAGTTTAATTAGAAAAAAATTCATTCTTTGTGTCTTGGTGCTTTTGTGGCTATTCTTTCCGGCTTATCCGGGTTGGGCAGTAGCGCAAGAAGACTTGCGACTGTGAATTATAAAACCCACATACCCCTCAGCCACCTAAAGACGAAAGGTCAAGGACATGAAAGCAGTGTATTTCCAGGAACACGGCGATCTGGATGTCATTCGCTACGGCGATGTTCCGGATCCGACGCCAGGACCGGATGACGTCATCGTTCGTGTGCGCGCCTGTGCTCTGAATCATCTGGATATCTGGGTCCGTCGTGGGTGGCCGGGTCTGAAACTGGAAATGCCCCACTGGTGCGGTGCCGATGTGGCCGGAGAGATCGTTGAGGTGGGCCGCAATGTTTCCGGATGGCAAATCGGTCAGCGGGTGATGGTGGATCCGGGGATAAGCCGGCTGCAGGACGAATTTACCCGGCGCGGCCAAGATTCGCTCAGCCCGGGATACTATGTTTTAGGGGAACACGTACGCGGCGGTGCCGCCGAGTTCCTCGCAGTTCCGGCCGTAAATCTGGCTTTCATGCCCGAAAACTTGGATTTTCCGCAGGCCGCCGCGCCACTGCTGGTGGGCCTGACCACCTGGCGCATGTTGATCCATCGCGCACGGCTTCGGGCCGGTGAAACCGTTTTGGTGGTCGGTGCCGGCGGTGGGGTCAACAGCGTGGCCATCCAGGTTGCCAAAATCGCCGGAGCTACAGTATTCGTCGTAGCCGCCAACCGTGAAAAAGCCGAACGTGCCCGCAAGCTGGGTGCCGACGTTGTGATGGATCGCTCTCAAGTCGATTGGAGCCGCGAAATATATCGCCTGACCGATAAAAGGGGAGTGGACGTGGTGGTGGACAATGTGGGCAAAGCCACCATCAATGCCAGTATGATGGCGTGTGTCCGCGGTGGCAGAATCGTCATCGTCGGCAACACAAGCGGTCCGCACGCCAAAATAGATATGCGCTATATTTTCGGCAAACAGATTAGTCTCATCGGCAGCACGATGGGATCCCACCAGGATTTTCACAAGGTTACAAAGCTCATCAGTACCGGCAGGCTGAAACCCATTATCCACAGCACGCTGCCGCTCAGTCAAGGCAAAGAAGCCTATGGAATAATGGAACGCGGTGAGATGTTCGGAAAGATCGTTTTGACACCCTGATTATCACTGACTTTGCATGAATTGGTGTCATCTCAGATCGCCGATATGCTTGAGACGGTTGCGTTTTCCGGGCAGATGCCCGATGCTTGATACTTGATGCTAAACAAGTGGCAACACACGAATGATGAAATCCAACTAACCGCTAATCTGATACTGCTTCATGAGTTCTCTGAATATCACCAGCTTCTGTACATCCTGGGTGCCTTCAGCCAGTGACGCAGCCCACATATCCATGGGGTATTTGTGGATCGGGTGCTCGTAGACAACCGATGCAGCGCCGAACATATCTGCCGCCCAGGGCGCAACTTCGCGAGCGATCTCAACGGTGAGGTATTTGGCCAAAGATGATTTCTGCCGGAAGTCCCGCCCTTTGTCCATTGCATCACAAGCATTCCAGAGCATCAAACGTGCCGCTTCAAGGCGGGCGTAAAAATCGGCAAACTCGAATGCTTTTGCCTGAAACTCGATGATTTTTTGGCCGAATATTTGCCGTTTGCCGGCCCGATCAAAAGCCAGGTTGAAAGCACCGACCGCGGTGCCCAGTGTCAGCGCGCTGATCGGAACCCTGCTGTAAGTAAAAACCTCCAGCACCTGTTGCAGACCTCTACCCCGGGTTCCGAGCAGATGGTCATCCGGGACCAGCACATTTTCAAATTGCAGCCGTGTCAGATCAGACGGAACCCAAACTTTTTTATTGAGTTTTTTACGTGTTATTCCCGGCAAATTAAGATCGACCAGAAACATTGAAATGCGACTGTTTCTGGTGGCATCCGGATCCGTAACAGCCGTAACAACCGCCAGGTCAGCGACAATGCCGTTGGTCACATACGCTTTGGCACCGTTCAAACGCCAGCCGCCGTTCGCCTTGGCAGCTTCCATTGAAATCCCGGCAACATCACTGCCGGCTTTGTTTTCTGTATTCCCGAGACACATGATCGTTTCTCCCCGGACTGCGGATCGGCCGTATCGTTCCTGCAGCCGATCGGAACCGAACAGATAAAGACCCGTAAGACCAAGATTCACGTGTGCCAGAACCGCCACAGCAGACCCGGGGGATACTTTCGCCAGCTCTTCTTCTATCAACGCTTCCCGCAGAGCAGATGTCTTGACAATGCGATTCTCTTTCCACTGCATTCCAAACCAGCCATTGCGGCCCATGTCGCGGTAGAATTGAATAGGCAGATCCCCATTTTTGTACCAGGTTGACAAATCCGGTTTTATACGTCGCTTGAGATATGATTTAAAAAGTTCTAGTTCCCCCCGGATGTCTTCGGGTACGGTAAAATCCATGCCGTTCTCCTTTTCTGTTCTTTTGCCCGGCAACAATCGTTGCAGGATTATGTGAATTGATTCGACCGATTGTTGCGAGGCCTTTGTTACCAGTGGTTTTCGATGACGGATAGTATTTATTTAATAAACATATACACTTATAGTCAGAAAACAAGACACAGCCAGGCAAGGGAAAATGCCGAAAGCTGTTGAAAGCTTCTTTGGTTATATCGGCATTGATTGCGGCCCCTTGACTCGCTTAAAAATGGTTGCATATTATCATGTAAGATTTTAGCGGCGTAGTATACTAACCAATAAAATGTGAGATTTCTTAAACGCATTGTGAGACACAGAAGGAAAAGGTACGGATATTCTTCCCTTTCTGAGACCCGGCTGAACAATTTCCAATTATACTTCACAAAGACCGCTTTTTCTTCATTTAAAACCTCTCAATTTGTTCAAGAATCTTATACAGCCATAAAAACTTATGCAAGGAGCCTTGCCTATGCCGAGAACCAAAATAGATATTCCCGACGAAATAGACCACCTCTCCATTCTCGATGAAAAAGGCAACCTGGATAACGACCTGGAGCCGAAAATACCCGATGCCACTCTGCTAAAGCTGCATCATTACATGCTCCTGGGGCGCCGTTTCGACGAACGTATGCTCAGATTGCAGCGGCAGGGTCGTATCGGAACCTTTGCCCCGATATCCGGACAGGAAGCCGCCCATTTGGGTGCGGTGGCGACCATGCGCGCTTCAGACTGGATGGTGCCGGCTTTTCGCGAGACTCCCGCTGAGCTGTGGCGTGGAAGAACGATGGAGAGTGTCCTTTTGTTCCACAACGGATACAATGAGGGCAGTTTTGTCGAGCCGGGCCGCAATGATCTACCGTTATGCGTACCGGTCGGCTCACAAATCCTGCACGCGGTTGGAATCGGCTGGTCGATCAAATACCGCCGGCAGGATGACGTCGCTATGGTTTTCTTCGGCGACGGCGCCACTTCAGAAGGGGATTTTCACGAAGGGCTCAACTTTGCAGGGGTTTATCAGATTCCGGTCATTTTCGTCTGTCAGAACAACCAATGGGCCATTTCGCTTCCCCGCAGCCGGCAGACCCGTTCTCTGACGCTGGCCCAAAAAGCCGTCGCATACGGCATCGAGGGCATTCAGGTGGACGGCAACGATATTCTGGCAGTTTATGCCGCCGCTGCCGAAGCCGTCCTGCGGGCGCGATCCGGCAGAGGGGCCACGTTAATCGAGTGCATCACCTATCGCATGACCGTTCACACCACGGCGGATGATCCCAAACGATACAGAACGGAAGAAGATGTGGCAGCGTGGCGCAAGCGTGACCCCATCGAGCGGTATCAAAAATATCTGCTCCGCAAAGGGCTGCTCACCGACGGGAAGATTGAAGCAGAAGAAAAAGCTATTCAGGATAAGGTTCAGGCGGCAGTGAACCGGGCCGAAGAGCGGATGAAGTCCCTTGGCGATCCGCTGAATATGTTCGACCATGCGTACGCTGACATGCCGCCGCATCTGTCAGTGCAGAAAGAATTTCTCGCCCGGGAATTATCCCAGGGAACGGAGGTCTGAAATATGGCGAAAATGACGATGGTTCAAGCCCTCAATCTGGCGCTCAAGCAGGAAATGGAAAAGGACGATCGGGTGATTGTGCTGGGTGAGGACGTCGGTTTGGACGGCGGTGTATTCCGGGTGACCGATGGGCTCATTCACCAGTTCGGAGACCAGAGAGTAGTGGATACGCCGCTGGCGGAGTCCGGCATCGTGGGCATGTCCATCGGGATGGCCGTCTATGGCCTCAGGCCGGTGTGTGAAATTCAATTCTCCGGTTTCAGCTATCAGAGTTTTTATCAGGTTGAAAATCACGCCGCTCGTCTGCGCTGGCGATCGCAGGGCCGATTTCACGTCCCGATGGTATTGCGCACACCATACGGCGGCGGTGTACGGGCACTGGAACTTCATTCGGAGAGCCGTGAGACGTATTATGCCCATACTCCGGGCTTAAAAATGGTGATCCCTTCCGGCCCGCGCAGCGCCAGGGCGCTTCTGGTCAGTGCCATTCGGGATCCTGACCCGGTAATCTTCTATGAGGCCAAGGCAATCTACCGTGCCTTCCGGGAGGAAGTTCCCGAAGCAGAAGAAATGCTGCCGATCGGACAATCTCAGGTAGTACGGGAAGGGGCCGACATCACCTTTATCTCTTACGGTGCGATGATGCGGCCGACCCTCGAAGCAGCCGCCGTTCTCAAAGAAAATGACGGTGTCGAAGCCGAAGTCATAGACCTGCTCACCATCTCCCCACTGGATGATATACTGTTCAACGCATCCGTGCGCAAGACCGGCCGGGCAGTAATAATTCATGAAGCACCGCGCAGTTTTGGCCCGGGTGCTGAAATCGCAGCCAAATTGATGGAAACGTCATTTTACTACCTTGAGACGCCGATCGCTCGGGTGGCAGGTTTCGATGTGATCACACCCTATTTTAGCCGGGAGAAGTACTACTTTCCGCATACCGATCGAATCGTGCGCGAAGCCCGGCGGGTGTTGGATGCATAACTTTTTGGGATCTTGGTGCGGGAAGCGTTTTCAACTGTACTTAACGGTTTCTATTCAATGTAGCGAACTGCGTGTTACGGTTTCACCTTAACTCGCAACACGCAAGCCGTAACCCGTAACACGTAACCCGCAACTCGTGACACATAGCTCGTAGTATTTATTACTCTTTACCTTCTGCTAAGCAGTGATCCCAAAAATGCCAATTTCAAAATGTATTAATGGAGCAAAACATGTCCCGTGCTTTTAAACTGCCTGATTTGGGCGAAGGCATCCATGAAGGCGAAGTGATCGCCGTTTTGGTGTCGGTTGGCGATTTAGTCAATGAGGGTGATCCGATCCTGGAAGTGGAAACTGATAAAGCTTCGGTGGAAATACCTTCACCGTACACGGCGAAGATCCTGCAAATCATGGTCGAGCCGGGTGATATCGTCAAGGTTGGAGATGTGATGATAACCTTCAGCAATGGCGGGGAGGACCTCGCGGCAGCAGCAACCGGAAAAAAACCTGCCGAACCGGCCCCAACGTACGCTACTCCCGAGATGCTCCCGGCCGATAATAAAGGGCCCGTACCGGCATCACCGTCAACGCGGCGCTTGGCACGCGAACTGGGTGTTGATCTACACCGGGTTTCACCCACTGGAAAAGCAGGTCTGGTAACGGCCGAAGATGTTCGGAACTATGCTGGAAAGAAAGAAACCGCAGAAGGAGAAATAGGTGAACCGCTGACGGCAACAAGCGCAGCCTTACCACTGGAAAAGGTAACCGCCGCAGTTGCAGCGCTTCCGCTGCCCGATTTTTCTAAATGGGGACCGGTGCAGCGTCTGCCGCTGCGTTCGATCCGCAGAGCAACCGCTAAACAGGTGGCGCTTGCCTGGTCACAAATTCCGCATGCCAACAGCCAGGACGAAGTTGATGTAACCCGGCTCGAGGATTTTCGCCGCAGGCAGAAGCCGCTTATTGAATCCCAGGACGGTAAGCTGACGCTGACCGTATTCGCTGTCAAGGCGGCAGCCGCCGCGCTTAGGAAGTTTCCGAATTTTAACGTATCCCTTGATACCGGCAAGGGAGAAATCATCCACAAAGATTACTATCATGTAGGGGTGGCAACCGATACGGGAGACGGACTCGTGGTGCCGGTGATCCGGGAAGCAGACCGCAAAAGCATCACCGAAATTGCCATTGAGCTGGGCGATCTGGTTCAAAGGACCCGCTCGCGTAAAATCGGGCTGGAAGAGCTGCAGGGTTCAACCTTTACCGTTACCAACATCGGCGCTGCCGGCGGCAGGGGACATATAGCCCCCATCATCAACTATCCGGAAGCCGCCATCCTGGGTATGGGCCTGGCACGCATGCAGCCGGTGGTAACGGGCAATAATGACGGTGAGTATGATATCGTTCCCCGGCTCATTCTGCCGGTGGTACTGGCAATCGACCACCGGGTTCTGGACGGCGTGGACGCTGCGAAGTTTTTAGATTTCTTTAGAAGAACCATGGAAGATCCGGAAAGGTTCCTGCTTTCCATTTAGTTTTTAGTTACGAGTTCATAACGGCCGTTCGACATGCTCACGACCCTGAGCAGAGTCGAAGGGCTGAAAAGAAACAGAAATAGTCATTCAATGTTTGATATCGGATTTTTGAGAACAATTGAAATTAAATCGCGGAGCGGAGCGACATCATTATTCGATGTTCAAAGTTGAACGTTCGATGTTCGACGTTCATCTTTTAAAAAATCCTGTACTGCATAATTGTAACCTGCGAATGCCTACGAAATAAGTTAGCGCTAACGGGGGAAGATCCCATGGTAATGGGTGAGTTAATGCTGGAAACCGAGGTGCTGGTCATCGGCGGGGGGCCGGGGGGGTACGCGGCCGCTTTTCGGGCGGCAGATCTCGGATTCGATGTGACACTGGTTGACTTGTCCCAGCGTCCCGGTGGTGTGTGTCTGTTTAGGGGATGCATCCCATCCAAAACCTACCTTTATCTGTCGGAATTAATTTACGATACGGCGCATGCGGCATCCATGGGGCTGATATTTGGACCGCCCCGGATCGACCTTGCAGCGATACGGGCCTACAAGGCGAAAGTTGTTGACAACCTGGCCAACGGATTGGTCAGTCTGAGCCAAAGGCGCGGTGTCCAGCGAATTCAAGGCCGGGCCGAATTTGAAAGCTCCAACCGGATTCGTCTGCATGAATCGGAAGTGAATCATATTAAGTTTCGCCATGCCATTCTGGCGACCGGCTCCCAACCGATTCCATTTCCGGATGCACCGTTCAGAAAAGGTGGACGTATTCTGAACTCATCCGGCGCTCTGGAGATGATCGATATTCCCGAAACGCTGCTGGTTCTGGGCGGCGGATATGTAGGACTGGAGATCGGCTCCGTATATGCCGCACTTGGCAGTCGGGTGACCCTGGTCGAACTGGGTGACCGGCTTTTGCCGGGAGTGGATGCTGATCTGGTGAAACCTTTAATGCGGCGCCTTGAAGGCATCTTTGAGAATATTTCGTTGAATACGCAGGTCACCTCTTTGCAGGAACGCGACAACGGTGTCGATATTACCCTGGAAAGCCGGGCCCGACACCCGCAGCAGGCGTTTGAAAAAGTGCTGGTGGCGATCGGTCGCCGAGCCAATTCAAGAGGTCTCGGTCTGGAAAATACCAAAGTTGAGGTTGATGATCGTGGATTTGTCATCGTTGACGAATGCCAGCGCACCACCGATGAACGCATTCTGGCCGTGGGGGACGTGGTGGGCGGAGTGATGCTGGCCCATAAAGCCACTTACGAAGGCAAAATAGCGGCCGAGGTCATCGCCGGCAAACCCGCAGCCTTCGAAGCACAGGCCATACCGGCGGTGGTTTACACCGACCCGCAGATTGCCTACTGCGGACTGACCGAGGAACAGGCCCGCCAGCAGAACCGCCGTGTCGAAGTGCACCGGTTTCCGTGGAAATTCTCAGGCCGCGCCGCCACCATGGACGCCTCCGAAGGCCTGACCAAGATGGTAATCGAACCCGAATCCGGTCGTATCCTCGGGGTCGGTATCACCGGTCGGGATACCGAGGGTCTGATATCCGAAGGGGTGCTGGCGGTCGAGATGGGAGCCCTGGCCCAGGACATGGCCCTGAGTATTCATCCACATCCGACCCTTTCCGAGACGGAAATGGAAGCGGCTGAAGTGTTTACCGGCACAGCCACCCACATCATGCCGAAGCGCAAAAGGGCCGGAGCACTGCCCCGACCCTTATGATTTAATAGATCCTCCGGATTATTTTACCGGGCATTTCTTAAGTTCTCATTTACTTTTTCCCAGTTGACCACATTGAAAAACGCCTCGATATACTCCGGTCTGCGGTTCTGATATTTCAGATAGTAGGCGTGCTCCCAGACATCCAGCCCGAGTATCGGTGTCTTGCCCTGACTCAGCGGACTGTCCTGATTTGCTGTGGTCACGATCTCCAGTTTCCCGCCGTCCAGCGCCAGCCATGCCCAGCCGCTTCCGAACAATAGGGTGGCTGCGCTTGAGAATTCCTGATTGAACTGTTCATAGCCGCCAAACCTTTCCTTGACGGCATCGGCTACCTCGCCTGAAAAGGAACCCCCCTTTTTCAACAACGGCCAGAAAAAGGAATGATTGGCATGTCCGCCGCCGTGGTTTCTGACTGCAGTTCGGATCTGTTCCGGGACGGCGTTCAAATTGTTAAGCAGCCCTTCGGCGCTTTCCTGCTGAAGATCGGGGAAATCACTTAAAGCGGCGTTCAATTTATCGATATATGTCTGGTGATGTTTGGTGTGATGAATTTCCATCGTCCGCGCATCAATATAGGGTTCCAGTGCATCATATGCATAGGGTAGTTCCGGTAAGGTATGTGTCATTGTTTTGCCTCCATTTGTTTAAAATATCTTAGGCTGTTCTAAGATGGGTTGTAGTTCTGGATCATCTAATTTTCGAAGATGATTCAATCTTGCACATCGGTATGATTGAATGCCCTGGTGGGGATTATCATCATGAAAGACAACACCGGTGCGTGCATAACATATCGGACAGACCCTAATATAAGTATCTATTTTCAAGGCTCAACCTCCGTTTGTGCCGGCGGATGAAAATGAAAGACAGCAAGACGGCTCTAAGATGGGATAATGGGAAGACAGGGTGATAGGAAAAAGTGATTGTATATATCTAATTCATAATAGACGGTGCCCCGCAGGGCACCGCCATTTACAGGAAGGGAAGGTTTAAAAATCTTTGAGTTCAGCATTCTCCATAGGGATTACCTGTTTAGGACTGATCTGTTTTACCCCGGGCAAAGCCTCATGCTCGGGGGAAGACTGCGTATTCGGAATCGCAATAGATTTCGATTTTTTTACTGTGTTTAACCTAGCCATGGAAGAATAACGTGCTTGGCTCCCATTGCCATTGCCATGACCACTCACGACGGTAACCAGATCCACCACCATGGTTTTCATCTGCTCGGACTGAGCGCTCATTTCTTCTGCAGCCGATGCTGACTCTTCGGCGTTGGCGGCATTTTGCTGAGTTAACTGATCCATCTCGGAAACGGCCTTATTAACCTGGTCGATTCCCTGGGTCTGTTCGCTGGAGGCAGCGGCTATTTCGGCAACCAGGTCTCCGACTTTGACCGTACTGGCGGCCACTTCTGAAAATGCGTCATTGGTGTCTTTGACCAGTTGAGAGCCCGCTTTGATTTTTTTGACCGTCCCCTCGATAAGATCAGCCGTATCTTTGGCCGCATCGGCGGCTCGCATGGCCAGGTTTCTGACCTCATCTGCAACCACTGCAAATCCGGCACCTGCCTCGCCGGCACGGGCGGCCTCGACAGCGGCATTCAAAGCCAGCAAATTGGTCTGAAAAGCAATTTCATCGATGGTTTTGATAATTTTCGAGGTCTCCTCACTGGCCTTGGAAATATCATCCATCGATGCGGTAAGTCCATTCATGGAGGAATTGGCTTTTTCGACTACGTGATTGGCCTCTGACATCAGGCCATTGGCCTGGGAGGCACTTTCGGCATTTTGGCGGGTCATGGTGGCCATTTCTTCCAGAGACGAAGAGGTCTCTTCCAGTGAAGCGGCTTGCTGCGACGATCCCTCAGCCAATGTCTGGCTGGCCGAAGAAATCTGTCCCGATGCCGAGGACACCTGATCGGCGCCTTCATCCAAACCGCTGATAACCTGCTTTAACGGCCGGCTGATGCCGTGATTCAGCACCCATGTGAGCAGCAGACCTATAAAAAGCCCGGCACAGGTGATGGTGATGAGACTGACCAGCGTCCTGCGGTAGACTGCCCCGGCTTCATGGTGAGCGGCTTCAGCAACTTTTAGATTTATACCTGTCAATTGATCGATGTAATCGCGCATTGTCTCGAACTTTGCTTTGGCATCCCCGAGAGAAAGGTCAATGGCTAATCTGCGTCCACGGCGCGTGTCCGCAAGCCTTCCGTCCACGACCTTTCTTGAGACTGCTTGCCACTCTTCTCGTGCATTTTCATATTTCGGCAGAAGCTCCTTTTCTTCTTCCGTGGTGGTAAGCGCCTTGTATTTTTTCCAGCGTTCATCTGATTGCCTCAAATTCTCCTCGTAATCGTTTACCAGTTTTTTGAAAACATCCGATTTGACGTTGGCAAAAATCATTGACCGCTCGGCTACCAGCAGCTGCTGCAGATCGCGATCGGCCTCGATCAGAAAATCGAGGCTGGGCAGCCTTATTTGGTAAATCTCGTCCAACTCTTGATTTATTTTACCGGCGCTCAGGTATCCGCTCAGTCCGATGATTGCCATCAACAGAATCATGATGGAAAAACCACCGGTCAATTTTGCGCCAATACTCAGTTTTTTGATCCAATTCATTACATTTCTCCTGGTGTTATGTTTCCTGCACGGATTTAAAATGCCGGAGAGAATGAGGCTCCGGCATCGAACACGGATTAATCAATCTGATCAACATCAATACCAAAGGTGATGGCGCCAATGACCCGGCCGTCGTCTTTTACCGGCACGGATACCTGAACCAGATAAGCCTGAGTGCTGTCATCGAACTCAACATCATCGACAAAGACTGCACCGCTGCCGCCGTTAAACGACTTTTTAAACTTGGCTTCATCGCCCTGCCAGTAATCGGACGTCTTATCGGTCATAGCCACGTTCGCACCCTGGTTGTCCATGACAAAGATCTCGGCAAAATAGGAAGAGCTATTCTGAATTTTGGTCAGGTATCGACCGCACTCGGAATCCATCAATCTTTGCATGTAGTCGGCGATCCCGGGGGTGGCGCGCCATTTTTCATCCATCGATTTAATCTGAGATATCGATTTGCCTTTGGCATTTTCAGATCTTACAGCTTTTACGATGACCGGATCCGTGCCAAAGGCCGCCAGTTTGGTGTTTGCCAATTCAAAAATCTTCTGCGGTGCCTTTTCTGCGGCAAATGCCACAGCGTTGCCTGTAAGAATGAAGGCACTCGCTGCCAGAAGCGATATCAATTTTTTCATTTTTATTTCTCCTTTTTCAATGAATTCCCGCTGCGAGCAACGGGGTGTGAATCGGGGTATTTTATTCGTCTCAAATGGCGAAGAATCAAGCCTTTGTCCGCCTCCGGCGGATTGGATTCAAAAAGGTGCGTGCTGACGACCGGAGGAGATTCTGTCCGTAAAAATGACCCCTAACCTTGATTCTATTTTGTTTATCGGCACACTTCAGGGATGAATAATATGAAACTATTGTCTAGAACATACTAGCTAAAATCTAGTATCTGCAAAGTCGGGGTTAATTGGACAGGGTTTTGAGATAGGCACTCAGATTGGTTCTTTTGTTCAGAAGGCCGAATTTTTTTCGAATATTGTATCTGTGAAAAGAGACGGAACTGGTTGAAACACCCAGCCAAGCAGCAATTTCCTTACTGGTTTTTCCCTGCCGCAGCAAATCGGCAACTTCGATCTCTGCGGGAGTGAGATCCATATACTTTGCGGAAAGTGAACGCGACAGCGGCGCAACCAGTTCTTCGAGGTTTGATTTGATGAGGTTCAAATAGGTCCGGCATTCATCGTCCAGGCGGCGGCTTGCCATCTTTTCCACATAGGGAAATACTAGTTTTCTCATATTTATCCGCATGCTTTCCTCAACGGACCGCTTCTCCACCTCACGGTGATCCAGCAGGGCCTTCAGGGCCTGATTGACCTCGGCCAGGCTGTGCGATTTTTCTGACAATTCCTTCTCCCGCCCTTTCAGGGCTTCCTCCATCAACTTGCGATCGGTAATGTCCCGAATGCTGGATCTAAGCCCCAAAAAACTTCCACCGGCAGCATAAATCGGCTGGTAGGATATCGATACCCATCGGACGGCGCCGTCTCTGCGCCGGATGCGGCATGGAACGTCGTTGCCACTGATCTCATCCCTTAAACCGCTTTCGAGCATGGTAAGGACTTGCTCTTGATCTTCCTCCAGGAAAACCGCCTTGAGTCGATGCGACAAATTATCCGGCAGGTTCAAATACTCTTCACGGGAGTATCCTGTTATCCTTTCAACGGCCGGATTGACCCAGACCAGCTTTCCGTTGGGGGCGATCCAGTTTTCCCAGTCGTGCGTATAATCCGCAATTGCCCGGAAACGTTCTCTGCTTCGACGCAGTTCGCATTCGGTTTTTTTGTGGTCCGTAATGTCAAGAATGGCGTTTAACATGTACTGAACGCCCTCGAACACCAGAACCTCGGAAGACCACAGAAAATCGCGGATTTTGCCGTTCTTCATCCGAAACTGAATCGAATAATTTTGCATTTTTTTATTTTTTTCCAGCAGCCGAACCACTGTTTGACGTTCGGCAGGATCGATCCATAGGCCTATTTCGGTCGCTTTGCGGCCGATCACCTCTTCTTTGCGAAAACCTGTAACCTCGAGAAAGGCTTGATTGACCTCGAGAAATACCCCTTCGTCCAGGGTTGTGAGGCACGTCCATATCGGGCTTGTTTCAAACAACTTGCTGAACTTTTCCTCACTTTGCTTCAGGGCTTCTATCGTGTGCTTGCGATCCGTGATATCGTGGAATACACAGGCGAACTGCCCCTTGCGCGGCCTGAAATACACCACTTCAAAATGCTTGTTCAATTCACTTGAAAAATTTTCAAATCGGCAAGGTTCGCCGCTTTGGGCGACCTGACCACCGGCTTCAATCCAGAAAGATTCCGTATTCGGCAACACTTCCAGTACTGTCCTGCCGACAATCGATTCTCGCGAAAGTCCGGTAAGGTGCTCAAAGGCCGGGTTGACGGTTAGAAAGCGATAGTCAACGGCATTTCCATCCGTGTCGTAAACCATTTCATGCAGCGCAAAACCCTCCTGCATTTGATTGAAAAGTGTCCGATATTTTCGTTCGGTTTTCTTGCGTTCGGTGACGTCGCGGGCCATGCTCAAAACACTGGCCACTTCCCCGCTGTCATCGAACTCGGGAATGAGCCGCCATTTGCAACTGATCATTCCCTTGGGACCTTCAAAATCAAAATCGGATTCATGGGGCCGGCCCCGGTCAAAGACCATCTTTATTTTCTGCCCCCAGAAATGGCATCGGTCTGCCGGAAACCCAAGATCACGGTGCGTTTTGCCTGAGAAATCCCCGGGTTTCAACGGAACGGCTTTACTCAAGTACGGATTCACATAGAGGTGGCGTCCTTCACGATCAAAACGCGTGATGACATCGGGCGTGTTTTCGGCAAGCGACCGATAACGGGCTTCACTTTCTTTGAGGGCTTTTCGCGTGAGCAAGCATTCGATTTCAGCTGCCGTCCTGGCTGCGCAAATTTGAAGTATGGATTTGGCAAATTCAACATCGTCGAGGGGACTGCGAAATAAAACCGCCATGTGTCCCAAAGGCTGTTTTCGGGAATCGAACAGCGGGATACCTACGTAGCCCTGAACCTTCATGTCTGCTAGAAGCGCATCTTCAGGGAATCGGTCGGCCACTTGGGAAGGATATGCGCACGTCTTCAGGCCAACAACATTCTCACAGGGTTTGCCGGCAAGTTCATATTCAATATTGTCTGCGATTTTCCCATCCGCGCACAGGGCAATCGTTTTTACACGGCTGTGATGTTGATCATGAATAAGCCCGATAAGTGTGTAATCAGCCTGGAGAATTGCAGCCAGTTGCATGACCATGGCTTGAAAAAATTTTTCTCCCAGTTGCGCCGACCTTTCAGAAGCAATGCTCGCGAGGGCTTTCTTGCACCGTTTAAGCTCGGCTACTTTTATTTTTAAGGCATCGACACATTTTACGGGGTCTGCACAGGAGGGTTTTGCGACCATAGAATCTGTTTCGGATTTTACATAAGTGAAAATGGTGTGGCAAAAGGCCACTGGTTTTGTTCACCCTGTCGGCAGCAGGGAATGAATCATGTTATCGACGCAAAAAGTATGCCATTCAGCGTGCTACAATCAATATATTGTGAAATCAAATATCTATGGAAAAGCCGCAGACAAATTCCATAGGCAAACGTAACCAACATCGCTGATTCAGTCTAAAAATCGTCACAAATTTGACGCTGGTCGAGGGATTCGAAGCCGTATTTGCTGTTTGAAATATCGTTATGGAAATGCCCGGGCTGAGAGTGTTCACCGGGGGTGGAATCCAAGTCAGCTTGAATTCGGCTTACAAGAATCCGGATTGTTATTCGCTACTGTTTTACGGCTTGACACGCTCTTTTTTTTACCATACGTAATTATGAACTATCAGCAAATTCTTCTTTTACCAGCTCAGGCCCTGACAAGAGCAGGATTATCCCGAATGAACTAATAACAGAGGCCATTTTCAGAATCGAAGTGCGATTTTTAAGCCAAGTTTTTACCTTTCACCCAAACCCCCTATCGAATAAGGAGGAATTATGAAAGCACATCGCATTATTATTGCCATCGCTTTGTGTGTGTTGCTGGCGGCACCGCTTTGCGCTGCAGCCGGGACCTGGAAGCCCGCTAAACCCATTAAACTAATCGTTCCTTGGGGCGCGGGTGGTTCGACCGATCAGGTAACGCGGGTGTGTGCCGGTGAATTGGAAAAACCGCTGGGACAAACCATCGTCGTGGTGAATCAACCCGGTGCCTCCGGATCTATCGGCACCAAAAACACACTGGATGCACCCCGCGACGGATACACCTGGACCTCCGGTGCGGCCAAAGATCTGGGCACTTACCAGGTGCTGGGTATGATCGACACCAGTATCCGGGACTGGCATCTGTTCCTGAATATTTCTCTGCCCCAGGTGGTTGCCGTACAGGCCGACTCACCCTACAAAACGTTTGATGATTTGCTGGCCGACTTTAAAAAGAGACCCGGAAAAATTAAAGTTTCGTCCGCCGGCATTAACTCGGCCGGCCATTCGGGCATCGAAACCATTAAGAAATACACCGGTATTTCCTACAAGCACATCACCTATGACGGCGGAAACCCGGCCGTGATTGCCGTTGTGGCCGGTGAAGCCGAAGTGGTCACCCAGCTGTCCTCGGAAGAAACGGATATGCTCAAGGCCGGAAAACTACGGGCTCTGGCCGTTCTGGACGACAATCCGCTGAGTATCCAGGGTTACGGCACCGTTCCGCCGATCACCAATTGGATACCAGAGTTCAAAGGCGCCCCCATATACTTCGGTATCTTTATCCCCAAGGGGGTTCCCAGCGACGCCATTCAAACCCTCGGCAAACTCTGGGATCAGGTGATACTCAAATCCGATAAGCTCAAAAAATACGCTGCCGGTCGGGGAGCCGTCTTTGCGCCGTCCTGGGGGGAAGAAGCCCAAAAGCGGGCGTTTCCCAAAATTCAGGAAGATGCCTGGCTCAAATGGGACAGCGGTCAGGCAAAAGTCAAGCCGGATACAGTCGGTATCCCCAGACCATAAAAATAGTGTTTAACTTCGAAGGCAGGGCGCAAACAGGCGCCCTGCCTGGTTTTTGAGCGTACGGAGAACATTGAATGAAACAGGAAAATATGCCCAAAGCCGATTTCGTGGTTTCTCTTTTGCTGATGGCTTTCGGCGTTTGGATTGTCATCCATTCGTTTCAGATGCCCAGGTTTGAGGAACTCGGGGCGAATCCCTTTTCCGTACCCGGCATCGTGCCCGGCATTCTCGGAACCATTATCTTTATTTTAAGTTTTATCGTTTTTATGCGGTCTCTCACCCGGAAAGGCTACAGGCTCGGATTAAACCGGGCAACCCTGACCGGGTTTTTCCGGAATGCGTCCATGCAACGCATGCTTTTGACCATACTGATCTGCATCGTTTACGGCATCGTACTGGTCGGAAGGATTAATTATTACCTGGCGACCTTCGTATTTGTTTTGGTGTTTCTGATCCTTTTTCAGTATCGCCCGTCGGAAGGTTTCCCGGCCCGGCGCAAGACCTTGGTTTTATCCTTCATACAGGCAGTGTTGACGGCCGGAATCGTCGGGGCCGTATTCCGCTACCTTTTCCTGGTCGACTTGCCTTAATTGCCGTACTTCAAAAAGGAGATGCCATGGTCGAAGGTTTTGCTCTGTTTCTCAAGGCGCTGTGGGGCTTTGTCACCCCGGGCACGATTTTCGACGTGCTGTGGGCGACACAGCTCGGCATTATCGTCGGGATGCTTCCAGGCCTAACCGCAACCATGGGGGTGGCGCTGATGACCACCCTGACATTTCACATGGAGCCCAGCAATGCAGTATTGATTCTGGTCTGCATGTATGTCGGCGCCATCTACGGCGGTAGCCGTAGCGCAATTTTGCTCAACATCCCTGGTACGCCGGCCAATGCCGCCACAGCGGTGGACGGCCACCCTCTGGCTCGAAAAGGGTTGGCCGGAAAAGCCATCGGAATCGCCACCACCGGTTCATTTTTAGGATCGGCTATCGGATTGCTTCTGCTGGCTTTCTTCACGCCGTTGATCGGTAATTTTGCCCTTAAATTCAAATCGTTTGAGTTTTTCTGGCTGGCCATCTTCGGCATTGTCATCTGCGGCAACCTGACTGCGCCCAAAGATCCCCTAAAGGGTTGGATAGCAGGATTTCTGGGGCTGTTCGTAGCCATGATCGGAATGGAACCCTACCATGCCTATCAACGGTTTTCATTCGGCTACATGGACCTGTCCGGCGGGATTCACCTGATACCGTCAATGGTGGGTGCATTCGGTTTTGCCGAAATCATCACCGTTATGAAGCAGCCCCGAATGGAGGTCGTGAGGGGCAAAATCGACCGCATATTTCCGCGACGCAAGGACATCCAGAAATACTGGCGCAGCATCATTCGCTCCGGTCTGGTGGGGACATTTATTGGGGCGATTCCAGGCGTTGGCGAAGACATCGCGGCCTGGACCTCCTACGATCTGGCCAAAAGTTCAAGCAAGGAAGCCGATAAATTCGGCAAGGGCAGCTTCGAGGGCCTGCTGGTTGCCGAAACCGGAAACAACTCCGCCGTGGCCGGGGCGATGATCCCGGTCCTGTCCCTGGCCATTCCCGGATCTGCACCGGCAGCGGTTTTGCTAGCGGCCATGTTCATACACGGCGTGCGGCCCGGTCCGCTCATTATGATCGAATTTCCCAGCTTTGTTTACCAGGTGGTCGCCATGGTGCTGCTGGCCACAACCGCCATGTTCGTTCTGGGCCTGGCAATGGTCAGACCGCTGGTAAAGGTGCTGGCCATACGCCGAGAAAGGCTGATGCCGGTAGTATTCGTGCTTTGTGTCATCGGCTCCTATGCCATCCAGGCCAGGCTCTTTGACATCGGTGTCATGGTGGTATTCGGAATTATCGGCTATTTCATGCGTGAGATGGATTACCCCATCGCACCGTTGGTGCTGGGTATCATACTCGGAACCATATTGGATAAAAACCTGATTCGCTCGCTGATAATTTCCGAAGGAGATCCGTTATTTTTTATCGAAAGCCCGATATCCATCGTTATCGCAACGGTGACCATTTTCACCTTTTTCAGCCGCACTCGCTGGTTCCAGGCCCTGAAATCCGGCATCCGGGATACCGTCAAATATAGAATACTGCGGATGAACAAACCGATATCCTAGCTATAACCTAAAAAATCTCCGGACGGAAACGGTTTATAGCAATTTTCCAAAATTGAGTTTAGTTTAAGGCAAACTAGAGATTCAGGATTCAAATTACAAACTATAATTTATTACTCTTATGTAAAAAGAAAGAGCGACACGCGGCGCAAGCGCCTGCGCTGCGCGAGCGATACCGTGATCCGGTATCTGGTATCCTGAATCTGGCATCAAGCATCTGACAAATAGAATGTAAGCTAATAGACCAATCCTGAATATCGGAACATTATTTTAACAACCACTCTAATCACTTCAAACTTATTTAAGGTTTAACGATGCATACACTACTCATCCTCGATCCCGGTCATTTTCACGGCGCACTCGTTTTGCGGGAAACCCATCCCTATCTGGTTGACGACATCTATGTGTACGCCCAAAAAGGACCGGATCTGGATCGTTTCTTGCAGATGGCAGAGTCGTTCAACCAAAGAAAGCACGCTCCGACCAACTGGCACATTCACGTCTATACCGGCGCAGATTATCTCGAAAAACTGATCGAAGAAAAAAAAGGAGATATCGTCGTCATCGCCGGTAAAAACAACACCAAGATGCAACACATCGAAAAACTGAACCGTGCCGGGTTTTCAATTTTGGCGGACAAACCCTGGGTGACAAGCGAGGCGGCTTTGCCTTTCCTCGAATCGGCCATGGGGGCTGAAAGGCCGGTTACCCTGGATATCATGACGGAACGGTATGAAATTACTACATTACTTCAGAAAGAATTTCTGGCCGAAGAAGATGTACTGGGAAAGGTCCGTATCGACGATGACGGCAGCCCGTCAATACTGAAGGAGAGTATTCACCATCTTTACAAGATTGTAAACCAACAGCCCCTGATTCGACCGCCCTGGTATTTTGATATCAATGTCCAGGGCGAAGGTATCGTCGATGTGAGCACCCACCTGGTCGACATGACCCACTGGATGCTGTTTCCCGATGCGCATCTCGATTTTGAACAGGACATCGAGCTGCAGGATGCCCGGCGCTGGTCCACGCTGGTTCCTCTGAATAAATTCAGTAAGATTACAAAATTAGACCAATTTCCGGATGCGGTTCAAAATGACCTGACCAAAGAGGGTCTTTCCTATTTTTGTAATGGAGAAATATTTTACCGGGTAAAAAATATCCCGGTTCAGATTCGTGTTATCTGGAATCTTGAAATTCCCGAGGGCGGCGGTGATACACACCGCTCCCAGATCAAAGGGACCCGTTCCGATCTGCTCATCCGCCAGCTCCCTGAACGCGGATTCAAAGTTGAGCTGCTCATTGTGCCGAGAGAAAAACCGGCGGATGTGGAAGCAGCGGTCCGGGGATGCCTGGAGAAATGGGCGCACAAATATCCCGGACTTTCTCTGAGCTGGGAACAAGAAAACATTCTGATCCATATTCCCGATGCGCTGCGAAGCACCCATGAGGAGCATTTTTGCCAGGTGCGGGACATGTATCTTCGCTATTTGGATCAGGGTGTGCCGCCGGAAACCCGCGCATGCATCGTCGCAAAGTATCGGTTGCTGGCAGAGGCCAGAAAACTGGCGCTGGGATCACCTTATGAGCCACTGGGACTCACAGATTAAATAAAAACATTTTGGTGAGTTAAGCATTCCAGATTGTAACCACAAAGGTGAAATCCTACAATTCAAATTCCAAATATCAAACAAATCACAATTTCAAATATGAAATAACAAAAATATTTTTGAATGGGGGTCATATGTCAACAAAAGGTGGATACGGCTTTGGCATTGTCGGATGCGGCATGGTCGCCGATTTTCATGCTCAGGCCATCGCGGCCATGAGAGGTGGGCACCTGGCTTGCGTGTTTTCGCGCAATAAGGCCAATGCACAGCGGTTGGCAAAAACACATCATTGTGCGGCCTATACCGATTATAATTCATTTCTGTCCCACCCGGGCCTGGATATCGTCACCATCGCAACTCCCAGTGGGGCGCACCTGGAACCGGTCCAGGCAGCGGCTGAAGCCGGGAAGCATATTGCCTGTGAAAAACCGCTGGAGGTCACTTTGAAACGGGTGGATAAGATGATTCAAGTCTGCGGGAAAAACAAAGTACTGCTGGCCGGTATCTTTCAGCGCCGGTTCAACGAAGCGACCCAGGTGTTTAAAAAAGCGGTGGAGGCCGGCCGTCTGGGCCGGGTCACCCTGGCAGATGCGTATATTAAATGGTATCGCACCCAGGAATATTACGACAGCGGTTACTGGCGCGGCACCTGGAAGCTGGACGGCGGCGGCGCATTGATGAACCAGTCCATTCATACCATCGACATTCTCTCTTATTTAGCCGGTGAAGTGCAATTGGTCTGTGCGTTTGCCGATCGGTCCATCCACGAGCGCATCGAAACCGAAGACAATGCCGTGGCCATATTAAAGTTCAAAAACGGGGCCGTGGGCGTTATTGAAGGCTCTACATCCTGTTATTCACCCACAGGTCATGCGGCGGAGGTCCACCTGTGCGGTTCGGAAGGGTCTATTTTTATGCAGGACAACAGCTTTACGGTCTGGGATTTTAAAAAGGGCAGGTCCAACGATAAGAAAATCATGCAAAAACTGGGCGCCCGGCAGGGGGCTGCGGGTGCCGGTGCGGCCGATCCGGCGGCCATCAGCTATGTCGCGCATCAAAAAAATTTTGAAGATGTGGTTAGGGCAATCAAAAAAGGGACACAGCCGCTGGTGGACGGCAGGGAAGGCCGCAAGGCGATTGAAATCATATTGGCCATTTATCGATCGGCGCTCACCGGCGGTAAACCGGTACAGCTGCCGCTGAAACGTACGCCGGTGAGAAAACCGTTTCGTTAGACTACTCACCGAAGCAACTTAAAAACTGTTAGTGACTAAAGTTTGAAGTGAATAAAGTGACTAAAGTTAAGGAGTGCGCTTTCAGCGCGACGATATTATGGCCAAAGATAATAAAGATTTTGCGAGAGATCTCGAAAGACGCACAAAAAAGTTTGCCGTCAATGTTATCAAACTATCTGAAGCCTTACCAAAGACTCCGGAGGCTATTGTAATAAAAAACCAGATAACAAAATCGGGTACTTCTATTGGTGCCAACTATCGCGAAGCAAATAGAGCTCGTAGTCGGGCTGATTTTAAGAATAAAATCAAAATATGTGAGAGTGAGGCCAGTGAAACCCAGTAATGGATCGAAGTAATTCAAGAGGCAGATTGGATATCTCCGGAGAAACTAAAAACTGTATATGAAAAATGCAGCTCACTTCTGGCTATTTTTACTACGATTGGTAAAAACACTTGAAAATAGACAGAATTCCTTAATTTTAGTCACTTTAGTTCACTTTAGTCACTTTAAACTTGTAGAACCTAAAACATGCAAAATACTCAGTTTTAAACCATGAAACCACCACCTATCACCGACTTATCCAAACTCTGTATCCACACGGTTACAACTAAACCCTGGCGCATTGAGGAAGCAGCGGACAACTTCGCCCGGCTTGGAGTTGCCGGTATTTCCGTCTGGCGCGATGCGCTTGAGGATCGTAATATCAAAAAAACCGGGCAGATGCTACGTGACAGCGGGCTTGGAATAGCATCCTATGTGCGTGGTGGATTTTTTCCTGCAAAAGAAGAAAAGAACCGCCGGGCCGCCATTGACGACAACAAGAAAATGATCGATGAAGCCGCGGAACTGGGGGCACCGTTAATTGTACTGGTCTGCGGCGCAGACCCCGGCCAATCTCTGGTAGAATCCCGCAAGCAGATCCGTGACGGTATTGCCGCCATCCTGCCTCATGCCGAAAAAGTCGGCATTAAACTGGGCATCGAACCGCTGCACCCGATGTATGCCGACAATCGATCGGCCATCAACACATTAAAGCAAGCCAACGATTTGGCCGAAGCGCTGAACGCGGATCACCTGGGCGTTGTGGTCGATATATATCACCTTTGGTGGGACCCTGATTTAGAAAAAGAAGTCCAGCGTTGCGGCAATAACGGTAACGTGTTCGCTTTCCATATCTGCGACTGGAAAACACCGACTGAAGACCTGCTGCTGGATCGCGGGCTCATGGGTGAAGGCTGCATCGACATCCGACAAATCCGCGGCTGGGTCGAAGCGGCCGGTTTTAGCGGCTTTAGCGAAGTCGAAATTTTTTCTAATAAATACTGGGCCATGGATCAAAACGCGTTTGTGCAGATGATTATCGATGCGTACCTGAAGTATTCGTAATCCAATTGTGGTTGTGAATCAGGTGGAGAGCCAAAAACGGTTTGTCTGAGCCACAAAGATCACATAGAACACAAAGGAAAATATTAAGTAAAAATGAAACCTTTGTATCCTTCGTGTCTTTATGGTGAAAATTATTTCTTTAAATTTAATCTTGGAAACCAATTAAAATGGTTGAACACAGAGTTGGCATAATCATGAACGGTGTCACCGGCCGTATGGGCACCAACCAGCACCTTTTAAGATCGATAGCGGCCATTATCAAACAGGGTGGTATTCATATTGGCCCGGGTGAAGTCATAATGCCGGACCCGATCCTGGTGGGACGCAATCCGGACAAGCTAAAACACCTGAGTATGCTCTCCGGTGTGGAGAAATGCTCGACCGATGTAGATTCCTGCCTGGCGGATCCGGATTACACCATCTATTTCGATGCGCAAACCACCGCTCTGCGGGCCGACAGCGTTCGCCGGGCAACAAAGGCCGGCAAACATATCTACTGCGAGAAGCCGGCGGCTGCTGATACGAAGACGGCTGTCGAGCTGTACAAGCGGTGCAAGGAGGCCGGTTTGAAAAACGGCGTTGTCTAGGACAAGTTATGGCTGCCGGGCATTATCAAACTCAAACGCCTATTCGACAATGGTTTCTTCGGCAAACTGCTATCTGTGCGAGGAGAATTCGGTTATTGGGTCTTCGAAGGTCACAGCATCCCGGCCCAGAGACCGTCTTGGAATTACCGCAAGCAAGACGGGGGCGGCATTATCCTCGACATGATGCCCCACTGGCGCTACGTACTCGACAGTCTCTTCGGGCAGGTCAAAGCGATTTCATGCCTGGGCGCCACCCACATCATGCAGCGCGTGGATGAATTCGGGGAAGAATATCGCACCACCGCCGAAGACGCCGCCTACGCAACGTTTGAACTGGAGACCGGCGTTATCGCTCATTTAAACTCCTCGTGGGCCGTCCGCGTGCGGCGCGACGACCTGTTGACGCTTCAGGTGGACGGTACCAAAGGATCGGCGGTGGCTGGTCTGTGCGATTGCTACATCCAACACTACGGCCATACGCCCAAGGCGGTCTGGAATCCTGACGTTGAACAGGAGATAAAATACCTGGATGACTGGACCAGGGTGCCTCAGCAGGAAGAATACGACAACGCCTTCAAAGCCCAATGGGAGCTGTTTCTGCGCCACGTGGTTCTCGAAGAGCCCTTTGATTGGACGCTTTTGGAAGGCGCCAAAGGCGTTCAGCTCGCTGAGTTGGCGATGCAGTCCTGGCGGGAAAGAAAATGGATTGAAGTGCCGGAAATAGAAGTTTGAAGTGACTAAAGTGAACTAAAGTGACTAAAGTTGAGGAATTCTGTCCAATTTATACATAAGGATGAAGTGGAGTGATACCGCAATCCAAGGCGGATTAATGCAATTTATCTTTTTTATAAATAGACCGCGCTGAAAGCGCAGTCCTCAACTTTAGTTCACTTTAAACATTCAACTTTAGTCACTATAATGTTTAGCTTAAGGACCATATCATAGTCTAAAACCAAGGTTGAGTCTTTATGAATTCAAAACAACTAGTCGCATTGGTCACCGGAGGCAGCCGCGGCATCGGCTATGGATGTGCCCAGGAGCTGGCAAAATCCGGTTTTAATCTGGCCATCAACGGTGTGCGTGATGAAGACTCAGTTGCCGACGCATTGGAAAATCTTCGCAGGCTCGGCACACAAGTGATTTATTGTCGGGGTAATGTGGCCTCCAACCAAGATCGCCAGGCCATTTTGGCCGCAATCAGAGCGCGCTACAATCGGTTGCATGTTCTGGTAAACAACGCCGGTGTGGCCCCCAAAGATCGCTTGGATATACTCGAAGCCACCGAGGAAAGCTTCGATCGCGTGCTGGGGATTAACCTTAAAGGGCCTTATTTCCTGACCCAGGCTGCTGCCAACTGGATGATCGACCAGAAAAAAGAGAATGCCGAATATCAGGGATGTGTCATCAACATTTCTTCCATTTCCGCTACAATGGCATCTGTCAATCGCGGCGAATACTGCATCTCCAAAGCCGGGGTAAGCATGGCCACCAAGCTTTTTGCCTCCCGGCTGGGTGAGTTCGATATTCCTGTATATGAAGTCAGGCCCGGTGTAATCCGAACCGACATGACCGCCGGTGTGGTGGATATCTATGATAAACGCATTGGCGACGGTCTCTGTGTCACCAGCCGCTGGGGGTATCCTGAAGATATCGGCAAGGCTGTGGCCGCCCTGGCGTCCGGTCAAATCCCTTACGCCACCGGGCAGGTAATGATGGTCGACGGGGGATTGACGATACCGAGGCTTTAATTTCAATCTATCTTTTAGTACACCTTCGTCTTTACTCGAAAGGAAGGTTCTGATGCTCAAAATAAATACATCCATCACCCCTCAGGATCTTGTCTCCAAGGCAGAATATCTCTTTGAACTTTCCACTAAAAAGATAAGATCGATCGAAGATTCCTGGGATGACAGCCGGGGCACGCCCGTATTTACGGTCAAAGGTCAATACTCGGTTCGCGGCTGGACCGAATGGACCCAGGGATTCCGGTTCGGATCGGCCCTGTTGCAGTATGATGCCACCGATGACAACGCCTTTCTGGAGCTTGGAATGCAGGGCACGCGGCAACACATGGCCGCTCACGTCAGCCACATCGGAGTTCACGATCACGGTTTTAACAACGTGAGTACTTACGGCAACATCCTGCGGCTGATTCGTGAAGAACGCATTCAAGAAGTCGAGGGAGGCCAGGCCGAGACCTGCAAATTCGCACTCAAAATGTCGGGAGCCGTGCAGGCTTCCCGTTGGACCCCATTGCCGGAGCATCTTGGCTATATTCATTCTTTTAACGGTTCCCACTCCCTGTTTGTGGACACCATGCGCTCTCTGCGTGCGCTGGCGCTTTCGCACAGTCTTGGGCACGTACTGATGGGGGAACAGGACGACAAAATTTCTCTGCTGGCCCGTTTGCTGCAGCATGCCGAAACCACGGCTCGCTACACGCTCTACTGGGGTGAAGGCCGCGACAGCTACGATGTTCGCGGCCGGACGGCCCACGAATCGATCTTCAATCCAAAAAACGGTTCCTATCGCTGTCCCGGCACCCAGCAGGGCTATTCGCCCTTCAGTACCTGGACCCGCGGCCTGGCCTGGGCCGTTCTCGGTTATGTCGAGCTATTGGAATACCTGGATACACTTCCGGATGAGGATTTCAGCTGTGACCCCGGAATCTTCGATGGGAATAAATCGCTATGGATGAAACGCTTTGCGGATGCAGCACAAGCCACCGCCGATTTTTTCATTTCCTGTGCCGCAACCGACGGTATCCCTTACTGGGATACCGGCTCACCCGGTCTGGCTTTCATGCCTGACTGGGAGGACCGGCCGTCTGATCCTTTCAACGACTTTGAACCGGTGGACAGTTCTGCCGCTGCCATCGCGGCTCAGGGCTTGTTGCGATTGGGCCATTACCTGAGGGGTAAGCAAGAAGAATCCAAGGGGAATCATTATATACAGGCAGCACTGACTGCCGCCGACGCACTGTTCACAGAGCCTTTTTTGTCAGAGGATGAAAACCATCAGGGACTTTTGCTGCATTCGATCTATCACCGCCCCAACGGCTGGGACTACACGCCACCGGGACAAAAGGTTCCCTGCGGTGAATCCAGCATGTGGGGAGATTACCACGTCCGGGAACTGGCGCTGATGATCCTGCGAGAAGCGCGGGGAAAACCCTACTACGCTTTTTTCAATATATAAACCTTTGACCCGCATCCTGAAATAACAGATCTGTTAAACGGCAGCGGATGTCGCAGCGGTAGAAAGAACAGCGACACCAGGAGAAAGAGGGGCAGACGATGATGAAGACTGTTTACTGCTGTTCAGCCTTTGGAAGCAAAACCAGAGGGGAAATGATCTTAAACCGATGCGCGCTGATCATTGTGATTCTTTTCTTCAGCGGTTGTGCGACGCTTCCAGACCCTCCTGTTACACCTGATGTTTATAATTTACCTCCGGCCGAATCCGGTACACTGGCAGAAGTCTCAGATAAGTTTGGCGAAATGGTTGCCGCCGGTCAGTCTGGCTTTTTGATTCTCGAGCATAACGATTGGGCAATGGACTGGCGTCTAGCGCTGATTGACCATGCGACAGTATCCATCGATGCGCAGTATTTCATCTGGCAAGCGGATGCTGCTGGACGGCTATTGTTCAATCGACTCCTCAAAGCGGCCGATCGCGGGGTGCGTGTGCGCCTCCTGGTGGATGACCTGGTCTTTGCCGCCAAAGACCGCGATATTGCCGCCATCTGCCGGCATCCTAATTTCGACATAAAAATATTCAATCCCGGCAGGGTCCGCGACAGCACACTCGGGGGGATTGGCGAATTTTTGCTCTATTTTAGGGAACTCAACCGCCGGATGCACAACAAACTCTTCGTTGTCGATAATCGGGTGGCTATTGTCGGCGGTCGAAATATTGGAAACGAATATTTCGGTCTGAGTAAAAAATACAATTTTCGGGATCTAGACGTGTTGGTGATGGGGGCGGTCATTGAGGAACTATCCCGGGCGTTTGACGTATACTGGAATTCGAAACTCTCCTATCCCGGCAGCGCCATGTCCAGCAAAGAAACCGATGCGGAGCTTCAGGCCTTGCGGGAAGCGCATGAAGAGTTGGTGCGCAATGACAGGGATCTGCTTGTTTCTTATCCGATGGAGCCGATCAAGTGGAATGAGAAACTGAAAAAGCTACCTTCCCGCTTGATGATTGGCGAGGCACATTTCATTCAGGATGTTCCGATTATTTTCCAAGGGGAACAATATCGGCTCTCGGATATGCTCGATCACCTGGCAGAGCCAAGCGAGGAAGAAATTATCGTTGTCACGCCTTACCTGATTCCCGCACGGAATTTTATGGAGGAACTCGCCCAACGATCGGCTGCGGGGGTGAAGGTCAAAATCCTGACCGGATCGATGGGGGCGAATAACCATACGGCGGCCCACAGCCACTACAAGAAATACCGCCGACGAATTCTAGCAGCCGGCGCTGAACTGTTTGAATTCAAGCACGACCCGTCACCGGCCATAAGGGATATATCCGATGTAGAGCCGATCGAGGCGAATTTCATTTCACTGCACATCAAGGTATTGGTCGGTGACAGAAAGCGCTGTTTTGTTGGGTCGCTGAACCTGGACCCGCGCGCCATTGAAATCAACACCGAAAATGGCCTTTATATCGAATCTGCTGAACTTTGCGGAGAGTTGGCTGAAAGATTCTACGTCCTGATGTCACCGGAAAATGCCTGGCGCGTTACCGTCGACGAAGAAAACCGGCTTCGCTGGGAGTCAGCATCCGGCACTGTTTCGATGCAACCGGCTCGCAGTTTCGGGCAGCGTATCGCTGATTTCTTTTTTCGCCTGCTTCCGATAGAGAGCCAGTTATAGAAAATGAAACTAACTAGATTGCCGGAGACGCTGTCAGCCTCACAGTAGAGGCGAGGCCAGACGGGCAATCCGGGCGGCAACACGAAACCGGAGGGGTTTGTTGTCAAAGTGACCGCGATTGACCGGTTCACATTTCTCCAAATCGGCTTTCAGCATATCTTCCACTCTCTTTGCAAAGCGATCATCAGCAACAAGAGCTGTGGCCTCAAAGTTTAAATACAGGGCACGGTTGTCGAGATTCACGGTGCCAACTCCTGCCAGTCGGTCATCCACCAGTACAACTTTTTGATGCAGAAACCGGTCTTGATAGCGGAAGAGCCGAACACCACAATCTAACATCTCGCAATAGTAGGTAAATGAAGCCAGCTCGACCAAGCGGTGATCCGCCTTTCCCGGGAGAAGAATCCGTACATCGACGCCGCGGATGGCTGCAGCCTGGAGCGCTCGCACCATGACGTCGTCAGGCACAAAGTATGGGCTGGTCATCCATAACCGCCGTCGCGCTGTATGGACTAAAGTCGCGAATAGGGCACTGCAGTTGGACATGGCGTCGGCCGGCCCTGTATTTACAATGGCTACTTTCCGATCATCCTCAGTTGCAACCTGGATATCAAGGCTGACTTCCGGGATCTGACGGGTTGCCCAGTACCAGTCTTTCATAATAGAGAACTGAATGTGCTGGGCGGCCGGCCCGTCTACCCTCAGGTGGGTATCTCGATAGGTCAGATACTCGTCGGCCAGGTTGAGGCCGCCGATGAAACCAATTCGCCCGTCTACAACGAGTAGTTTCCGGTGATTCCGAAAATTGATCTGAAAGCGGTTGCGATGTCCGCGGGTCGTCTTGAAGCCGGACACCTCGATGGATGCATCGCGCATGCTATTCAAATATGTTGCCGGCAGTTTCAGGCAACCGATTTCATCGTATAAAAAAAGAACTTGCACCCCGGACCGCGCTTTTTCGATGAGAGCCTCGCGCAAGCGGTTTGCGACGGTACCGTCCTGTACGATATAGAACTGGACCAGCACATTCGAATCGGCCGCTGCTATGGCGTCGAGCATCGCGGCGTAGGTCGCCTCTCCGTCCACCAGCAGCTCAACACGATTACCCCTCGTAAACGGTATGTTCGTGAGGCCCCGGACAAGGTCCTCGACCGCTTCGAGGCCCTCATGTGGTTCTGCGGCTGTCGCCGCCATGCGCGAGAACCAGTCCGCCAGATGCTCCCCGATGAGGGCTTCTTTTTCCCGAAGCGCTTCCGCATAGCCGTGGAAGCGAGTGCGGCCAAAAATAACGTAGAGGGGGATCGTGACGACCGGAAGCGCAATCAGGGCGATAGACCAGGCAATTGCGGCCTGTGACGATCTCGGGCGCATCACCGCATCGACAGCTAACAATATCCCGAGAATCTCGATGATGGCCAACACGGCCGCGGCAAGTGTAAGATTATAAAAATCAAACATTGGTCTTATCGGTTTCGATACCCTCCGGTGTCACCAGTACATCCAGGCCGCTTCGTCTCCAGGTTGCGCGCGCCTGTTCTATGGTATCGACCAGCGGTTCCTGGCAGTTAAAGGAAGTGTTCAGCAGCAGAGAGCAGCCGGTTCGCGTTTGCCACGTTTGCATGAGTTTCAAAACAAAAGGATCATCACCATTTTCTACAATTTGAGGACGACTGGTACCATCCACATGGGTGACGGCCGGCACTTCATCCACATTGGTTGGCAGGATATAGGACATGTACTTGCTGGGGACATTCCAGTCGCCCAGAACCATGGGGGCGAAAGGCCGATACCACTCACGATTTTTAACTTTCGTGTTCAGCCGATCCTTACCATCCGGCAGCCGCGGGTCGAGCAGGATGCTCCGATGTCCCAGAGCGCGAGGTCCGGACTCGGCCCTGCCGTGGCAAAGACCGACGCTTTTACCCGTTTCGAGAAAGCGCACAATTTTCGGGATCAGGTCTTCACCGAGACTGCCGGCGTCGGTTCCCAGAAAGGGACTCCAAGTGCGAGGAGTACGCGGTTCGCCCAATACGTGATGCCAAACAAACAGCGCTGCACCCAGGCTGAGGCCGCCGTCATGCGGCTGGGCCGGTACCCATGTGTCTTTGAAAAGGCCGCTTGTGTGAATGGCCGTGTTGGCGATGCAATTCATGGAGCATCCGCCGGTCATTATCAATCGTTCTACACCATACAGATTTTTGACCCGGGCGGCCGCGTCCAGGTAGTATTGCGTGGTGACCGCCTGCAAAGTGGCGCAGATATCCTGAGCAAATGAATTTTCAGGTTTGAGTTGGACCGCTTCTAGCTGTCCGGATGGGTTTTTCGGATAGGGTGAAAACGGATGATACAGCATCTGTTGCTGCAGGGTCTGTAT
>Ga0126331_1000150_pt1 | contig 30315 bp, 27 predicted proteins | sample InaspJWI98metaG_FD_96379 | JGI IMG/M metagenome (GOLD analysis project Ga0126331, IMG submission 96379) | Marine gutless worms symbiont microbial communities from Oahu, Hawaii - Inanidrilus sp. 2 OAHU.JWI-98 metaG | ecosystem: Host-associated > Annelida > Digestive system > Unclassified | place... | reverse complement strand
TTATCCTGGTTCATGGGTGGTGTATCCTTTCCTTTTTAGTGTGGCCGGTTGACTGCTGCTAACAATCTACCGGTGGATACACCGCCTTTTCCTTTAAACACAACTTTTAAATATAACTCTTTGCCTCGTGGCCTTGTTTGACCTTGCGCTTTATTATAACTTGAACTGCCATATGTATCCCCCTGGGTTTTAGTAAGCGTCGAAAATATGGCCCTTTGGACCAGGTCTGACTAAATTGGCTATGCCGGTAACTCTGGACTAAATGGAGTGAATGTATGGATACATGTAGACTCTTAAATCCCGATTTATTTCAGCATGAGTTGGTACAATTCATTGATCCTCAAAAGGGAATTTAGTTATCAGTATCAATCCCGATATGTATTTGAAATGCCGATCACTGGTGTACAATTGCAACCCGTGCTGGCGGGCAACAGAAGCGATCCATATATCGTTGGTGGGGATCTGTTTGCCTTTCTTGCATAATCTATTCAGAATGTCAGCATAGAACTCTGCAGTATCTTCATCAATTCCATACAATCTCACTCTCGGAGAATCTAAAAATTCTTCGAGTTCCTGCCTGTTCTCCTGTTCGCGTTTTCCCCCTTTGAAACCGGATATCAGCTCGCCGATACTGACTGCACAAATGCCGATTTCGTGTGCCTGTTGCAAAAATTTAATTATTTCTGAAACTCCTCTCATTGCGAGCGAGTAAATATTGGTATCTATCAAGAGGTTTTTCATATCCAGAGCTCGTCGTCTATCTTCCGTTCCTTATCGATCTTACCTTGAACCAAATCATACTCCTCCTGCGACCACCTTCCGAACAAATGGTCCAGATCATGGTAGATCCTTGTGTACTTTTTTTGTTTTTCCAATCCAAAATGCTGTTTCATTGCATCTAATACAAGCTGATTGACACTTTTCCCCTCTTGTTTTGCGATTTCCTTCAGTTTCTTTGATAAAAGGGGATCTATGCCTCTGACAGTGAGCGTTTTCATAATGTATCTCCAACGTTAATATGCTTGCATATCATGAGTTCATTTTGAATTCATGATATGAACTCACAAAACATATGTCAAGAGATTAGTTCGTTGCACTCACAATGGGAATGATTGAAGAGGCGGATCGAAGGGGACTACTTGATACAGACCTTGCGCACCTGCAGCAGATCACATTTGCCGGAAAATATTTTTTCGATGCCGTCCTGTTTGAGGGTTGTCATGCCGTCTTTGATTGCCTGATCGCGGATAATCTTCATTTCTGCTTTTGACTGGATCAAGCGCTTCATTTCATCCGTGCCAAGCAGCAATTCGTGGATGCCCATACGTCCGGAATAGCCGGTATTGTTGCAATATTCACAGCCGCCCGGCTTTTGCAGGATCAAGTCCTTAGTATAAGGGATTTTCATCTTTTTCACAAATGCCTCGGGCACGTATTCGCGCATCAGTTCATTGTACTGCGCCCGGGATGGACGAAACTTTTTTTTGCAATCAGAGCAGAGGGTTCGCACCAGACGCTGGGCAAGAATACACAAAACCGCATCGGCGAAATTAAACGGATCCATTCCCATGTCCAGCAACCGGGTGATGCTTTCAGGAGCACTGTTGGTGTGCAGCGTGGAAAAAACAAGATGGCCGGTCAGGGAAGCCTCGATGCCGATGGAAGTGGTTTCCTGATCGCGCATCTCACCGACCATGATCACATCCGGATCCGCCCGCAGGAAAGAACGCATGGCAGCTGCAAAATCAAATCCAATTTTCGGCTTTACCTGAACCTGCCGCAGCCCGCGCTGGGTAATTTCAACCGGGTCCTCGGCCGTCCATATTTTGGTATCGGATTTATTGATATACCCCAGGGCGGAATGCAAAGTGGTCGTTTTACCGGATCCGGTCGGTCCGCACACAAAAATAATTCCGTATGGCTGGGTGATGTAGCTGACAAAATTAGTGTAGTTATTTTTGGAAAAACCGATTTTGTTCAAGGGTATCGGCTCACCGGCGGCCAGCAAACGCAGGACTACATCCTCGAGACCGCCCTGGGTGGGGACAGTTGCTACCCGAAGCTCTATGTCTTTGCCGCCGTATTTTTTAAATTTGATTTTACCGTCCTGGGGTTTGCGCCGTTCCGCAATATCCAGATCGGACATAATTTTAATACGCGCAACCACCGCGTTACGGTTGGAAAAAGGAATGGTCTGATAGACCGAGCAGGCGCCGTCTATCCGAAAGCGTACTTCGGTGCTTTCTTTGCCGGGATAGGGTTCGACGTGAATATCGGATGCACCTCGCGCATGGGCATCCAGGATAATTTTGTTGACCAGCTGCACGACCATGCTGTCCTGCCCGTCGACAGCAGATTCAGCCTCCTCGATTTCGACTTCTTCAGCCTGCAATTGCTGGATGATGTCGTTTATACCGGTCAATTCTTTTTCATCCTGGGTAAACAAGTTGATATAGTCAAGAATATCTTTTTTTAGGGCTACGCAAAATTGGAGCTGTTTCCCTGGGAAAAGTGAACGGACATCACCGATGCGCTGAAGATCATGGGGATTATCGATCGCAATTACGATCTTGCCGTCTTTTGTTCCCAAAGGAATCCATAATTGTTTGCGCAGAAAAGGTGTTTTCAGATTGGCCAGCAGTTCCCCCGGTATCGGCGCTCGGCGGTTATATTCAACAAAGGGCACGTTGAAAAAGCTTCTTAAGCACTGCCCGATCTGCTTCTTGGGAATTTTGAAATCCTTGATGAGAATCTCTTCAATGGTTATTTTTTGACGACGGGCTTCACTGACTGCCCGGTCGAGTTCTTTGCGGGTCAGGATGTGATTGTTCAGCAGAAAGTCGAATTTAGACGGTTTGGTTTTGGCGATTCTTTTCTGATTGTACAGGGCAATACCGAGTATCTTGGCCAACTCCGCGACCGATTTTTCGTCAACAGTGGTAAAGCGTTCGCCGGATTGTCGGTTGATCAGCTGGATGACGCCGAGCAAATATCTTTTATGGTTTTTATATATGATAGGATAGGCAAGTACCTGCCGAGTCTTAAATCCGAATTTCCTGTCCCATCTTTTATCGAACTTTATTTTGTCTGAGATGGATGCCAGTTCTTTGTCATTATAGACATTTTTGATATTAACCAATTTTTGTTTTTGAGCCGAATATCCGGCAATACTGCTGGTGGAAACCGGTATCCGGATTTCGGTTATTTCCTTGCCGGTTTTAAATCGGGAGACCAGTTCTTTTCGTTTGCCGTCCAACACGAAAACGGTAATTCTTTCAGCTTCAAACAGTGATGTGATCTCATCTTTCAGATCGATCAAGATTTCATCAAGTTTAGCGGCCGCGTATATCTTGTTGCAAATAGCCTGCAGTTTGGTGCGATATTCGACTTCCGCTTTTAAATTGAATACGCCCGTTTTCGTAAAATCTACTTGGTCGGCTTTCTCAGCCATAAACGTCACCGCGCTGGCAAAAGGTTAATCGAATGCCCGAATTTTGCATGCGTCGCAATATAATTAATTTCATGCAAAATCCAAGTATTAACTGTCGCTGTTTATATTATCGGACTTTTTGAAATATCCGTAAATTTTTTTTCCTCCGCCGATAATCAGCGCCAGCGCGAGAAAGTAGGAACAAAAATAGACAAACCCGATACCGACCTTAAACTGTTCGAACTGGGCAATCCTGGGTATCACTTGGGGAATGCGATAAATCACCCCCAAACCGGCCAGGACAAGCGCTACGCCCCATATGAGCTGTATCTTGGTTTTATACTTATCCATTAAAATTTATATTTCCCACACGCACATTCTGTATCCTGGCCCGTTGAGCCCGTTATGCCCGTTGGAGGTTTACTGGCCGAATTAATATCTTATATCCAGAGTCTTGCATTCTGCATCCTGACCCGTTAAGCCGGTTGAGCCAGTTGAGCCCGTTTTGCCCGTTGGAGGTTTCCTGGCCGAATTAAGATCATGTATCCTGCATCCAGCATCATGTATCCTGGCACGTTGAGCCGGTTGAGCCAGTTGAGCCCGTTATGCCCGTTGGAGGCTTACTGGCCGAATTAATATCTTATATCCAGAGTCTTGCATCTTGTATCCCGCATCCTGCAACAAATCCTCTCCTAAATTCCGCCTTTGAATTCGGGCTGACGCTTTTCCAGAAAGGCGGTCGTTCCTTCGCGGGCATCCTCGCTGGTCATGCAAAGCGCGAAGGCATCAACCTCTATATTACAACCGGTTGCCAGATCGGCATCCATACCATTGTTGATGGCCTGCTTTGCCGCCCGCAATGAAACTTTACCCTTGGCGGCGATGGCTTTTGCGGTTTTCAAGACTTCATCCATCAGTGCTTCCTGAGGATAGACGCTGTTCACCAAACCGATCTTTACAGCGTCGGCGGCCGGGACCATTTTGCCGGTAAATATCAACTCTTTGGCCAGGTTTTTCCCGATCAATCGTGGCAAACGCTGGGTGCCGCCGAATCCGGGAATTAGGCCGAGGTTGATCTCCGGCTGTCCGAACACGGCATTCTCCGATGCATAGATAAAATCACAGGCCAGGGCAATTTCAGTGCCGCCCCCCAGGGCATAGCCGTTTACGGCTGCGATGATCGGTATGGGCAGTTGCTGCAGGCGATGGAAGATATCATGGCCTGCCTGGGCAAAATTTTTGGCCTCCAGAGCGCCGAACTTTGCCAGTTCGGTAATATCCGCACCGGCGACAAATGCCTTGTCGCCGGCTCCGGTTAAAACTAGCACCCGCACATCCTCGTTGTGGGCTGCTTCGTCAATGGCCCGGGAAAGCTCTTCAAGCAAATCGCTGCTTAGTGCATTCAGGGCTTTGGGCCTGTTGAAGGTAATCGTTGCGATACCGGCATCGACTTCGTAAATAACATTTTGGTATGTCATGCAAATCCTCCCCTGTAAAATGATTCGTTTTTGTTGTGGGATAATGGATCGAAAAAACTTTGTCAAATTGAAAACCGGTGAAATTAAGACCTAGGACCGGTTACTTTCATGCTTGGCCGAGATGTAAATGGCGGACAAAATCAGACCGCCACCGATCAGTTTCGACCAGGAAAGCCCCTCGTTTAAAATAAAATAGGCTAAAACGGTGCTTCCGATGGGCTCCCCCAGCAGACTGATCGCAATCAGGCCGGCACTGAACCACTTGAGGGCCCAGTTGTAACTTGAATGCCCAACCAGGTGCGTGATGAGCGCCATGGCCCACAGACAGGTCCAGGTGCTCATCGAAAAGCCTGAAACCGGCAATTGCAGGATCAAGACGATCAGCCACAATACCAGGGCCGCACTGCCGTAGCAAACGAAGATATATGCCAGCAATGACAGTTTGCGGCGCAAATTTCTTCCCAGTAGCAAATATACGGCGATACATACACTGCCGGCCAGGGCCAGAAAATCTCCCAGCAGTGCTTTGCTGCCCGTGGCGAAATCACCGATGCCGATGATGACGCCTCCGGTGACGCTGATGAGAATTCCGGCAGCCACAGCCGGCTTGATGCGTTCTTTGGTGATAAACGGTGTAAAAATGCCGACCCACAATGGATTTGTATTGACCAGCACCACGCTGTTGGCCACCGAAGTGTAGTCCAGCGAAGAGATCCAGGCGGTAAAATGGAGTGCCAGGAACAGACCGGATACTGCAGCGAGTCGAAAATCCCCAAAGGAAAGCCGCCGAAGTTCCTCTCCGGCCTTAGACCAGGCAAACGGCGCGATCACCGCCGTAGCCAACCCGACGCGGTAGGCGGCAATAACTAGCGCCGGCGCATCCGCCAGACGGGCAAATATGGCCCCCGTGGAAACGGCAATGACACCCGAGATCAGGGCAAAATAGGGATTGAAGGGTGGATCGGCGGAAGGTTTGATCTGATGCGCTTCAGGCATTATGCTCGCAGGTAATCAAGTTGTGATGGATTCGTAAAGCTCGATATTGTGTACTGGAATATCTAAAGATGCCAGATACCGGCTGCCGGATACCAGATGTCGGAGGAACGACTTTCGATATGCGATGCCCGCAATTGTGGCTGAGTCATTTTGCCTTAACCTGATCCGATTATATTTGACTATGGGCAGAGATGAATCCTGCCCCTACAGCGGATCCTTGGATGTAGAAAAAAGGTCTATCTCCGCCCGAAGTGTCTGCAACAGATTTCTGCAGCGCAGCAACTATGCGATGTATGCGGTTATTGAACGCTCTGTGTGCGCTGTGTTATATACCAAACCACTGTCATCCGGCATCCGACATCTGGCATCCGGTATCCGGCATCTGGAATCCCGCATCAATAATGCCCAAAATCAACCATCTCCTATCCGGATTTCCCGACCTTGTGACGCTTATGCTGAAACGCGGTCGGTTTGGTATCTTTGATGTATTCTTGCACGCCCTTCAGGATCCCTTCGCTTAATCTTTCCTGATACTTGGGATTGATCAGCCGGCGACATTCTCGGGGATTGCTGATAAAAGAGGTTTCGATCAGCACGGCCGGCATCTGGGCGCCCAGAAGAACGTAGAACGGTGCCTTTTTTACACCATTGTCTTTGATGCGACTGTATCCTTTCTTTTTCAAGTGCTGCTTCATGGATTTTTGAATATAAGCCGCCAGTCGGCTGGATTCGTCTACCTTGGCGTAATGCATCATGGAGAAGAGAATGGTTTGCAGGTCGCTGATATTCTTGGTCGAGGTGGCATTCTCCATGGCCGCGACCCGGATGGCATCATCATCGGAAGCAGGATTCAGGAAATAAGTCGACAAGCCATAGACGCGCGAATTCTTGTTGGCATTGGTATGAATCGAGATGAACAGATCGGCGTTTTTGGTGTTGGCAAATGCCGTGCGCTCTTCCAGCGTCAGGAAACGATCACTGCCGCGGGTTAATATGACCTCACATTTCAATTCTTTACGCAGTTTGCGCGCCAACCGTTTGGAGATTTGCAGGACAACGTCTTTTTCATGAACTCCCTTCATATACCCCGGTGCGCCATAGTCCTTGCCACCGTGTCCTGGATCGATCACGATCCGGGACACACCCAGTGACAGTTGTTTGGCAAGGCTCTTGGTCGAGCGTTTGGGGTCGATGCCTATGATATTCGGTTTTGACGCCCGGGGCGGTGTTTTTTTCGCTGCGCGGTCGCCACCCTTGATATCCATAACGATCCGGAACGGATCTTTTAAAGAAAATACCTCATAGGTGTTTATGGACTTTATATCGGCCACCACCCTGACGGAAGTCGATGAGTACTGACCGGCCCGGGCGTCTTCAAGCAGATCATCGTCGATGGGAATAATCCTTTGTATGTTTTCTCCCAAGCGTGTGTTTTGCAGATCGATATACAGCCGTTGGGGTATTTTCTGAGAAGGGTCTTTTTTCAGCAGATTGAAAGTAAAGCTGGTTTCCCGGTCCAGGTCGATTACCAGGCGAGTGTAATTCGGATTTGACCAGAAGCGCATACCGGTTACCGTGCTCATCCGGCCGGGGGCTGGGGTGATGTCTTTTTGATCCTGCTTGGTGATGCTGCCGTTTGTCTTGTCGGCATCGCTTTGGCCCTTAGCCTTGTTTGAAGCGGATTTCTTGTTCTCTGTATTGCGCTGGATTTCGGCCAGCAGGCTCTCGTCCTGTTCGATGGCTTCGATGGCCCGGGACGCTTTGCCGTTGTATCCGCTTTTTGGATGATGCTGTACTATGCGCTTAAAATTTCCCAGCGCCTTTTTTTTATCACCATCCCTGTATGAGCGTCTGTAAAGCTCATAGTAGAGAAAACCGGAATAATAAAGACTTGCAGCCGCCCATGGGCCGGATCGATCGGTGCGATAGGCGGTTTCGAATCTTTCAATACACGGCAGCCACTGGTCCCTGTATTTTTGTTTCGCGGGATTGTTTTGAAGCGCTTTATAACAAGCTTCAGCCTGATGAAATTTATCCTTCGCGGACGTGGATTTTTCTGCAGGTGTCTTGCGACGGGTTTGGTTTTTTGCTTTTGTCTTTTTGGAATCCCCTGAAGCGATGCGGATCGCCTTTTTGGCACGGTTGTAGTAACCACTGTTGGGAAAACGTTTTACGATTCGATTAAAGTGATCGATTGCTTCTTCTTTGTCCGAGCGTTTGCCGGAACGCTTGTGCAGCTCGAAATAAAGGTTGCCGGACATGTATAGTCCTGCCGCGGCCCATGGTCCGGTGGGATCAGCGCGGTAAACTGCCTGATATTTATCGATACACTTCTCCCAGCTATATCTGTATTTTTGATTTCGCGAATTAATGCGAAGTTTCTTGTAACAGGTTTCGGCTTCATAGAAAAGATGCCGGGGTGTAGATGCCGATGAAGGCTGCGATCCGAACCAGACTGTTAAGCAACAGATGATGAGCAGGTATATGAGCGTTTTTTGGTTTAGCATATCCTAGTTTGTAATACCTTTTGCTAGCTCGCACAATTCATCGAGATAATTCAGTGCATCGAGCGGTGTCATCCTGGTGGTGTCCACTCTGCTCAGCTGTTCGACTATGGTATTTTGGGGCTTGCGAAAAAGGTCTAATTGCACCTCCTGTTTTCTAATATTTGAATCCTTGGCCGTTTCGATGGGGGAAGGATTCAGACTTTGGGCGCCGTTTTCGATGTTGGCCAGGATTTTTTTAGCCCGCTGAATAACATGACCGGGTATGCCGGCCAATCGCGCAACCTGAATTCCGTAACTGCGGTTGGTTCCCCCTTCGACCAGTTTTCTCAAGAAGATGATCTCGTCGTTCCATTCTTTAACGGCTATGTTGTAGTTTCTTACCCGCCTTTTCGTGCGCGACAGCTCGGTCAACTCATGGTAGTGCGTGGCAAAAAGGGTTTTAACGCCACTGCCGTGCAGATCATGCAAATATTCCGCAACGGCCCAGGCGATACTGAGCCCGTCGAAGGTACTGGTCCCCCGGCCGATCTCGTCTAAAATTACAAGACTCCGGTCGGTTGAGTTATTTAAAATATTGGCCGTTTCCTGCATTTCCACCATGAAAGTGCTCTGGCCCTGGGACAAATTGTCCAGCGCACCGACGCGGGTGAATATTCGGTCCGTCAGGCAAATGGAGGCCTTGCGGGCCGGCACGAAGCTGCCCATGTGTGCCATGAGAACCAGAAGCGCCACCTGACGCAACACTGTCGATTTACCGGCCATGTTGGGTCCGGTGATTATCAAAACCTGATCTTCGTCATTATCCAACCGGATGGTATTCGGTACAAAGCGCTCTCCGGCGATCATCTTTTCGATGACCGGATGGCGTCCGTCCTCAATATGGATATAGCCTTCCACATTGAATTCAGGGCGGCTGTAATTGTTCTGATCGGCCACTTCAGCAAGATTCAGCAAACAATCCAGGCGAGCGATGAAGTTAGCAATCTGCTGGATTTCCTGGTTGCATTTTACGATCTCGTCTCTGACCTGGTTGAAGATTTCATATTCAAGTGCAGCGCGCTGCTCCTCGGCATTGAGTACTTTGGTTTCGAATGATTTGAGCTCATCGGTAATATAGCGTTCGGCATTGACCAACGTCTGCTTGCGAACATAATGGGCCGGAACTTCAGCCACGCGCGATTTCGGTACTTCAAGGTAATATCCGAAAACTTTGTTATAACGAACTTTGAGGATATTGATGCCGGTTGCCTCTTTTTCGCGAATTTCGAGCTGGGCCAGCCATCCCTTACCGTCGCGGCTGATTCGAACCAGTTCGTCAAGTTTTCGGTCGTAACCGGTTTTGATGATGCCGCCTTCGTTCACCGTGGGTGGTGCATCCTCGCGAATGGCTGCCTCGATCAGGCCGCACAGGTTATCAAGATTTCCATAATCCCCTTGCAGCACAAACAACTCTGCCTCGAGCTGTGACAGCAACCCCCTGAGCTGCGGCAGCATCAACAATGATCTTTTGAGAGCAACAAGATCGCGGGCATTACAATGCCCCATGGTAATTTTACTACCCAGCCGCTCGAGATCATATACGGATTTTAACCCCTCACGCAGGCTTTTGCGAAGATGCTGCCCACGTTTTGCTTCTTCAACCGCGTCCAGTCGTGATTCGATTTCGGCGATATCCAGTAGGGGATAGCGCAGCCACTCTCTGAGCCGCCTTGCACCCATGGCCGTCACCGTATGATCGATGACGCCAAGCAGCGTTCCCATGCGTCTGCCCGTGCGGATGTTGGCCAGCAGTTCCAGGTTGCGGCAACTGAGATCATCCAGCCATAGAAATTGATCGAGGCCATAGGTTTCAATGCGGCTGATATGCTCGATTCTTTGTTTCTGGGTCTCACGAACGTAAGCCAACAGTGCCCCGGCCGCCCGGACACCGATTTTGAGATCCTCGCACCCGAAACCTTCCAAGGTCATGGTGTTTAGCTGCTTCACAAGGTTTTGGCGCGACTTGGGGTACTCAAAAAATTTGTCCTCCAGATAGGTAATTGCCCGCTCACCAACGGCTTCCAGAAAAGGCGCCCAAAACGCATCGTCGCGGCTCGATTCGGATAATAGGATCTCGCTGGGTCCAATACGCAGACATTCATTGATCACCTTTTCGATTCCCCGGGTTTCGGCCAGGCGAAAGGTTCCGGTCGACAAATCCAGATATGATATGCCTGCATTGTCCCGCTCCCACACTGCAGCCAGAATGAAGTTATTCGATTTTTCATGCAGATACTCGTTTTCTACGATCATCCCCGGCGTAATGACCCGCACGACTTCTCTTTTGACCAGTCCTTTGGACGCAGCCGGATCTTCAACCTGATCGCAGACGGCGACCTTCCGGCCGGCTTCGAGAAGACGGGCAATATAGCCCTTGGCTGCCCGGTAGGGTATACCGCACATGGGAATCGGAGTTTCCTCTTTTTTATTCCTGGAAGTGAGAGTGATTTCAAGGATCCCGGATGCAATTTCAGCATCTTCGAAGAACATCTCATAAAAATCGCCCATCCGGTAAAACAAGATGGCGTCAGGGTACTGTCCTTTAATGGACAGGTACTGTTTCATCATGGGAGTTGTTTTCGGAGGGCTCATGGATTGAATCAAACTGTCAACACTGATCTGAATATCTTTGTATGCCATATAGTATCGGCACACTTATCTATTGCTTTATGGTTGTTGTTCTTCAGCGGGCACCTTGGCCTCCGGACTGATAACTATTGTTTTGGCATCATCATCCGGTTCGGAAACGCTTTCCTCGGTCGGTGCCGGTGCCGGAGCTGGAGCCGGCTCCGGCCGGAATTGTTTCAGTTCGTTTTCGAGGGCGGTTATCTGGTCACCTTGAGATTTAACCTGGGCGTTTAACGCTTTAACTTTCTTTTTGATCTTCAGATGATAAACAAGGATGAAATATGCACCGAGGAGCAATCCGGCAGCGAAAAACATGAACGACAGGAAGACAATTTTTATTTCAGAGCTCTGGTACTGGGCAAATAAAAGGTTGAGCTTGAGGCTCTGGGCGGAGAGAAACAATTCCTGGTTTTGATAGATCAGGATCACAACAAAAGCAATGATCACCACCCAGATAGCCAATTTGACCTTTTTTACGATATTTTCCGTCTTCATACGCTTAAACCACCTTCGTTAGAGTGTTGGCTCCAATATATTGCCGCCGTCGGTCGATTCTCTGAATGCATCGAGTTGTTTGTGGATCACCTTACGCCTGATGGGCACGGCCGGTTCCAAGGATTTTTTTTTCCACGCTGGAATAAGAATAGTTTAATCGAATAAAATTACGCTCTTTATGATCAAAACTCAACCCTTTTTTACCTGAAGCGGCACCAACTCCAGGTCGCCCCACAGAGCGATCTGATCATCCAGTATGATCACCAGCCCTTTTACACCGTCAATCTGCCTGCCGTACGCGATGGCCTTCTGAATATCCGACTGGGTGTGAATCCGGTTGCCGATTGATGTGGCCGCAGCATCCGCCAGGGCGCAATTCCCGGAGACAACGCTTACGGCGTCGGCATTCCCCATACTCAATGAATGTCCCACGGTCGCTGAGGATGTGCAGATGCTGATCGGCCGGTTGCTGCCGCCGACTTTCACCCCGACCTGCAGGCTCAGCGGAGATGATCCGGCATAGAGGCCCACCACTACCGAGTGTTGGGTTGCCAAAAACACATCCCCACCGTTTTCGACAACCACTTCCTGGCTGTGGCGCAGCAATGCTTTTCCCACCCGCTGGGCAATCGCACCGGCCACTGCGGCCATGGGCCCGACACCTGCGGATTGCCCGGCTTGAACCATATCGCCGATAATATGCGGTACAGGCCCTGTGCAGCGCCATGGCTTGAGGGCGCCGGCAAACGCCGGGTGCTGTTGGATGTAGGTCTCAAGGTAGCCGCGTTGCTGAAAAACAAGCTCTCTGGCCGTGTTTGCCAGGTCTTTTTCAGCATGTATACATAGATCCGTTTCCTTGACAGCCACTCTGAATGATACCAATTCGGCTGTGCGGACCAGGTTGCGATAAAAGCGCCGTTCGTGTCGCGCTGTTGTCATAAGATGAGCTCGATTGCTGTGCTTAATTCGATGTTGGATGCAGGATACAAGATTCCAGATGCCGGATACCGGATGCCAGATACCGGATGGCACCAGATACGTGATGTTGGCTTCCCCAGCTTGCAGGTATCCGGTACCTGGCATCCGGCATCAAATTTCAAGTTCCCAGTTTCAAGTTTCCAGCATTAAGTCTGCAGCCTGGATCCTGGACCCCGCATCCTGACTCTTGGATCCTGAATCCCACATCCTGCATCCTGGATCCTGCATCTTGTATCCTGCATCCTGCTCCTGGATCTTGTATCCTTGCATCCTGTATCCTGAATCCTGCATCCTGAATCCTGAATCTTTCCAGTCTCTCCTTACCGCACGATCGGCTTCGGTCTCAGATCCGGCGGGCATTGCCGCAAAAAATACTGATCGGTCATTCCGGCAATAAAGTCGCGTACTATCTCCTGGCGGTTGTGATTTTCAGCGTAATCCGCTGACATGTCCTTTAAAAACTGGGTGTAAATTACCGACGAAGTATTCTCTTTTTCAAGATCCGCGAGATATTGCCTAAAAAGGATTTCAAAAAGTTTTCGGATGGTCTGCAAATGTTGTTTTATTTGCGGATTCAGGTAGATGCGCTCAAGATTAAACGCCTTTAACTTCTGCAGAGCATCCGAAACTTCGGCACTGAATGCCACATACGGGCGCCGATAACTGTGTTTAATGACATCCGAAACAAGGTTGAACACGATTGTACCGTTGGTATCACCGAGCCGCTTGACGCATTCCCGCGGCAGTGACGACCGTTTGATAACACCCAGACGAATCGCATCTTCGATATCACGTCCGACATAGCTGATCGTGTCGGTCATACGCACGACGCATCCTTCGAGGGTCATCGGTATCAGCTTGGTTTCCGGGTCGGTATTTTTGGCATCAATTTCGGCATCCAAATCCGTGAATGTCTTTTTGAGTTGGGGTGCGAGCTGCTCGTTGTGAATTTCACCATCGTGGCACAAAATTCCATCCAGTGTCTGCAGGCACAGATTCCAGCCGCGACCTTTGCGTTCGACCCGATCCAAGAACTGCACGCTCTGGACATTGTGATGAAAATAACCGATGCCGTGAGCCTGGCACAGATCGGTCAGGATTTTCTCCCCGTCGTGTCCGAAGGGTATATGACCGATATCGTGCCCCAGGGCAATCGCCTCGATCAGGTCCTCATTCAGTCCCAGAAAGCGCCCGATGGTGCGTGCAATTTTCGATACCAGCTGAACATGCAGCACCCGGTGGGTGATGTGGTCATTTTCGATCAGGTAAAAAACCTGGGTTTTATCGATGTAGCGGGTGTAGGACAGCGCGTGCAATATCCGGTCGGCATCCACTGAAAACGGCTGCCGATACTCCGTATCCAGTTGTTCCTCATGCCGGCGCCTCAAAGCGTGGGTGTTCAGGGTTGCCTGCGGAGACAGGCTGCTCTTCTCCCGTCGATTCAGCGTCGCGGTGATTTCCTGCAGCAACCGGCCGGTTTGATTGGGCTCATATTTCGCCATTTTCAATCATATTCTCCATTAAATTAACATAATCGATGCCGGCCGCCCTGAAGCCTTCCTTGCCGTATTTCATGTTCGCTTCCAGTACAAAGCATCGACCTTTCCGCATACAAATATCGATGCCGACATCATTCCATTGGCACCTGCGGGCAGTTGAAAGTGCCAGCTCAAGAGCCTCCCGGGGAACCGGGTCCAGGCAAACCCTGCCGCCCACGGCAACATTGCTTCTGAATTCAGCCGGCGGATTGACCCGCCAGTATGCATGAACCACATTTTTACCGATGACAACGATTCGCATGTCACGATCAATGGGCAGATATTCCTGGATATAGGCCGGATGGGCCGTATCCAGATAACTTTGAAGATCCTCGTGGTTTTTGATCAGAAAAACGCCTCTGCCCATTGCCGAGCCGCGGGGAATCTTGCCGATGAACGGGTACTGAAATTGATCCGCGATGGCCGCTTTGCGGCGCTTCCCGTAATAGACCCGCGTGCGCGGGTGGGGAATCTCCAGCATCTCAAGCAGTGCGGATTGCTTTATCTTGTCCTGCACACATTTATACGTATGGTAGCTCGGGAAAGTCTCTTTGCCGATCGCATCAAACAAATCCGCATAAAAAGTAGTCGGGTAGTAAATCTTCTCGGCTTCCCTGATCAGTTCTGCTTCCTCGCGGCTGTAATCGCTGAAATTGGTTTTGGCACCGAGGGTGAGGACGTTGCGGCACTTTCTAAGGCGGCCTTCAAATGCAATTACTTTACGATCTGCAGGCATTTTCCCTTTCAATTTTCTAGTATCAATTTCCAAGTATCCGGCATCTGACCACTGGCATCTGGTATCCGGTATCTAGTATCCGGTATCAGTTACCTATGCTCACGGTTGCAAACGGCAGCTGGCATCTGATATCAATCTTCGAGTATCCGACAACTTTACTTCAGCCTTATTCCAACACATTATTATCAGCTTTCTCCCCTGCGCCACTGTCAAAAAGTCGCCGGATCCGTTCCATACTGCGGCGCGTATGGCTGCCGGGCCAGAATATTTTACAGCAATGGCCACACTGTTGAAAATTCTCCTGGGTATCCCAAACGTAATCCGGCACCCTGTTACGAACGGATTCCTTTTCAATCGGCTCGATGGGGATATTGCATTCGATGCATCTCGAAAAAGGCCGGGTATCTTCGAATTTAAGACCCAGGGCACCGATTACTTCGCGCAATTGATCAAACGGGTCGTTGGCGTGAATGAAAATCAATCTGGACGAACCATGTTTTTCCTGCACCCTGCGGGTGCGCGTCAACAAAATCCGTCCGGCTCGAACTTGATCAAAAAATTCCCCGCCATTTATCTCGGGATCATACAACGCGTCAAACCCCAGTATGCGCAGCCATTTTGACAGCTTTCCCAGAGTTTTCTCTGCAGCGAATGAAATTTGCATGGTTGCCGTGTATCGAAGATTCGGATCATGGCTTCGTGATTTCCTGGTACGCTTGCTGAATCTGCTTAAAACGCTCTTCAGCCAGCGCTTTGAACTCATCTCCGAGGTGCGCCACTTTATCCGGATGGTATTGACGAACCAGTTTCCTGTAAGCTTTTTTTATCTCCTCCTCAGATGAATTTCTGCTGATTCCCAGAACTGTATATGGATCATCGGGGCCTTTGTTCTCGTCCGTCCGGCTGCCATCGGTTTGCGAATAACTCTTCTGTTGATTTCTGCCGGCGCTCTGCCGGTACTGATAATACTGCCGGCCGGCTTGAATTTTCTGTTTTTGAAGATATAGATATCGCACGAGCAGCCCCAGTATTACCAAATCATCCAGCCATCCCCACCCCGCAAAAAAATCAGGGAGCAGGTCAAAAGGAGACAGGGCATACAGCAATGCCAGCAGGATGTACAGGTATTTCATAATATTACCGGTTCAACAGTGCGATAATACGGTTCAATGCTATAACAGATGGGATCAAACAAAACCTTGATCCCGTCGTTACGGGACTTACTTGCATCATTTCTCGTCCGAATCGGGTTTCGGTTCTGGCTAAGATCTCATGCATAATATATGCAACAGACGCCCGGTGGTCAAATGATGACGCACATACCGGATCGGCATGTGAAATATCATAACTGTTTTCAGCAGACTGCGAGCGCTGCTCGCCGCGACAACCGAACACCTCTAAACATTAATTTATCAATATGTAGTAGTCCATATTTAGAAAAAACGCAACAGATTGTGTGATTCACGTAAATAATCCAGCCCGGATAAGCCTGAATTGACGGCTGAAGATTTATGGTATCGCTCGCGCAGCGCAGGCGCTTGCGCCGCGTGTCGCTCTGTTTTTCTATATAAATCGATAGCATTCCTAAATTATTCAATCTGGCTATGGCATAAATCATGTGCAAGCATGATTTGATTTCAATAAAAAGGGCCTATGCTTTTTCCAAGACTGCGCTTGGAAAAAGTGGCTACTGCGGGGCAGCAATGGCACAATTTTAAGGTTAAAGCTCAGCCACTGGCAGCAGAGCAGTCAGTCGAATTGAAAAAGAAACTAATGAACATCGAACATTGAACGTCCAACATCGAATACTGTATTCTGTCATTTTATAAATACTTAGCAAAGTTAATCTACCCTTCGAAAATATGCAGTCTTTAGATCAGTCTTCAGCTTGATTTGCTTGTTTTAAAATAGATAAAGCGTAGCGCCTTCCATATTGGATGTTCGAAGTTGGACGTTCGATGTTCGACGTTCAATCTTTTCAGTGTTCCGACCAGCCGAAGTTGCATACGATGTATCAGGGAGTTGAGGCATTTTAGGCATTTTCTAAAATACAAACCGCTATCTACTAAGCCGGAGAGTTGTGGATACAGCGCATCGAAGGGCTTTACCGCTGCGTATTTTCATTTGACACGCTTTCAGGCCCATTGTATTCTTGTGATACCGAAAAATGATCTTCTCCCGAGTCCGTCATCTCGCTGCATATTAGCAGATCCCCAATTCAATGAGGCGGTTTATCCATATGATTTGTTTCCGAAGACAAACCATCATTATCGTTACAGCTGTCTTTATTTTAGCAAGCATTCTGCCCTTCCCGGCACCGGCCGGTGATGTTCGACTGCCGGCAGTTGCGGGTCTCTGGTATCCGGATTCAAAATCCGAGCTCGCGCAAATGATCGACCAGCTGACGGCCAGGGCTCAAAAAACGGAATTACACCTGCCCCCTTCAGGAAAACTCAGAGCGCTTATACTGCCCCATGCCGGTTTTGTATATTCCGGATGGACCGCCGCCCATGCCGCCCGGGTCCTATCACCCGGGCAATTTCAAAAGGTCATCCTGCTGGGTCCGGATCACCGGGTTGGTTTTACAAATGGGGCCGTCAGTGATGTCGCCGCATACCAAACCCCGCTGGGATTAATCCCTTTGCACAAGGACGCTCGCCGGCTTCGATCCGAATCCAGACTGTTTGAATCATCCGCCGCATCCGATCGCAGGGAACACTCGCTGGAAGCTGTGTTGCCCTTTTTGCAGGTTTATCTCAAAGAATTCACCCTCATACCGATCGTGCTGGGTCCGTCCAATATCCCGGCCATAGCCGATGCCGTCGATCCGCTGATCGATAGCCGCAGCCTGGTTGTCGCCAGTTCGGACCTGTCGCATTTTCTCCCATACCCCCAGGCAAAAAAACGGGACAGTCAAACTATTCGATGGATTGTAAATTTCAAATCCCAGGAAATCTTCAAACGCGACAACATTGCCTGCGGAAGGAATCCGATTCTGGTACTGCTCGACCTGGCCCGCCGCCGTCACTGGACCCCGGTGCTTTTGCATTATTCCAACAGCGGTGACACGGGCGGTGGACGCAGCAGGGTCGTAGGATATGCCTCCATCGCCTTCTTTGAAGGAGAACCTATGACTGAAAAAAGTCAAAATGATCATCACTTCAATGAATCCGAAGGTCGCAGATTAATCGAGTTGGCACGACGAACCATTATGGCCCGGCTGGGCATAAAATCGCAGGACCCGGCTTCCGCATCACAGCAGGACCCGCTGTCCGAACCTTGTTTTCAGCACCACTGCGGCACCTTTGTCACGCTCAAGAAAAACGGTGCCTTAAGAGGGTGCATCGGTAATTTGGTTGCCAACAAATCAGTGGCCGAAGGCATAAGAGACAATGCGCTGAGTGCGGCTTTCCGTGACCCCCGGTTTCCGCCGCTTGCGGCCGAAGAAGTCGAGCAGCTGCAGATATCCATCAGCATACTGACACAGCCGAAACCACTGCAGTACAAGGATGCTCAAGACCTGCTGGCCAAGCTGCGGGTAAATGTCGACGGCGTCATTCTGCGCAGGGGAACCGCCGGGGCAACATTTTTGCCCCAGGTGTGGGAACAGTTGCCCGATCCGAACGACTTTCTATCGCATCTTTGCCTGAAAGCCGGGCTGAAGGCGAATACCTAGCGCAACACCAGGCTGGATATCTCCACATACCAGGTTCAATATTTTGAAGAACAGAGATGATCGTGCCATAGCGCATGTGGTGCTGGCTACCGGCATCAGTTCGGTGGTTACCCAGCTTTTGACCATTCGCGAGTTGCTGACCCAGTTTGAAGGCAACGAAATCATCATTGCCCTGATACTTTTTGGGTGGTTAATACTGGGCGGTATCGGCACACTGGCGGCCCACACGCTTTCCCGCGGCCGTTGGAACGTCACCCACAAACGGCTGGGTTGGCTTTCCTTCGGTCTGGCTGCCATAGCCCCGCTCCAAATCATTGCCATCCGGCTGTTTCGCGATTTCTTTTTCATTCACGGCACGTCAGTCGGGTTTTATCCCACCCTGGGATATATCTTTTGTCTCATCACGCCCTACTGCCTCATTCTTGGCTTCGTTCTGCCTTACAGTCTGTTCGTTCTCCGCGCACAGGCCCCGGAATATCCGGGTGCGCGGATTTATATCCTCGACAACCTGGGCGACATCAGCGGCGGTGCGCTGTTTTCATTCGCCCTGGTTTTTCTTTTCAGTCCGCTGCAGGCTGTCTTTCTGGCCCATCTGCCGTTGGTAGTGACCAGCATGATGCTTTTCCCGGTAGGGCAACGTCTGCGGTCGGGCCCCATCCTTGGCGCCGGCCTTGTACTGGTCGTGCTTACCGGCGGCATGCTTTTCGAGAAAACCTCTTTGCAGCCGGTGGAAGGCGATCTGGTCGATTACCGCGAGTCCCTCTACGGCCGCATTACCGTGCACCGGGACCGCGAACAGTTGACCATTTTTGAAGACGGCATCCCCCTTTTCAGCAGCCAAAACCTGATCATGGCCGAAGAATCGATCCATTATCCCCTGGCCCAGGTAAAAAATCCGAAAGATATTCTGCTGATTTCAGCCGAAGGCGGGGTCATGGAAGAACTGGCCAAGTACGCCCCGCGCACGATCGACTATGTCGAGCTCAATCCGGAAGTAACCCGGGTGTTGTTTGGATTCGGCTTGATCGAAAAAATTGCAGGACTCGAGGTCATCCATCGGGACGGGCGTGCGTATCTGGCAGATACCGATAAAATATACGATGCCATTATCGTAAACCTGCCCGAACCGGACACGTTCCAAGTGAACCGTTTTTTTACGGGTGACTTTTTCCGCCTGGCGCGAAAACATCTTTCGCCCGCCGGCGTGTTGAGTTTTTCCACCCAGGGTTTTGACAACTATTTAGCAGAACCCCAGCGGCAAAAGATTTCGTCCCTTTTCAACACCGCCACCGATTATTTCGATCATGTCCTGTTGCTGCCCGGACAGAGAATATTTTTCCTTTGCAGCCCCCGGGCGCTCAGCACCGACATACCGGCCCGGCTGGCATCCAAGGGCATCGACACCGCCTATATCCAGGGCTATTACTACGGCAACCTGACCGCCCAACGGATCAAGCGCTTGAACGAGCTGGTGGATCCGCAAACACCTAAGAATTTTGATACCCGGCCGCACCTGATGCGCATCATGTTTCAACAGTGGTTTGCCAAATTCGAGACGTCGCCCGCCGGTTTCATCATCATTCTGGCTGTTGTCTGTTTGATCTATCTGATCCGGATCACGCGCGAAGAGTTCGTGCTGTTTTCCACCGGGTGTATGACCATGGGCAGTGAAAATCTGGTCATATTTGCATTTCAAATCTTTTTCGGTTATATATACTTTCAGATCGGCATCATTATTACCGTATTTCTGGCCGGTTTGATGCCGGGTGCCGTATTTGGGAACAAGTTGAACGTCAAGGGCAAAATCCTGCTGCCAGCGGCCGACGGTGTGCTCATAATTCTGATGGGTATATTTATCCTCGTGCTGGCTGCCGGTGGTGAGCGCTTGCCGGTGATGTTTATCCTGATCTTCGGGTTTGCCGTTTCTCTTGTCTGCGGTTTTCAATTTCCTGTTGCCCTGCGTCTGCAAGGGGATGACAACCCTGCTGCCACGCGCTTTTTCTCCGCCGACCTGATCGGCGCTGCCTGCGGTACGCTCTTCACCAGCGTTGTCTTGATCCCCTATTTCGGCATCCTCTGGGCCGCTGCGGCTCTGATCGGGCTTAAAATTGTCAGTATCGTTGTCATAGGAGCAACCCATGAAAAACATATCGCGTCGTCGGTTTCTATATTGTAGCGCCGCTTTTTTATCCACCACCCTGCCGGCCGGGACCCTGCTGTCTTTTGGGGGCAAGAAGGCTTCTCGTTCGGGCGCGGCGGATATTCGCGGCAGGGTATTTAAGGGGGATGGGCCGGATAAAATCTGGAAATGGTCCAAAGAAGGTTTTTTGTATAAAACGCTCAAGGGCGACAAGGTCGTCTGCGGAATCTGTCCCAATCGATGTATCCTGGCCAACGGCGATCGCAGTGTCTGCCGCTCAAAAACCAACATCGATGGTGTTCTGTACAGTCTGACCTACGGCAACCCGTGTGCCGTAAATCTAGATCCGGTCGAGAAAAAGCCGTTGTATCATTTCAAGCCGCGCACAACCACCTTTTCGATTGCCACGGCCGGATGCAATTTTCGCTGTTTGAACTGTCAAAATTATGAAATCTCCCAGGCCAAACCGCATGAAGTCCGCATTTACGAGCTTTTCCCGGATGATGCGGTCAAAGAAGCCCAGCGGGCCGATGCCGCATCCATCGCTTACACCTACTCCGAGCCGATCACCTTTTTTGAATATATGATCGACACGGCCCGCCTGGCCAATAAACGCGGCATTCACAATCTGCTTGTTTCAAATGGGTATATCAATCGCAAACCGCTTCTGGCGCTGTGCGAGGTGCTCGACGGTGCCAATATCAATCTGAAATCTATCAGCGACGAAATTTACCGCAAACTCAACGGCGGGCGTCTGCAGCCGGTGCTGAACACGTTTAAAACCCTGCACGCCCAGGGGGTTCATTTTGAAATGACGAACTTGGTGGTTCCCGGCTACGTCGATGATCCCGACATGGTAAAGCGCATGTGCGACTGGATCCTGACCCATGTAGGGACCGATTATCCGCTGCATTTTCTGAGGTTTTTTCCGCGCTACAAACTCGATCGCCTGCCCCCTACCCCGGTGTCCACCCTGGAGCAGATGCGGGAAATAGCCCTGGCGGCCGGCATTCGCTATGTCTACCTTGGCAACGTTCCCCGACACGAGGGCAACAACACCTACTGCCACAACTGCGGGAAACTGCTGATTCAGCGCCTGGGATATTTCATACCCACCTTCAACATGGCCGGCAGTCGCTGCAAATTCTGCGATACCACGATCCCCGGTGTGTGGGAAGAGGATCAAGAAAGCTCAGCTTGAAGAGATTCATGATTGTTTTCTTGGGATGTCATCTTCAGAGTCCCCAGCAATCGAGAAGGTTTTTTGAATCAACGACTTCGCCAAAGAAAGTTTCGATATTGCGCAACGACCATTTTTTTGCACCAGCTTCGGTTGCCTCCGTCAAATCCTTTGGAACCACAACCTGGTAGTCTAACATAAATCCATCCCTGACGGTGGATTCCACACACACATTGGTAGCGACTCCGGTCACGACAAGCGTTTTGATGCCGTTCGCTCTCAATAATTTATCTAAATATGTAGAAACAAATGCAGAATATCGATATTTGGGGATCACGATTTCACCTTCAATCGGCTTGACGCCATAAAATTCTGAAAAGGTGGGATTGATTTCTCGCTGCAATCCAACCCGCGCATAGTGCTCTTTTGTGGCAAATGAAGCCAATTCAGGAATATGGGCCATCTTGATGTGGACGATATGGTCAAGGACTTTGCGAGCAAGATCCACGAAATCACTTAGGATGGAAGACAGCTGTTTGGGAATTTCATAGTCGAACCCCATTTTGTCAAAAATGCCGCCTTCACAGCAATAGTCTTTCTGCATGTCAATAATCAGCAGCGCGGTTGTTTTTGGATTTACCTTTTCTGACAATTTCACCATATCCATCCTTGTTCTCCTTTTTAAGTTGCTCTTTATCGTTACCAGGCATAGGGCAAAATGAGAGCAATCTGGGGAAATATCATGAGGATCAACGTGCATACCAGCATGGCTAAAATGAATGGAAATACGCCTTTGAATATGATCTGCAGAGGTACGTCCCTAGCGACTCCGGCCACGACAAAACAATTGATTCCGACGGGGGGACTGATCATGCCAATCTGACCCACGACCACGATGAGGACACCGAACCAGATAGGGTCAAATCCGAGAGTCTGGACGACCGGAAAAAAGATGGGCACGGTCAGAAGGATGAGTGGGAGCGCTTCGACCACACAGCCGCCGATTAAATACATGAGTGCGATAAAAACCATTATGCTCATTCGATGCACCTCCAGACTGCTGATCCAGTCTGCCAACGCAAAAGGGATGTTGGTAATCGCGATGAAATGGTTGAATACAGTCGCACCGGCAATAATCACCATCACCATGCACGATGTTCGCAGCGCTTCAAAAAAAGATTTAATGATTCCATCCCATTTTATTTGCCTTCTGATAATCGTAATAACAAGAGCCCCACAAGCGCCAATGGCCGCTGCTTCTGTCGGCGTAAACAAACCGGCAAAAAGCCCGCCGATAACAAGCAGAAACAACAATAAGGTTTCAGCCACACCGGTTAAGGATCGGATTCTTTCTTTCCAGGTGATCTGCAAATCCGGCTTCAACGTCATGGAAGGGCTGATGAGAACTTGAAAGTAGATGGTCAGCATGAAAAGCCCGGTGAGCAGGAGGCCGGGTAAAATACCTGCAATAAATAGCCTGCCGATGGATTCCTCCACGAGTAAACCATAGATGATAAAGGTGACGCTCGGGGGTATCAGGACCCCTAAAGTTCCCCCTGCAGCAACACTGCCGGTGGCCAGTGCCATATCATATCTATATCGCCGCATCTCTCCTAAAGATACGGCCCCTAAAGTCGCCGCCGTTGCAATTGCTGAGCCGGATATGGCAGCAAACCCGGCGCATCCGCCTATTGTGGCGATGGCCAACCCTCCCGGCAAGTGGCCCAACCACTTGTAAGCAAGATCATAGAGTTTTCGTCCGATGCCCGCATTAAAGAGTATCTGTCCCATAAAAATAAAGAGCGGGATAACGGTAAAATTATAATTTGTGAAAGTACTGAAAAAATCGGTAACGGCAGTATAACATGCTGCCTTAAACGAACCGAGATATCCGAAACCCAGAAAGCCCAACAGTGCCATGGCAGTACCGATGGGCATTATTCTCAAAAGCATCACTACCAGGAGAATTATCAGCATGAGTATGCCAAATGCAGTCGGGCTCATTTCTTCTCCGCATTTCTGAATAGATTAAACAATTCGATCAATAAAATGGTGCACATCAGAGCGCAGCCGATAGCGACCACATAAGGAAACGGGAAAAGCGGTATCTGTAAGGTTTCAGACACCATGCCCACGCTCCAAAGCTTTTTACCATAAACACTGCATTGCCACGCGAGCAGTCCGTAAATAAAAATATTCAAAAGGTAGTTAACACAGTCAATGGCTTTTTGTGCAGGACCCGAAAGGTTGAGGATAATAAAATCAATGCCGACATGCCCTTTGAGCATCTGCGTATATGCGATCGGGAGCGCAATAACAAAGGCCCCGCATATGCCAACGATGTCATAGCTTCCCTTAATGGGGTGCCCAAAGTAACGCAAAATCACATCCCCACAGGTAAGAAACATCATCACCGACAACCCTATCACCGAGACCCAACAAATCCCCCGGCTAATTTCATGAGCCACTTTTGATAGATATGTCATGGAAAGCCCTCATACTCCCATCTTTTTATTTAATAGAGGGTGTTTCAAACAGTTTCGATTGTTGTCAAGCACCCTCCATATGACGCCGGTTTATTGCAACTGGACAGGTGGAAATTCCTTGGTATATTTCTCGATAAGTTGATTCCGGTACTCGAGCGCCTCTTTTCCGGGCAGGCCCTTTGCTTCCATTGCTTTGACATAGTCGTCATAGAGCGGTTTGATGGCTTCTTCCCATCTCTTTCCCTCGGCAGCAGACAAAGAAATGACCTGGTGTCCTTTTTGGGTACCGTATTTATACCCTTCAACTTCAATCTCGTTCCACTTATTTCCGGTATACTCGAGCCACTCTTCGCTGACTTCGGTTATGGTCTTCTTAATATCTTCCGGGAGTGAATTCCACTTGGACTTGTTCATTGTGATAAACATCGCTGTAACATAACCGACTTTCGGATAGTAGGTCGTATATTTCGCAACTTCCGCCAGCCGCCATCCTTTCAGTTCATTGACGCTTCCCGTTGTTCCATCCACCACGCCTTTCATCATGGCATCATACTGTCCCCCTTTCGGCATGGCCACCGGAACCCCTCCAAGCGCTTCGACAATCTTTGAGGATAGACCAGTGCATCGAATCCGCAGGCCTTTCAAATCTTCCAGCTTTTTCACCGGCTTTTTGGCTGTTATGATGCTTCCCGGGGGATGGGCATGGATGTAAAGTATGTGAGAATCGGCAAGTTCTTTGGGTTTATATTTCTTATAAAAATCGTAAGCGACTTTTGATGTTACAATGGCATTATACGGATAACCGGGAAGATCGAGCACCTCCATTAACGGAAAGCGGCCTCGCGTATATGCCAGGCAGGATTGCCCGATGTCAGATGTTCCCATGACGACGCCTTCATAACATTCAACCGCTTTTGTTAAGGTTCCCCCCGGGTATACCGTTACCTTCACTTTTCCATTGGTCCGTTTTTCAACTTCTTTGGCCCAGGCACTGGCAGCCTTTCCGAGACCGTATTGGGCCGGAAAGAAGCTGCTGTATTTGAGCTCAATTGTTTTAGCTCCGGCGAACGTCGGACTGTTTAAAAGGATTCCAAATGAGAGAACCAATAAAATGTAAAATGCTTTTCTCATGCCTACCTCCTTTTGGTTTAAGATGAACTTGATGATAAAATGTTTTCCTTCTGGACGCATCCGATACAGCATTTCATATGCTTGTCGGCCCTATCAAACCGCCGTATTTTATCCCGACTTTTCTAAAATCCAGATTGACGTCTTAACCGATTGCGTTTTGATAAATTTTTCTGACATCTGCTGCCTTTAAATCTCTGGGGTTCGGGACGAATAGTCTTGCTTGCCTCAGGGCGCCGTCCACCAGTTTGGGTAGATGATCGTGAGATACGCCATACTCAGAAAGCTTATAGGGTATATTCACCGTCTCGAGTAAACGCTTTACTGCGCTTATGGCTTTGTGTGCTGCCTCATAATCAGAAAGATGGTCGATTTTCTCACCCATGGCTTTGGCAATCTGACCAAATTTCTTCAGGTTCCCGATCATATTGTACAGCATTACATGGGGCAGCATGATGCTGCATGCTCTGGCATGCCTGATGTTGCATTCGGATTCCAGCACATAGGTCAGGGCGTGGACCGCGCCCAGTCCAGCGCTCTGCCAGGCTAGATTTGCCAGGATGGCTGCCAGGCTGATGTGTTGCCTTGCCTCCATATGTGCAGCTTTGGCATATACAACCGGAAGATAGGTGCTGATCGTTCGCATCGCTTCCAACGCCAATAAATTCGAGTATGGGTTGGCGTTGACGGACACAAACGATTCAATGGCAGCGATCAGGGCATCGATTCCGGTGTCTGCCGCCAAATCCGGCGGCATCGTTACAGCCAGCCTGGGGTCTGAAATGACCACTTCGGCCAGGTTGAAATTCGTATATACGACGGCCTTGGTCCGAGTATCTTCATCCGTGGGGGCGAACACCCGGGTAACCTCGCTGCCGCTGCCCGTCGTGGGAATCATAATTTTTGGCAATCCCCTTTTGGGGACCAATTCCATACCCGCATAATCCAGAACCTTGCCGGAATTCGTGGTCATGATGGACGCCCCTTTGGCGGTGTCCAGGGAACTGCCTCCCCCCAGCCCGATGATTATGTCGCTATTATTTGCGCGGGCCAAGGCGGCAGCCTGATCGATAACACGTGCCGGGGGTTCCGGTTCTACCTGATCGAATATGTCAACCTGCAACCGGGCTGCAGTTAAAGATGCATGGATATCGTCAACGAGGCCGGCCTTAGCGATACCCGGGTCTGTAATAATCATGACTCGCTTGCCTCCGAGGGCTTTCACTTCCAAAGCGACATCTTTTGCCGCATCCGGTCTGATAATGATTTTTGTCGGGGAGAAAAATTGCCATGCCTTGATTGACAGGTTAAACTGATGCGCCATTTGAGAACTCCTCATCTGCCAAACTGTACCCGCGATCTTTGGTATTCATCCGACGTCACAACCGCTTAAGATTTATTAACCACCTATTCATTTCTTTTGAATTTGGGAATTCTAAACGGTCCCACCGGTGGATATTCCGGCTCCCCGGCACTAACATAACCTTTGGGAATCACAGGCAATAGCAGATAAGATGGTTGCACTGCCGTGCTGAGGATGGTATGGGTCACATGGGCCATGTGAGGCAGGTGATACCATAGTGCTTGAACCTGGTCCTGACCGGAAATTTCCAGCCTTATCCTGTGCCCCATGAGAAAGACGTTAGACATCATTCTCATATCGCTGGCGTAAAGGATCACTTTGCCCGGTTCTACCGGAAGACTCCTTGTATGCGGATGATACGGGGCCCAGGGTGTTGATTTATCTTCATCGAGCTCGTAATGTGATGCTTTCAACCAGCCTTCTGCAATACACAGGCAGGCGCCGTCAACATCGATGTCAAACAATTTTAAATACCAATCCGTATCGTTTGTGTTGGATTCCAATACCTCGATCTCCTGACGCCTCCAGGTTCTCGCTTTAATACCGTTGCTTTCGATGGATGCATGCCAATACAGTGCAACGGGACCGGTAACTTCGACATTTTCCGTGAGCGGGTCTGTTTCATATGTGGCTTTGGGAACCGGGTCCGCTTTTGCGAGCACATCCGCCCGGCGAAATCCTTGGGTCGGATTCGCCCAGGGATCGCTGGTGAAAACCTGGGGACCCTCCTTTTCATCCGGGAAATCAGTGGAAAGACGGCCGCCCTGTCTTAAGTAAAACTTGGTCCATTCGGTTGCGGCCAAGGGCCATTCATTCTCGTATCTCCATTTGTTGACGCCCTGGACAAAAACGGTCAAGGGGGGTTCGTCCATCAGGCCGGTATCTTTTTCCTTTAGCCAGTGATCGTACCATCGCAGGCAGACATCCTGGACTTCATGGAAAGGGCGATCCATGCCACCGTAATTGTCCGACGGAACCACGAGCATTTTTTTCTGCTCTTTTGGTGCGGCAATTTTCTCGAAAGCATCAAAATCGCCCGGAAGATGGAGCGCCCATCCATTCCATCTGGCCCCCAAATAACTGGGAATATTGATATCCTTAAACCGCTTGTATGCCGAAATGTTTTGAAAATAGGGCCCGTCATAAGGGTGGGCCATTAGATCAAACTCAATGGGATTCATCTGCGGACAGACCGATATGAGATAAAGATAGGGCGTACACTGAATGTTCAAATCGTTCTGGATGCTTTTTATTTTTTCTTTCAACTCATCTTCGCTGAATTCCCTGAAGCTGGCGGGTTGCGGTTTGATTTCCACAGGTGTCAATCCCCATAAATGTAAAGGGAACAGATAGCAAAACACGCCGCCGTGATAATAAAACTGTCGATAGTAGTCGGTCACTCCTTCAAATGGCATGATCGCCTTTAAATTCGAGGGCTGCTCTGCGGCAATGATGTATTGGGACATGGCAAAGGCCGACATGCCGACCATACCGACATTGCCGTTGCACCATGGTTGCTCACCGATCCACGCGATTAAGTCATATCCATCTTTAGCCCAATCGTGGGTGAGTCTTCCCTCGGATTTACCGACACCTCTGATATCCGGGATGACCTGTACATAGCCCCTGGGTACGAAGTACCACTGCTCGCCACACTCATGCCCGCCGGTACCTCTCAGGTAGTCCGAGGGTTGCCATACAGGGTTTGTCGGCAGCTTCTCCGAATCTTTACCATACCAGGACCATGATAAAAGCGCTGGAAATTCGCCCTCGGCATCGGGTCGATATATATCGACGCACAATTTCACACTATCCCGCAGGGTCACCCATACATCCTCTTCCAGAATGACATCGTATTGCGGCTGCGAAACCGACTCGTGCCAGTCTTTTTTTTCATTCGTCATGGTATCCCCCTTTTCTTCTCCTTTATGGGTTATTCGATCTGTTCAGGATTTTTATGATGTTTAATTTACTGCGTGGGATGTAAAAAGACGTCCGAAAACGAAGTTCATAGCGCTGCCTTGCAAGTCATAAAAAATAAACCGGATAACGCCGACAAATCTCAGCAATGGCATTGTTGGAGAGTTGGGCGATCCAATGCCCGCATCGGGTTCAAAATAAACAGCACAGGGAACGAACAGCTATAAGGTCAGTATATCCAGCCCGGCTGGCTGCATATCCACCAGTCCCCTTTCCGGATTGGACATTGGTTCGGTTATTGTTACGATACGTGTCGGCTTTTGAAAGATTATCTTTCGATTCCAGGAATATTTTTCTATCCAAAGATCTTTGCTAAGTTTTTACGGCTATATGACTTCAAGAAGTTTGGGGGTAAAGAAATGATCGTGAATGTCAATAATCATATAATCACATTTACCGGTATCATACGAAATTGATTCACTTGAAATAAGCTGTCATAAGGTATCAAACATATTTTTTGAGTATTGGCAAGTTCATCTTTGCTAAAAATCCTGTCACAATTTGCTTTTCTCTCTAATCGCTACATGCTGTGCCGATATCCAAGCCGATTAACCGGTACCTTCGCAAAACTAGTTTTCGATATTCTGATAGCAACACGTTTTATATAAAGATAGGTTCTTAACCATTTCAATCAGTGCGACGTCAATAGCCATAGTGTAACCATGCGTCCCGGTGCAACGGAGATTTCAAATTAAAAAAAATATAGCGTTTGCGTCAAGCCATCAACGTCGTGATGGTCAGGAAAATGTCGTAAAACCACGGGGATCGGAACGTTATTATAACAAACGCTATAACAACTCAAAAGACTGCCGTTTATAGAAGATACCATCAAGTATTCATCGGTCTGATAGGTGATGGAAAATAGCAGCTAACAAAAAGGCAGAGCCATAGCTGACTCTGCCCTCTTGTTATCAAAACCATAGGCATTTTAGGAATTTGAATATGTCTTAATCCTCATCGTCATCGTCATCATCATCGCCATCGTCGTCATCGTCGTCATCGTCGTCTAAGATCTCATTATCCACTATTGCATTTATGAATGTATCGGCGATCTGCCAATATCCTTCATCGTTTGGATGAATGTTTCCACAGGTGAATATCAACGTTAAATCGAGGATGGCATCCACACTATCGAATGGCAAGGCAACGTCAGCCAAATATACGTTTTTGAATTGAGGATCAAGGTAGACACTTCTCAGTGCATCGTTAAATATTTCCAATAATGGCTGTGTTTGCGGGGCTATAATCAGAAACGGATTATAATAAGTCATTCCGATAATTGGAATATATTCATCCTCATCGATGGCTATCACCTCATCCTGAAGCTTGACCATTATTTCCTCTAATTCCGTGCGTACGTGCTGCGTTGCATCTAAAACACATTGAAGAAGGAATAGTTGGTCTTTCGGACCTGGATAAGAGATATAGTCAATAGTTGTGTATGAAGAAATTAGGCGGCAATCCGTTTTTCTTCGACACCATTGACAAATTTAACTCCTCTAATTACTTCTGCCAGGCGTTGCGGATGGTGAAGTCG
>Ga0126331_1000145_pt1 | contig 30567 bp, 27 predicted proteins | sample InaspJWI98metaG_FD_96379 | JGI IMG/M metagenome (GOLD analysis project Ga0126331, IMG submission 96379) | Marine gutless worms symbiont microbial communities from Oahu, Hawaii - Inanidrilus sp. 2 OAHU.JWI-98 metaG | ecosystem: Host-associated > Annelida > Digestive system > Unclassified | place... | reverse complement strand
TCGACTTCACCATCCGCAACGCCTGGCAGAAGTAATTAGAGGAGTTAAATTTGTCAATGGTGTCGAAGAAAAACGGATTGCCGCCTAATTTCTTCATACACAACTATTGACTATATCTCTCCAGGTTCAGGATCTTTCAAAAAATCATTAGAACCACGCAACGGAGGGAAAAAGAAAGATCTCGCATTTGGCTCCTTTATAACCCTTCCATAGATAATATCGTGCGGATCAACAGGGCCTCTGGCAAGCCCGAATTTCATTGCAGGGGTAATCTTTTGTTCACGGTTTTTAACGTAATTGTAGTGCACCCTGTGTATCAGTAACAATTTGTTGATGATTTCGGGGTTATAAGGACTGTAACCATACCATTTGCTGCCCAAACTAGAAGGCGTTCCGAAAGGTCTTTCTAATAATGACAGCTTACGGCGAATATTTGCAAAGTAGGTGCTAATACCATGTAATGAGGCCTTATTGAACAACCAGGCACGGTGTTCTATATCGTAATCACCAAGGTCGGTCAAATGACAGACTTTCTTCTCCGGCTCACCCAATGTAGGAAATGGGTGCGTAAACCACCTGTCACGCCACTGACCGAATTCATCCATCTTCTCTATACGTTCAATCAGCAAGTGTAGCCTGGCATCTCTTTCGGAAATGCCGGAATGAGCATCACAATATTCTTTTACTAGTTTCCTACCTTCACGTTGTGCAAACTGTCTTTCGTCCCGAGTCATTTCTTTATTGATACTGACATAGAATACGTCGCAGGTGCGATTCTTTATTTCAGTTTTAAAGGCTGCCAATGCAGCTGCACGTATGCCGGATTCCTGATCCATGAAAAACCGGACTTTCTCAGCCCCGGCAAGTAGTCTTTTCAAATGAAGAAAATGCGCATATAGACTGTATTCCAGATGAACCATTATGCCGGTTTGTGGTAATCGAATTAAAGCGCTCGGCTCATCACCTGACTCTATATCTTTTCGACGTATGGCTTTTGAATAGGTATCAATGATATGTTTTTCTAACTCGCGCTTCGTTTTAACAGTTGATTGACGCCTCCGCATAGAACCGGCATTTTGCTTTTTTGTCTTACGCTCAAAATCTCGTTTTAACCATAACCGAGAGTACCTGCGATAGGGTGCATCAACACCGTAGTCATTAAGATCAAGAGCTCTTTCTTCTATTTCATTCGGGTTAAGATTTGGGTCATAGTTCACGTCCATAGAAAAAACGTACCCAGATTCATTGTCAGCAGACCCGACAGCGTATAGAATGATATTTCGTCTGTCATCAGCATCTTTCCAGTTTACTGAGAAGTATTGGCGATCTACGCCTATGTATAATTTTGGCAACTGCATGCCCGATAGCAGTTTTCTCTCACGTGCTGCAACGAATTTCCGACACTGTTTGTAGAGGAAATCTATTTTCCCGTACAATGTTGTCATCGATATATCATAGATATCGCATATACACTTTAAGGGATTTTTGTTCATCAAAGCTTTAAAGATATACTTGTTTAGATGCGGTTTCCTTTGTCGTGCGGTGCTTTTCTCTGTTACAGCGAAAGGCTTTTTACACGCTTTGCATTTGTAGCGGGGAGATCCGGAAGGTGTTTTACCCCAATATATGTAGCAATGCTTATGGCTGTTGATGCCTTTTTCGTGATTCGGACACGATGACTTGGGGCAGGAAGGCTCTGGTTCGGGGATCAAGTAATCCGAAATTCGGCGGGTTTCTTCATAAATCCCTCTATTGCTTTTTAGAGGAAATGTTTCGCCGCAAAATTTACAGGTAAGGTAAGGGATTCCATCAATCCGCCTTTTTCGGTAATCGTCTTGTTTGAGCAGATCAACGTAACGACCACGGGATTGGTTCTCTGCGCTTGCGGCAACCCCAAAATTAGGGCAAATAGGGTTCTTACAAAAATTAATCTGTATGCCCTCGAATGGCTCCGGGACTCTCTTATTTTCTGAACGAAATATTTTGTTCAAGGGTAGGCCCCCGATCTGCTATAACCACGGGGATTATAGCAGATTAACAGGGATATTACCACACTTTAATGTACCGGCTTTTATATGTTGGGGTCTGCCTCTTTGAATTGATTTTCCTGGTAACTTGCCTGGTTGCAGATCAATTAAGGATCCGCAACGATAACTTTTGAAATCATGGGCGCAGGCATAGAAAAGGGGCTGATCCGGTTACTGGATGATATCCCTGCTAAAAAAGTGCACTTTTTTGCGATGGTGGAGTGTTTTTTGTTGACAGGGGCCGTTTAATGGGTGCCACTAGCATAACTATAAGAAATCATATCCTAATTTCATATATGATCTGTCTATATTAATAAAATCTGCCTGCTGATAGGTTTGGGATCATAGCAGATATATTTATCGCTCGCCGGTGAGCAGCGGCCCGCATAAATTCCAAGCTGGCATGGCTTTTACGAAAAACCGCAATCTTCACGCCGTCTGCTCCACGCTTCCTGTTATGCGGGATAACCACGTGCTTCAGCATCATGTGGATGAACCCGACCCCAAACCAACGTTCGCCCTGCAGGACACTCTGTTGGCATCAATTCCCAAATCGGTCATTGCGCGCTGGTCCGAAGGCTTCCGGATAGAGCCAGAAGAAGGCATGCGAAGACTAGACGATTTGTGTGATAACAGTAACCGTAACCAGAGATCCTAGTGTCGATATTAGGATGGTGCGCGCAATTGCAGCTACAGGAATTTGGTACTGGAGTGCTAGAACGAAAGGCAGTGCACCAGTAGGTCCTGCCGCTCCAAGCATCGCTGGATTTGACCATTCCGGACTGACTTGAAATACCGCTGTGATCAGCACCCAGGCTACAATGGGCATACCAAGTAGTTTCAGACCTGATATCGTGATGGGAACAGCGAAGCTTTCTTCGTCTCGTTGCTGTGCCAAGATCAGACCTAGCGCAAAAAGCGAGCAGGGAGCTGCAGCTTCACCGACAAATCGTGTGAAGAAATCGAGTCCGTCCACTAACGGTAAATCGACGATACTAGCGATGACGCCAACGCTGATACCGATAATCGGTGGGTTCCTCGTAAAGAGGCGTGCAAGTCGTGAAAGCGAAATACTTCGCGTCTGTTCACTCTTCGCATCAAGGATGATTATAGTTCCGACCAGCAAGACGACGACATCGATTGTGCTGACCGCGACGACAGGAATGGCCCCGGCGTCTCCATAGAGTTGCCGAGCAATCGGCAAAACAAAAAAGACCTGATTGGCGAAAGCCACTGACATGCCAAGCAGCAGACTTTCTGACCATGAACGCCCAAATATGTGGCGAGCAACTACATAGCCTACTGCGTAAACGATCAGCTCCGCAAGCAAAAAGGCCAGTACAAGTAACCACTCAAATCGTGCAAACGGTGAGGTGGCTATAAGACGAAAAAACAATAACGGCAAAGCAGCGTAAAAAACGAAGCGGTTGAGCGCTAAAGCTGCCGGGAAATCAAACAAACCGCCTCGCCCAAAGGCGAAGCCGACGGCGACAACCGCGAAAACAGGAAGAACGGCATTGAAGAAGACATCGATCATTATTGTATGGACTCTTTCCAGAAACCTTGAATAAGATTTTTCTTGGACAAATAAATAAAAGTTACTGCCTCGCGTGTCTTATCTCCAATTCTTCTTGAAATATCAAGTGCTTTATCATTTAGATACTAAATTTAAAAATAATTATCTATTTTTTGCTTTTTCTATCACTGCGGTTTGACAAATTTTTATAATAAGTGCATTACATAATCATCATAAATCGCAACAAAAGATTAGTCATGAACTGTCTCACTTCGAAAGACCTGAGATAACCAGTGGTTTTTCAGACAACGAACGTCATGCGCTTTTCTATGGCAATGCTGAACGGATTTACCGTAATTTTTCAACCAGATGGAACACGAATGGTCCCAATATTCCATCATTCCATTGTTCCATCATTCCAATTGTCAGCGAACCGAATTAAGTTCTGTCCAAGAGAGAGGAGACTAATGTGACTACATATCGGATAGTGGTTTTGCCTGGTGACGGCATCGGGCCGGAAGTAATGCGGCAGACACTGAGAGTTCTCAAGGGTGCCCTGCCAATTTCAGGTGGTCCGCAATTTGAGTTCAGTGAGCATCCGCTTGGGGCTGCATATTATAAGAGAACCGGAAAAATCCTGCCGGGAGAATTAATCGATGAGTGCAAGAAATCAGAAGCGGTCTTGCTGTCCGCTATTGGACTGCCGGATGTACGGCTACCGGACGGAACCGAGGTCCAGCCACATCAGGTCGTAGGCCTGCGCAAAACATTGGATCTGTATGCAGCGATCCGTCCGATCAAGCTCTACTCGGGAGTGCCATCGGTTTTGAGAAACATTAACAGCGGAATCGATTTCATTGTAGTGCGGGAAAACACGGAAGGCCTTTTTGCTTCCTTCGGCGGTGGCAGCCAGGCGCATGATCAGGCTGTTACTGACACCATGCTGATCACTAGGAAGGGAACCGAACGGGTCGTTGAGTTTGCCTTTCGCTTAGCGAAAAGCCGCAAAGGTCGGCCGCTCGATGGCAGACAGGTGGTCACTTGTGTGGATAAAGCCAATGTGTTCCGCAGTCTCGCTTTTTTCCGTAAAGTTTTTTACGAAGTGGCGGCGCGCCATGCAGACATCGCTGCCGAAGCCTGTTACGTAGATGCTATGTCTCTTTTTATGGTTCAAGCCCCTTGGAAATACGATGTGCTCGTGATGGAAAACATGTTTGGTGACATTTTATCTGACCTTGGAGCTGGTTTGATAGGCGGTCTGGGATTGGGGCCTTCCGCAGAAATCGGCGAACGGTATGCCTTGTTCCAACCCTCTCACGGCAGTGCACCGGAGATCGCCGGATTGAATGTGGCCAATCCATTGGCAACTATCTTGTCGGCAGCGATGATGCTAGACTGGCTCGGAGAGCGCAATGGGGACGCAGATTTAGCCATGGCTGCCCGCAGGATCGAATCGGCTGTTGCCGAAACCCTTCGTGCCGGAAAGGTGTTAACTCCAGACCTGGGTGGGAAAGCCACAACCACACAGATGGGCGACGCCATATTGGGATTCATAGAATCAGGTTACGACGATGCATAGAGTAAAGCATCCACCCCAAAGGGTGTCGGTTTCTACAATAAACTAAAAAGGAGAAACCTGATGAACAGCAGAGAAAGAGTCATAGAAGCAATCAACCACAGACAGCCGGACAGAGTCCCTCTCGATCTTGGATCGACCATAAACTCCAGCATTGTTGTAGAAGGATACGAGAGACTCAAACAACACTTCGGGATTCAGACACCGATTACAATTACAAATAGAATGATGCGAACTGTGGAAGTTGACGAAGAAATTTTGCGTGCGCTTGAAATCGACTTTCGTGGTATTATCTGTGGCGCCCCATTTAAAGGGCTGGCCAAAGATCTCGGTGAGAGGCAATACCGTGATCAATGGGGGTGTGATCGAATTCATCCTGAAGGAAGTTACTATTACGATCTGGTAAATTTTCCTTTATCGGGAAATATTACCATCTCCGATATCACAAAATACCCCTGGCCGGACCCCGGTGACCCCGGCTGGATTCATGGTATGCGGGAAAGACTTGATTGGATTCGTGAAAATTCGGATTGTGCCGCAGTTTTAGGACTTCCTCCACCATTTGTTCACATCAGCCAGTATCTGCGTGGATTCGAGGATTGGTACCTTGATGTCGTTTTAAACACGGCGGTTCTCGAAGCTCTTTTCGATGCAGTGCTTGAAGTAAATCTGCAAACCGCCAAAAACATACTCGGTCACATTGGGAAGGAGGTTGATATTATTATCTGCTCTGATGATCTGGGCGCCCAGCTCGGTCTGCAAATAAGCCCTGACCATTATTCGAAATTAATTAAACCAAGGCATGAGAAGTATTTTAGATTAATCCACGAGATGAGTCCGGCGAAGCTGCTGTTTCATTCCTGCGGATCAGTAGCCGATATAATACCGGATCTTATTGATATGGGTGTTGATATACTAAATCCGGTTCAAGTCAGCGCTGCGAAAATGGATCCTCTAGAGCTAAAGAAAAAATACCAGGGTAAAATGGTATTCTGGGGAGCTATGAATACTCAACAGATTCTACCCAACGGCAGTGTAGCGGATGTGAAAAAAATGGTTGAAGAGCGTATCGAGCAAATGGCTGACGGGGGCGGCTATGTCATGTGCGCGGTGCATAACATTCAACCGGATGTGCCGCTCGAAAATATACTGGCCATGTATCAACACGCCAGGGAGTACGTGCCGTCTTTCGCGTAGCGGAATCAAGAGGCGGGGATCTAACCATTGACATCAACGGGGAGCATTACGTTTTTATTTACCTTTCGATTTAATAACGACAAAACGCATATAGAATATGGCCAAATGAAGCAAAATTGTTAGTAGTATGCCAAAATAAAAGGCTTAATTCACTATTCAAGCTTTGACCCTATTCTTTGACTCTACGCATTCAACGCGAATCCCGTCTGAATCGCGCCACTCACACCATCGATAGTTATTATGTGTGAAGAAATTCACTTCACCAGACTTAAAACTATCAACACCTTTGGCACGCAACCGTTTTATTACACCTTCAAGATCTTCCACACGAAAAGAAATATGCTGCAATTGAAGGAAAGCGGGCGGAGCATTGGGAACCTGAGTGATGAAAAAGTGAACATTCGAAGACTCCACTGCGAGTGTGCTTGGGTCACCTTCACGGGGCTGGAATGAGAAATCAAATAGGCTCTCATAGTGTTGTCGCGCCCTTTCCAAGGAGGTAACAATCAAGCAAGTATGATCAATAGCAGAAGGCGAAATCAGTTTCATCTCACAAGAACCCCAGCAAAATTAATATTAAGTGGAAGATATTTCACCTATTGAGGTTTATGATAACAAAGCGAAAACTGCCTAACCTTGGTATCTAAACTATAAATACCATTATCCCTGTGATACGTCGACCATTGATATCTGCACACTGGCAATAGTGAAATTCTTTTTAAAACATCCTAACCTGGCAATTCAGGCTAATACGCCATCTGGTATATCGAACGGACATCATCTTCATTTAAATCTTTTGGATTGGGTACAAACAGACGGGATTGCTTCATTGCACCATCCACCAATTTGGGAAGATCTTCTTCGGAGATTCCATAATCACGGATGCGGTAAGACACGCTGATGGCCTCCAGCAGTTCCTGAATCGCCACAACTGCCAGCTGGGCGGCCTCAAACACCGGGAGCCCTTCAGCATCCTGACCCATCAGAGCTGCGATACGCGCATATTTTTCCGGACTTCCGGATATATTGAAATTCACGACGTGGGGCAGCATGATGGCATTGGTGCGGCCGTGAGTCATGTGATACTCCGTTCCCAGGGGATAGGCCAGAGCATGCACGGCGCCCAGACCCCCGCTGCCGAAAGCACAACCGGCCAGGGTCGCCGCCAGGGACATATAGTACCGGGCCTGGGTATTCGATCCTTTGGCGCGGGTCACGGGAAGATAGCGGGCAATCAATTCAATAGCCCTTTCAGCCAGGATGTCGGAAAACACGGTGGCATTCATTGAGACATAGGTCTCGACGGCGTGCACCAGCGCGTCCATGCCGGTATCGGCCGTTACCGTAGGCGGCATGCTAAGGGTCAACAAGGGGTCTACTATGGCCACATCGGCCAATGCAAATGGGGTAAACACAACATTTTTGGTATTCTGCGCTTCATCCGTCAGCACCAGAACGCGGGTGACTTCACTGCCCGTGCCGGCAGTGGTCGGCATCAATATCATGGCAGCCCCTTTTTTAGGAACCTGATCGATCCCGACATAATCCAGCACCTTTCCGCCGTTGGCGGCTAAAATGGAAATGCCTTTGGATACATCCAGGGAACTTCCGCCCCCGATGCCCAAAACCAACTCACACCCTTCCGATTGGAAAACCTCTGCCCCGCTGTCAATGACCCTTGCGGGTGGTTCGGGTTCGACCCCATCGTATATCGTGTAAGCCACGCCTGCATCTTGCAGGGATTTTTCGACCGGCGCCATCAAGTCCGCTTGAACCACTCCCGGGTCGGTCACGATGAGGACCTTGCCGCCCCCCAGTCGTTGAACTTCATCGGCCACCAAAGAAGCTGTGTTAAGCCCTATAACAATTTTATTGGGCGAATAAAAAATATGGGTTTTATTCTGATCTGTTTCAGACATGCCAAGCCTCCTTTTATCCGGCAATTGTCCATCTTTTAGGGCAAATTAATTACTTCGACATCTCCATGGGGGTCTGCGTAGATTTTAATTTCCGCCGACCAGTTTTGTGTATATTCAATCTTGTTGTCATCAATCAATCTGAAGGGCCTATCATGTCCCGGAATCACAAGCTTTGCCAAAGACTTTATCTTACTATAAGTTTGAAGGGACGATTCTTCAGAAGTGAAGGGCGGCGGCGCAGCCGAGTGGACAAACTCCCAGGCATTTTTGACTGCATCGCCGGCCACAATAATATGGTCGTTTTCCAAAAACAGCCCCATGTGGCCGGGAGTATGGCCGGGCAGGGAAACCGCTTTTACGGTTTCAGTGATATACTCTTCCCCTGTCAGGGTTCTCGTGCGCTCTTTCACCAAGTCTATCAAAGTAACCGGGACAAACGGATCGTTTGCGTTATATGCATAATTTAAATCCGCCTCGGAGATTAGGATTTGCGAGCGATCAAAAAGTTCGGCGTTTACGATGTGGTCGTAATGTACGTGGGAGATGAACACAATATCGATATCATTGGTTGATAATCCTCTTTTTCCCAGTTGTTCAAGCAAAAGCGGCCTGACATTAAACGAGCCGGTATCGAATAGAATTTTTTTTCCGCCCTGCTCAACTAAAACGATTGTGCACCAGCCGAAAGCACCGCGGGTCGAAGATACCGGGATTCCCGGCAGTAATATTTCGTAAGCGTTTTCCATGATTGAATCCTCTTTAAATGCAAATCCCCGCAAACAGCGGGGAGATGAATATATCGAGTGCGGGTGAAATGAAAATTCTATCGCTCTTCGGTCTTTACCCTTTCGTTTGGCGGCTCTGTATCGAAAATATGGATTTTTTCCATGTTCACAGCCAATTCGATTTCCTCGTGACGTTTGGCCTTGGTCCGGGGATCCACCCGGGCTACCATACTGTGATCATTGCTGACCACATCAAGCTGTACCTCAGATCCCAGCGTTTCCACCACTTCAACGACCGCTTTGAATGTATCGATTATGGTGGTGTCATCTGAAAATGCGACATCCTGAATGTGCTCCGGGCGGATTCCGAGAATTACTTCCTGGTCTATTTTGCTTTGGAGATGTGACTGTTTTTCCGCAGGTATCAGAAGCTGAAAGCTGCCCGCATCAATATAAAGCTTTGAATCTTTGGAAACGATTTTTGCATCCATGAAGTTCATTCCGGGATTTCCGATAAATCCGCCCACAAACATATTGGTCGGATACTCATATATCTCCATAGGAGAGCCAACCTGGTGCACGATACCATCTTTCATGATAACGATTTGGGTTCCCATGGTCATGGCTTCCACCTGGTCATGGGTAACGTAGATCATTGTGGTACTTAACTGATCGTGAAGTTTGGAAAGCTCTGCCCGCATCTGTCCCCGAAGCTTGGCATCAAGGTTGCTCAGGGGTTCATCAAAGAGAAACACAGCCGGCTTGCGGACGATGGCACGCCCCACTGCCACCCGCTGGCGCTGGCCGCCGGATAATTCCCTGGGTTTGCGATTCAGCAGATCTTCTATTCCCAGGATATCCGCGGCCTCTTTAACTCTCTGATCGATCTCGGCCTTGGGATGCTTGCTGAGCTTGAGTCCGAATGCCATATTCTGATAAACGGTCATATGCGGATACAACGCATAGTCTTGAAAAACCATGGCGATGTGGCGATCCCGGGGGGGCATGTCATTAACCAGGTTATCTCCAATGTAAATGTTGCCCTCGGTCAATTCTTCCAATCCGGCGATCATCCGCAATGTCGTTGACTTGCCGCATCCTGATGGTCCAAGCAGCACCAGAAACTCCTTATCGTCCACATCCAGATTGAAGTCTATAACCGCCTGAACTTTGCCGAAACTCTTACTAACATTTTCTAAACGTACATTTGACACCGTTAACCTCCAAACTGGGTTAGTTTTTGACCGCCCCGGCCGTCAAACCGGAAATATAATAATCCATCAAAAAAGCATAGATAATGACCGGCGGGGCTGCGGCCAACAGCGCACCTGCCATCAGTTCACCCCAGAAATATACGTCCCCACGAATCAGGGTGGTAACGGTGCCGGCGGTCAAGACCATCTGTTCATTGCTGTAAACAAACGCCATTGGATAGAGAAAATTGGCCCAGGAGACGGTAAAGGCAAAAATAGTTGCCGCGATGATCCCGGGCATCGCCACCGGAATAAAGATCCGGAAGAGCATTTGATACCATCTCGCACCGTCAATCAGCGCCGCTTCATCCAGCGCTTTGGGGATGGAGCCGAAATAACCGATCATGATCCACGTACAAAACGGCACAGCCAGGGTGGGGTATACCAGCACTAGGGCCCATCTGGAGTTCAACAGTCCCAACCACCCAAGCACTTTAAACAACGGTATAAACAATAGGGTTTCCGGCACCAGATAGGTTAAAAAGACCCCTGTAGCGAGTACCGCCGATCCGAAAAAGCGCATGCGGGCCAAAGAGTATGCAGCCAGGATGCTGATCGTCATCGAGATCGCCACAGTAAAAATGGTGACGATAACGGTATTTTTGAAAAAGGTGAGGAATTGCGACTCTTTAAGCAGTTTCTTGTAGTGAAACAGCGTAGGTGCCTGGTTGATGATCCAGGGAATGCCTTTCACGCTCGATATTTCCTCATTGGTTTTAAAGGAAGTCACAAGCATGTAATAGGGGGGAAACAGGAAAAAAATCATGAACACTACCAAAAAGAAGTAGGCCAGGATCATTGCCCACCGCCGGTTCTTCTGCATATTTTTGAAAGACAATGCTTTGCGTATCATATCTCTCTCACTCTCCGCCGGACATTGCGAAGGATAAAGAAAGCGGCAACAGCCAGTACCGGAAACATGAACAGGGAAACACAGGCTCCCAGGGGAACATCTCTCGACATAATTCCGAGACTAAAGGCGTATGTACCGAACAGATGGGTGGTATTGCGAGGTCCACCCATCGTCAATACCCTGACAATATCAAAGTTGGCAAAGGTGACGATGGTCGAAAACAGCATGGTGATGGCGATGATGTTTCGTAGCATCGGAATTGTAATATGTATCAATTTCTGCCAGGCGTTGGCCCCGTCGATAGCCGCAGCCTCATAGAGATTTGCCGGTACTGATTTCAACGCAGCCAGATACATGATCAGGAAAAAGGGGGTTCCGAACCAGATGTTCACAAGAATTACGCAGAACCTCGCCCAGGCGGTATGGCTCAACCAGGGGACCGACGTGCCGAAAAACGTCTGGAGTATCCAGTTGAGCGCACTGTGGCTGGGATCGAAGATCCACCACCAGCCCAGCGTGCTCAGGGCGGGAGGCATGACCCAGGGAATCAGCGCCAGACCACGCCAGATGCGCTGTCGATGGGTCGGAACAGCATCGATCAGATGCGCCATGATAAAGCCGATCAAGGCCTTAAAGAATACCGCGGTTAGGGTAAACAGCACGGATTGGCGTACGACCATCCAGAAGGTGTCCCGTTTGAACAGGAAAAAATAGTTTGCCAATCCGACGAAGCTCGTTTCCTTTCTGTTCAACAGGCTCAACCAGATCGAATAGAAAAACGGATAGACGATCAGGCCAAGAACGAGCGCCAGCAGCGGTGAACAGAGGAGGAACGCCAGCGTGGGTCTTCGTCGGACAAACTTGCGGAACTTCGTCCACATCGTGCTGGTGCTCGCCACTGTTTTAGATCTGGCTACCTGCTCATGAACGGCAGATTGGCTCATGTTATCACCTCAACGAGTGTACAGTCTAAGAATAAGGCAAGGTAAACCTTAACATTGCATTAATTCTTGTTATTTATCATTGCCGATATGCGTGAGACCGTTGTGTTTTCTGGGCAGATGCTGGATGCTTGATACTTGATGCTGGATATTTAGTAATACACTGATGATAAAATCCAAAAACATCCAGTATCCAGAGACCAGGATCCAGGATCAGTCAATACTCGCAATGGTTTTCATCGCAACGAACAAGATTGAATACAGAATTTTATGCAACTATAGGGTAAACACCTGGATGTAGCCATATTGGACTACCGTTTTCGCAGAAACAACAGGCAATTACGTAAATTTTCCTTCCTGCGAAAGCGGGAATCCAGCAGTTAACATCCCCTATACTTATTGAGAAACGGATGGGCTCATTTCAACGAGACTATTGAACCCGTGCTATCCCGGAAGAATATCAGGGCAGCAGCACAAAGGCTGCTGCCCTGTCCTCACATTAGCGGCATATTTCGAAGAAATTTAGGCGCGCATAAACCCTTCTATTTCACCGATTGCCCATTTGATGGCGTCGTCGATGGATTTTCCCTCCTGGGTTATTTTGGCGACCGTGTTCGGGAATATATCCTGGTCGTATATTTGGGCGGAAATAGCCGCCGGCGCCGGATACCCGCAAATCATCCTGACCTCATCACCCTGTGGCGGATAGTTATACAGGGTACCGTCAGGCGGACCTGTATACTTCCACACCGGATGTGTGTTAAACGACTTGATCAGCGGAATATCATAGCCTATGGCGGCGTCGATCAGTATATCCTGCTGTTCCTTCTGTAACATATGGAGAAGCAGGTCTTTGGCCGCACTCTTGTTTTTACTGAATTTCCAGACCCCGTTCATACGGGTCAAGGAGCCGCGAAACCGCCCTTTGGGACCGGCCGGTGTGTCGTGGTGCCAGAGTTTGGACGCCGTTACTATTTGATCACGTACAGCCACCCTCCAGGCACTGGGTGGGTTCTGGATGGCCGAACCACGGCCCGAGATAATCCACGTGTTGTTTGAGGCGTCGTCCCAGGCATAAACCTCTTGTGGCATGTACTGGGTCAGCTCTTTCATGTATTCCAGAGCGGCCCGTGTCCCATCGGAATCGAACGTGATGTTGCCGTCTTTATCCACCGGGTAGGAGCCGAAGGATGCGAACAGGGCGCCCGTCCAATCCTGGGCGTCGGTTTGAGACCCGAGCGGACCGCCAAAGGGGAAACCGGCTGCGTGCAGCTTTTTACAGCCTACCAGGAAGTTATCGTAGTTCCAGCTTTTAACCAGCGCTGGATCCCGATTGGGGCCGGCGGGGAATACCTGTTTGAGATCGATACCGGCGTGCTCCTTCCAGAGGTCCAGACGCGAGACCATGGGATACAAATGCGTACCGATAGGACCCGGTGCGGAATACCAGGTTCCATCCACTTTTCCGGAATACTCGGCATCGAGCGTCACCGGTCCGTATGCGGATTCAATCTGTCTGACCAGATCGTCCATGGGCTCCAGGTCGTCTTTATATAGGGCTGTATACAAGGTTGGAAGATCCACGATATCGTGGCCGCTCTTGGCCCTGGATTCCGCAGCGACTGTCATCAGGTTCTTGTCACCGCGCGATGTAACGTAGTCTACAGTGACTGCGACCCCGTTTTTCTTGCCCCAATCCATGATCATCTTGCGGGACACATCATTGGCGCCGGGGATCCAGTGGTCCCAGAGAAAAACAGACAACTTTCCAGCAGAGTGAGATGTTTTGACCCACGGTCCCACGGTCATTGCGGCAGTGGCGACAGCCGTGGTGGCCAGAAACTGGCGTCTTGTCATTTTCTTTTCTTTCATGACACTTTTTCCTCCTTTCACAGATTGAAGCTATAACCTTAGGATAGCTCACGGATTAATGGCATGCTGGAATAATGGAATGTTTGGATAATGGAATAATTGGTTGAAAAACAGGAAAAATCAAATTTTAAAGGTTTTAAATTCCTCGATACCCATTATTCCGCCATTCCAATATTCCAATTCGGGCGAAACCCCTAAGATCAGGGGATGAAGAAACGGCTTGAAATTTAGTTATAATTTGAGTATTCGAATGTCAAGTCATTTGTTCAAATTGATAACAATGCTTTTAACAAAAAGCCGATTTGAGACCTTTATCGGGAACTTAGTCCATGCATTCATAAATACGATGACATATTACTTTTACCTTAAAAAGTTTGAAGTGACTAAAGTGAACTAAAGTGACTAAAGTTATCGAATTCTGTCAATTTTATTCAAAAAGATGAAGTGGAGCGATACCGTAATCCGCTAAAGATTGAGGTTTTCTATCTTTTTATAATTAGATCGCGCTGAAAGCGCAGTCCATAATCCCGCCCCGGCGGGATTCACTTAAAACTTTCAACTTTAGTCACTTTTAAATGTAGCTTCCTTAGAATTCATTAAAAAAAAATACGTCATCGAATATACGAAATAGACTACTTAGCCCCGGATGATTAGATATGAAGATTATAGACCTTAGTATGCCCATACTGTCGAATCAGCGCTGGCCGGTGATTTGCAAACGGGTCCTCGATTTCAAAAAAGGAGATCCATTTCAAAGCACCACCTTTACCATGTCAGCCCATGCATTTACCCACATAGACGCGCCGCTGCACATCGCACCGGACCGGATCCCTATCAATGATGTACCTTTGGACCACCTGGCGGGACCGGCGGTAATATTAGACATTTCCCACGTGCAGCCCAACCAGGCCATCAGGCTGGATGACTTAAAGAAAGATTCTGACGACATTATCCAGGAGGATATTGTCGTGTTGAAAACAGCATGGGATCTCAAGAGAAGCTGGAATAGCCGCGAATACTGGTCGGAAGCTCCCTATCTCGATAATGAGGCCGTAGCCTGGCTGTCCGAACAGCATCTTAATGTTGTTGGCTTTGATTTTCCCCAGGATTACGCCATCCGGGAGATTCCAGAGCGGCATCCCCGCGTCGAGGAAATGCCGGCCCACAACCTGATCCTGCGCAAAGGCATATACCAAATCGAATATCTCTGCAACCTGCACCAGATCAAGGCCAAAAGAGTCACATTGATTGCCCTGCCCTTAAAGCTGGCCGGATGTGAAGGGGCGCCGGCACGGGTCATTGCTTTGCTGGATTGACTATAGATATACCGATATCAGTAAAATTGCATTTAGCAAAAAGGAGGTTTGTTCAATGCGTATAGATTCGGATGAATGTAGCGGATGCGGCCAATGTATCCCCTATTGTCCTGTGGGTGCCATTTCCATGGATGATGATGTGTCAGAAATAGATTTTGAAGAATGCACCGAATGTGGCAACTGTCTTCGCATGGCCGATTGTCCGGTTGATGCCATCTGGCAGCAAGAACTGGTTTGGCCGCGGACTATTCGGAGCATCTTCAGCGATCCGCTCACCATTGCTGAGGAATCGGGAATTTCGGGACGGGGAACCGAGGAGATGAAAACAAATGAGGTGACGGGCAGATTTCAACTTGGCTCTGTGGGGGTTGCCATCGAATTTGGCAGACCGATCCTCGGTGCTCGATTTTATGACATTGAAAAGGTGGCTCAAGCGGTTTCCGCCCTAGGCGTGGCGTATGAAAAAGAGAATCCTACAACCAGCCTCATGTCCGATCCCGGCCAAGGTAAATTTAAGGACGAGGTACTGCCCGAAAAAGTTTTGTCAGCCATTTTGGAATTTAAGCTGGATCTGAAAAAGCTGCCCAAATTGTTTGAGATTCTAAAAAAGGTATCCCAGAAGATCGAGTCGGTCTTTAGTCTTGATGTTGCTACTCGGGTGAATCCGGATGGCTCGATACCGACGGCACCTTATATCGAGGCTGCCGGATTATGGATTGCCCAAAATGGCAAAACCAATGTCGGTTTAGGCCGGCCAAGATATCAGGAGGATTGAAAATGACGCATACGTTGCACAGAGTCGGAACCAAAGAATCCCTGAGCGAAGATTATGTCGTGCTGATCATGCCCTCCAAAGATATCAACCATGTAGGGTCCGGTTCAAAAATGCGAAGGTTCTTTGTATTGGCACTGGAAGCCGGCGCCATAAAGATTGGAGACGCTCGCCTGGGAAATGAGTATCATCAGGGAAGTGTCGAAAAGATGATCGAAAACGTCGAAGACCGGGCAGTCGTGCATGCGGTTTTCAATCAGAAAGACGCGCTGATCAAGTTTCTGGTGGCCCTCAAAGAGGCAGATTTGGGTCTTTCTGTGGTGGTTTCGGGACTTTTCGATCAAGTGCGGCAATGTTGCCGCAAGGCGGGACTTGAACAGCACACCATCAATCAATCCCTGGGGCGCTGGGGCCGGACGGATAAGTTGCCAGACCAAGAGGTGCTGCAGCTCAACACCATGTGCGGGCATGGTATGGTGACCGTTGGCCTGATAGAAGAGGTAATTGCAGATGTTAAAGCCGGCAGGTGCACCCCTGAAGAGGGAGCCGAGCTTCTATTTCAACCGTGTATGTGCGGCATATTTAATCCGTATCGGGCGGCCCGGCTGCTCAGAGAGGGCACAGCCGCCACGATGCCCTAAGTGAATGCATTCATAAATACGATCACATATTACTTTTAACTTAAAAAGTTTGAAGTGACTAAAGTGAACTAAAGTGACTAAAGTTATGGAATTCTGTCAATTTTATACAAAAAGATGAAGTGGAGCGATACCGTAATCCGCTAAGGATTGGGGTTTTCGATCTTTTTTAATTTAGATCGCGCTGAAAGCGCAGTCCATAATCCCGCCGCGGCGGGATTCACATAAAACTTTCAACTTTAGTCACTTTTAAGTGTAGCTTCCTTAGAATTCATAAAAAAAATACGTCATCGAATATACGAAATAGACTACTAAGGGAGGATAGCCGGTTATGAATTCAATAGGAATTGTCGGATTGGGACGCATGGGCATGCCAACCGCAAAAAAGTTTATCGATGCGGGGTTCCGGGTTGCGGGTAACGACTTGCGCCAGGAGGCCATGGAAGAATTAAGATCAGCAGGAGGTGAAGCCGTCGAAGACGGCAGGCGAGTGGCTCAAAAAGCGAATACAGTCATTGTATTCGTATTGAATGATCAACAGGTTATTGAAACCATTACCGGGCCCAATGGTGTGCTCGCAGGCTGCAGCGACAGCTCGATAGTTATTTGTATGGCGACAATCGATCGCGACAATTTGCAACAGGTCGCGCAAATGTGTTCGCAAAAGGGGGTGGGGTTCGTGGACTGTCCGTGTACCGGGGGCCCGGCCAGGATCGAAAATGGTACCCTCACGATGATCGCAGCGGCACCTGAACAACTGCTGCAAACGTGTCGTCCGACGCTGGAGGTGCTGGGGCAAATTATATACGCAGGGGAAACGCCCGGCCTGGGGCAAGCCATAAAACATTGTAATCAACTTTTAATTTGCAGCACGCATGCAGCGGTTATGGAAATCATCGCCCTGGCAAGAAAAAGCGGATTGGATCCTCGACTCGTTTGTCAGGTTATTCAGAGTGGAATCGGCGGCAGCGACTACTTCCGGCTTCTTTCAACAAGTGTATTGGAGAATACTCCTGCACCCGGTGGCATGGGCCAGCTTTTTAAAGATATCAGCCTCGTGGTCAATGACTGCAAACGTGCTGAACTTCCCCTGCTCGTTGCCACCGCGGCGTTTCATTACTTTCTGGCCGCCCAATCTATGGGTATGGAAAATCAGGATTCGTCGAACTTGATTCAAGTGATTGAAAAAATGTCCGGTATGGAGGCATGACCGTTTCTTGATCAGCTTTTTATAACCTATGAACCCTGAACCGATCACCCTAGGCGCTTAATAGTTATTTCATTGCATTTAACGAAAAGAATTTTTTATCACGAAAACACGAAGATTTTCTGGGCTTTTTTTCGTGTTTTCGTTATTTCGTGCTTTCGTGATTAATCTTTTTGGATCTCGACTTGACCGGGTTAGGTTAAACGGAGAGACAATGGCAGAAGACAAAATAAAACTCAGTTACTTCGTGGCGACCCCCGAACTTCGTATCGACGAAAAGGTCACCGCCTATCAGGGAGATATGGAAACAGCCTTCCAAAAGCTGAGTGAGTTGGGATATGACGGGGCGGAACTGATGATCTTGGACCCGGACTTTGTGGATCGTGAACGGGTCGAACAGCTATCCAGGGAATATAACATAGAAATCCCGGTACTCTGCACCGGCGAGGTCTATGGGCAAGGCGGACTTTCCTTCATGGACCCGGATCAATCCATAAGAATCCAAGCCATTTCAAGGATGAAGAAGATTATTGATTTCGCCTCGCCCTTTGGGGCCCAGGTGAACATCGGAAGGCTGCGGGGGCAGTTTACGATGGAAGTTCCGAAGGAGACATCGCAGGCCTGGATGTACGCAGCATTTGAGGAAGTCACCGATTACGCAGCCGAAAGAGGCGTCACGCTAATCCTGGAGCCGGTCGCTTACATCTTTTGCAACAATATCAACTCTACCCAGGATGGAATTGCGGTCGTCAGGAGGATGGGGAGAGAAAATTTCAGGTTGATGACAGATACCTTTTCCATGAATCTCGAAGACATTTCCATGGAAAGATGCTTCACCGATGCAAAGCCTTATCTTACCCATATCCATGTGTGTGATTCAAACAGGCTCGCCCCGGGAAGGGGTAATTTGGACTTTGGGAAAATTGTGAGGATGATAAAGGCTACTGGATATACCGGGTTTATCTCAGCCGAGATCAATCAGCATCCAGATCAGGACCTCGTCATCGAGGAGGCCATCAACGTCTTGAAACCCCTTTTATAAAGGAGAGAATCTGATGCCGGAACAATCCCTGAGTGTTGCGTTGAAAGAGAATATGCTCAAATATCGCGAAGAGGCGCAAAGCATGCTCTTTGATCTTGTCTCTATTGAAAGTATTTCAGGGCAGGAAGGGGAGGCCCAGAGGGACTTGCACAAAAGATTTTCAGCACTCGCGGGCGAGACCTGTCTCATTCCAATGAAGGAGTCCCTTCGTGCTGACGCGAAGTTTGCCTCCGGCATCGATGTTCCCTTTGAGGGACGCCCTCAAACCCGTTTTTTTTGGCAGGGAAAGGGCAAGGGACGGAGTCTTATCGCCTGTGGTCATGTTGACGTTGTCGGACCCGGAGACTGGAAAGATGCCTTTGAGCCGAAAGTCGAGGGGGATCGTCTGTATGGCCGGGGAGCTACGGATGACAAAGCTGCCATTGTCTCCATTTTCCTGGCCGTTAAGATACTTCAGGCACTCGGCGTTCGTCTACTGGGGGATTTCGAGGTTCACCTGACGAATGAAGAAGAGGTGGGGATGGCAGGCGCCCTGGCTTTCGTAAGGGAGGGATTTCGGGCGGATGGCGTATTGGTGCTGGAGCCCACGGATCATAACATTCATATTGCCAACAGGGGATGTCTTCAGTTTAAAATCCGTGTGGAGGGCAAACAGGCCCATCTTGGAAAGAAGCGTTGCGGTGTGAGTGCGATCGAAAAAGCCGCAAAAATCATCGATGCCTTGGTGGGATACGAGGACAGATTAATCGATGAAGGTAAAGGCTATCCGCTGTTCGAAAAGTTTGAGTATCCCGGACAGGTGAATGTGGGCATTATCAAGGGGGGTGATTTCTTTTCCATCGTCCCTGACCTGGTGACCATGGAAGGGGGGATCGGTTTTCTTCCCTTGAAAACGATGGCAGAGGTCGAGAAAGAGCTGCTCGATGTCATCGATAATATCGGTGACCCCTGGTTAAAAGACCACTGCCGGGTCGATTTCAATGGCCTGAAAAACGAACCATATCAAATGCCCATGAGCCATCCTTTTACTGACGCCTTGATGGAGACCCTCCAATCGCTTGGAAAAAATCCCGAGATAGGAGGAATGATGGCCACTTGCGATGCCCGCTATTATTTCAATCAAGGTGGGATGCCAAGCATCATTTACGGCGGCGCCAATAGTCATTTGATGCATGCCAAAAACGAATACGCCGATATTACGGACGTTCTGGAAACGGCAGTCGACTATGCCGCCTTTATCATTGATTGGTGCGGGATTTCTGAATAGAGAAAAGGAGTTATATAAGATGAATGTGTGGGAAGCCATTGTTGATGCCCTCAGGGCTGAGCGCGTCGAATATGTATTCGGGCTGCCTGGAGGAGACCAATTCTATGATGCACTCTACGACGCGCCGGAGATCAAAACAGTCCTGGTAAGGGAAGAGAGTTCAGGCCCCTTTATGGCGATGGCCTATGCGCGGCTTACGGGCAGACCGGGCGTCTGTTACGGCTCCCCCGGACCCGGGGTGGCCAACCTCGTTCCCGGAGTCATGGAAGCCCACTCCGCCTGCATTCCCATCATAGCCATCGGCAGCGCGTCAACCCTCGCCACTACCGGCATGGGGGCATTTCAGGAAGTCGATCAGCTTTCGATCATGAAACCCGTGACCAAATGGGCTGAAAGCATAACATTGGCAGAACGCGTTCAATGGGTCATGCGGCGGGCCTTTTCCTTGGCCGCTAATGGCAGACCAGGGCCTGTTTTCATAGAAGTTCCAAAAGACATCGGCCTGCTGGAATCCAAGGGGCCTGAATATGTTCCATTCAGGTATCCGCACCGTTCTTGTGGAGACCCGCAAGACACACAAGCGGCTGTTGATCTATTGATGAAAGCCAAGAGACCTCTGATGGTGGCAGGCGGCGGGGCAGTAAGCTCGCGTGCCTTTGAGGAGGTGAGACAATTTGCGGAGTTGTCGAACATTCCCGTGATGACAACGCCCTGCGGCAGGGGAATCATCCCGGAGGACCATCCCCTGGCATTAGGGCTCGTGGGATTATATTTTACGGAGGTCGGAGAGAGGGCATACGGAGATGCGGATATACTCATGACCGTGGGGTCGCGCAACGAAGATTTTCAGTCCGGGGAACAGCGGTTTTTTCCTGAAGGTGCGAAGTACATCCAGATAGACATAGATCCACACGAGATCGGACGCAACTGGGTACCGGATGTCGCCATTGTCGGTGATGCAAAACTGGCACTGCAGGACTTGACGGGTTTACTCCGGGACCGTTTGAAAGAAAAAGCTGAAGGCAATGGTCGCAGAGAAATACTGTTGAAAGCCAAGGAAGAATATGAAGAGAAAATGAAGGCCGAATGTCTTTCCGATGCCGTCCCCATCAAGACCAAACGAGTGATACGGGAACTAAACGAAGTCTTCGGAAAAGATACGATTCTCGTAAATGAAAACGGATCACAGGACCTGTGGTCCTATTACTTTCCCTATTATAAGGTCCTGGATATTAATGCCTGTGTGGCGCCCGGTGAGCAGACGTGCATGGGACTCGGGGTAGCGGGGGCCATCGGTGCCAAGCTTGCCATGCCGGAGAAAAAGGTCGTGTGCGTCACGGGAGACGGGGCCTTTCAGATGTTTATGAAGGAGCTCCCGACTGCCGTGCAACACGAGGCACCGGTCACCTATGTGGTCTTGAACAACTTTAGCCTCGGCTGGATAAAGTTCAATCAGAAAAGGAGAGGAGAACGTTTTATCGCATCGGACTTCGACGTTCAGCCCGATTTTGTCCAGGTGGCAGAGGCCTCCAAATGCTACGGACAAAGGGTGGAAAGACCGGGTGACATACGGTCTGCACTTGAAAGGGCCTTAGAGGCGAATCTGAAGGGTACCCCGGCTGTGGTAGAGTTCATTGTGGACGGATGGGATTTTGCACCGGGGTTCAAAAGATTCTATGAGAGGCTGGGTTGATGCGCTTTGCCAAAAGTTGGAAGTGCCTAAAGTGAACTAAAGTGACTAAAGCCCGCCCTGTTGCGACTAATTTGTGTATGTTGGTACCGCCTATTAGCCATTCCAGACTTAATTATTAAATACAAAGTACCGGTGATCGGTCTGGGCCAGGGTTGTGGAATTCTATCTTTTTATTTTTAATAGATGGAGCCAAGCGACTCCTTAACTTTAGATCACTTTAAATTTTAGATCACTTTGAACTTTTTCGGTTTATTACATACACAGCTGCTCGATCATCTTTTCATATACACCCACCGCGTCCTGCAACTGTTTGGTGTCAATCCACTCCCCGCGGGTATGCGCTTGAGCGATGCAGCCCGGGCCCAGTATTACCGGCCGGGTAAACTGCTGATACGACTCTGCTTCCGTACCATAGGGCACGGTGATTGCATTGGACAGACCGGCAGCGCGGCATGCCGCCTGTACCACCTCTGCTTCCGGAGTGATGTAAAAGGGTTCGAGGATGCGGTAGTTAACCTCAAGGTTATGCGCTTTGGCTGTTTCCTCGATCATTGCAAACTGCTCATCTCTATGATCATTCGGCATTATCCGAAGGCTTATTCGGGCAACAGTCTTGGCCGCGGTGACATTATGGCGGCATTTTCCGTCGTCGATGGTCAGGTTAAAGCCGTTGGTGGGTGGGTCAAACTCGCGGTTCTTGAAGCGCTCAGTCTTACGGAAGACCGGGGCAAGTTTGGCCATTTCGGCCAGAAAGGGAGCGATGATGAAGTTGGCCGAAACGCCTGATTCGGTGCTGGTGTGGGCTGCCTTGCCATGCGCGGTGACAGTAATGAGCGCTGATCCCTTGTGAGCGTAGACCGGTTTCAATTCGGTCGGCTCGGCAACCACAGCGTATTCGGGCCATCCCTCCTGGAGTGTGGTCGAATGCTCCGAAATGTAATGTGCGCCCAGGTGACCATTCTCTTCGTCGGAAGTGATCACGACGTAAACCGGTTTGTTCAGCTTATTGGTATCTGCGCCGGCGGCGGCGATCATGGAAGCTGCCAATCCACCTTTCATGTCACAACTGCCTCGACCGACCAATTTGTTGTCCTGGATGATGGGGTTATAAGGATCCCACTCGCGCGAATTACCGGGCACGGTGTCCGAGTGGGAAAAGAAGCCTAAGCCACCCTTGCCTTTGCCCCGCTTTGCAATGAGATTTATCTTTTCTTCTTTGTTGGCATCCAAATAGCTCACACGTTCCAAAATAAAATCTCGTGATTCAAGCCAACTCTGTAAAAAGTCTATGATGGCTACATTACTCTTGGTTGTCTCCGACGGAATCGCCACCAGCTCCCGGGTTAACGCAATAACATCATTTTGCATGTTGACAACCTATCGCTTCTTCGCATCTGGATTTATAATATTAGGGCAATGACAACCTTTAAGGACATCAACAACATTTTGAGTGGATAGCTTTTCGGTGTTTCTTAGCGCAGCGGCTTGGTCCAGTCAGCCGTATGGTTGTCACTGCGCATCCACCAATTCAGCAACACGCGAAGCAATTCTTCTTTCTTGGTGTTATACCCGGAATTCGTCCACAGGTTCTTCTGTTCATTGGGATCTTTGTCGAGGTCATACAGTTCTCCGCTCTCATTGCGCTTCAGTCGAATGCTTACTTTATCTCATATTCGTATTCCCAATCCCATGTCTTCTCTGCCATGGACGATTTGCCTTTTGCCATAATGCTGCCTTTAATCCCTTTGAATTTGCCCGTACCTTTTGTGAAAAATCCTTCTATTTTCCAGGTATAGTCATACGGGCCCGTTCCAATTGGCTCCCGCTTACCCTCATATCGAAAAAACGTCTGATCACCATTTGGATGAGTATTAACGCCATAACCTCTGAAAAATCGTTCTTTACTAATGTCATCGTACTGGAAATAGAATCGTTGGACGTTATTCCAATCGGGATCGTCACTATTGAGCATTGAATGCCAGGCCCATAAGGGAACAAACGCACCGGGACGAAAACAGGGAATATTTGCTCGCGCCAGTTGAGTAATAACTTTATGGGTTCCGGAAACCTTCTTTCTTTCGGCGTACGCTTCTTGCGCCTGGATTGACATAAAGAACAACCCCATGACCAGAAAAAGGCCCATAAGGGGCCGGCAAAAATTAGTCATCACGCTCTTTTTTGTGATAGTCATAACGGCCTCCTCCTTTTTTGGTTATAGCAAATCGGCATCATTACCCAAAAGGCCTCCAAGGGGATACAGGCCCCTTGGAGGCATCGCATTGGCACCTTTTGGGGTTTCCATCTCATAGCTTTCTCAAAAAAGTTAGAGTTTAGTGCAACTATCACATTCCTATCGAGAAGCCGCCGTCCACCGGCAGAGCGACGCCGGTCACGAAGTCGGATGCGGAGCTTGCCAGGAATATGGCCGCACCAATCAGGTCTTTGGTTTCTCCCCACCTTCCGGCCGGTGTGCGGGAGGCCACCCGTTCGTTAAGACCGGGGATATCGCGGCGCGCCTGTTGGGTCATCTCCGTATCGATCCAGCCCGGCAAAATGGAATTTACCTGAATATTATCCGGCGCCCAGGCACAGGCGATACTGCGTGCCATCTGGACGATGCCGCCTTTGCTGGCACCGTAGGTGGCCAGCTTGGCCCCGCCGAAAATCGATGTCATGGAACCGATGTTGATGATCTTGCCACCACCGACTGACTTCATCGCGGCGTAAACCGCGTTGGAACACATGAATGCACTTCGCAAGTTGCCGCTGAGAACGGCATCCCACTCATCCATCGTGAATTCCTAGGGCATTTTGCGAATGTTGATACCGGCGTTGTTGACCAGGATGTCGATTCGGCCGAATTCATCGAGCACACCTGCCGCCATTTTCCGCACCTGCTCTTCCCGGGCCACATCGAACACCACACCCTGAACACGAACGCCGAATTCCGAGCGTATTTCTTCGGCAGCGCTGTCCGTTTTTTCCTGGTTGCGAGCCACAATGGCAATATCGGCACCCATGGCCGCAAAGCCCTGGGCAACGCCCTTTCCAATTCCGCCGTTACCACCGGTGACGATGGCGACTTTACCCTCTAAGCTGAATAAACGATTCACGGTTCCCTCCTTTTATCAAACAGATTATAAATGGGATTGAAAATTCATTGAAAAACCAATATCGATGTACTCATATAGAATCCCAATTTCCGTCACTCCGGCGAAAGCCGGAGCCATAACCATATGAAACGACTGGATTCCCCTTCGACTTTGCTCAGGGCGGTGAGCCTGTCGAACCACATGTCAAGCCTGGAATGACGGTCCGAGCGAGTTTCGTAGTTATTGCGAGATTATCAATATTAAATGTCGCTTTTTCTGTCAATCGGAGATGGCGGGTCAAGATATCGGGATTCGTGGAAAATTGGCTCAAATCGGTATCAAACGGAACCTTTCCTACGAAGAAGTCGGGTCGGTCGTGGTCAGCACCAACAACCCGGATCACTTTGTTTCCAACCTGGAGGTGCTGGAGGATCTCAAGATCACGGTAGAAGAAGAGCAAATAATCGGCAAAATTAAAACAGCGACGCTGTTTAAAGCATTCGAAGAAAGAAATACCAGAGAATTCTTTAAGGAGGAATCAACTTGACCGGCTTATGGCGGTCTGTTATCAAACATCTTGATTGGAATCTATCACGCCAGTGGGACAAAGGGGTCAGAGACCGATGGATGTGCCACGGCGTGCCTAAAAATATTTGTCATTAAAATGTTCCCATCTTTAAATCTCAAGACGGCGAGGCTATATCTTAACAACCTAATAAGCGAGTCCTTAAATCAAAGGAATGAATGACATGAACTTTCCATCTTTATATCGTATCCAACAACGTTTCGATGTTACCTCCATCGACGATGTGGCCGGCGCTGTCCGTGATGAGTTCGCTAAATTCGATCCGGGCGATACAATTCAACCCGGCCAGAGTGTTGCCATTGGCGTCGGATCCCGCGGCACGCATGACCTTAAGGCTTTGGTACAGGCGACGGTGGAATGTTTAAAGGCGATGCAGTTGAAGCCTTACGTTATCCCGGCCATGGGATCCCACGGCGGCGGCGTCGGTGAGGGACAGGCCCAGATACTCGCCGAGCTCGGCATCACCGAGGATACCGTTGCAGCACCGGTTGTATCAAATATGGATGTGGCCTCCCTGGGTCGGGTGGAATCCGGCGCCGAAGTTTTTTTTGCGAAGGATGCGTTGGCGGCCGATCATTTGGTTGTCATCAATCGCGTCAAACCACACACGGCCTTTCGAGCAGAAGTGGAATCCGGACTGTGTAAAATCCTGGCCGTCGGCTGCGGAAGACAAAAAGGCGCCGAGAATATGCACAAGTACGATCTGGCGCAAACGATCGTGCCGGCCGCCCGAAGGATCATACAAAAGACCTCGGTCCTATGCGGACTGGCCGTAACGGAAAACGCCCTGGGCGGAACACATTCGATGAAATTGGCCAAGCCGGAAGAGTTTGCCGATCTTGATCGTGAATTTTTAAAAACAGCCTGGACCCTGCTGCCGAAACTGCCGATTGAAGACTTGGATATTCTTATAGTGGACGAAATGGGCAAAAACGTGAGCGGTGCCGGAATGGATCCCAATGTCATCGGTTTTTGGCGCAGAGAAGGCGGACCGCGCAAGCCGGATTTTCGCATTCTGGTCGTGCTGGATCTCACGCCGCATTCCCATGGCAATGCAACCGGTATCGGTATGGCGGATTTGACGACCCGAAGGGTGATCGATCAAATCGACTGGACGGCCACCTACCTGAATGCGTTTACATCCGGTGTGCTGCGGTCAGCACGCATGCCGATTCCCGTGGAAAATGACAGGATCGCCATTAAAACGGCATTGACGCGATCCCCGGATCCGGCGAGCGTTCGCATGGTGCGAATTGTCAACACCGGTGAACTGGAAACGTTCTGGGCATCAGAAGCGGTATTGCCTGAACTTCGGGACCGGGAAAAAGTCGAGGTGGAGGATACTCCCCTGAATCTCAGATTCACCGACGAAGGACGCTTGCTGTCCATCCCCTAAAACGGACCGCAGCCAACGCCTGAAGCATACACCTTAGACAGCGCCTATCGATCCCGAATGTTAAAAAGAATAGACGCAAAATCCCGCTTTGTGGGAACGCCTAAGGCATTTCCGTCCTAACCCTTGAATGGCACAGTATTCTCGATACGCGTTAATGCAAAGATGAGACGTGAAACCTTCGTTACTCGTTTCAGGTTATAAATCGCAGGACCTGAAAATATGAAAGTAACTGTATGTGAATTGAGCAATGATCCGGATCAATTGCGGCTGGATTGGGAAAAACTGCGTGAGCATGTACAAAGAGAAAGTAGTGAATTCGTATTGCTGCCGGAGATGCCTTTTTATCCGTGGCTGGCGCGGATGCAACTGGTCGAGCCCGAACTATGGGAGGCGTCGATCCAAGCGCATGAAGAATGGCTTCTAAATTTGATCGATCTGAATCCGGCGGTGGTAGCCGGCACCTACCCGGTGATAAAAGAAGGCAGCCGTTTTAATGAAGGTTTCATATGGCAGGCCGGCAGCGGCTATTGCGGGGTTCACACCAAGTGCTTTCTTCCGGATGAAGACGGTTTCTGGGAAGCTTCCTGGTACAACCGCGGCGCAATGGATTTTACAATTGCTGACGTTGACGGAGTCCGCATCGGATTTTTGATTTGCACCGAAATGTGGTTCAGCGAACATGCCCGGGCCTACGGTCGGGATGGGATTCATCTGCTGCTGATCCCGCGGGCCACACCGCGGTCTTCGGCCGAAAAATGGGTTGCCGGCGGGCGCACGGCAGCGGTTACTTCCGGGGCGTTTTGCCTGTCCTCCTGTTTCGGCGGCACTGATCGCAACGGCATGCAGTGGGCCGGAAAAGGGTGGATCATCGATCCGGAAGAGGGGGAGGTGCTGGCGCTGACGTCACAATCGCAGCCCTTTGTTACCCTGGAAATTGACTTGAGCGTTGCCGAGCGTGCCAAAAAGACATATCCGCGATATGTTCGGGAATGAAGGCTCCAACGGTACCTCCCCGGCGCATATGCATAATTTAAAGAGTGTATTCCTGATTTTCCGATTTAAGTCAATCAGAGTCGTAATTTTTTTTTGATTCGAAATTCGATGTTGGACGTTCGATGTTCGATGTTCATTTTTACTAGTAAATCTTACCAGCACTTTGGTGCAATAAATAACTTCGCGCATACGGAACTAATCTCTGTTCAAAATGTCTACCTTCAAAGATAGGAGAGGGTCAAATTGGCAAAGTCGAATGTACTAATTATGACAAGTAAGTTTGCGGAAGTATCCCGCGAGCCCATCGAGAAGCTCGAAAATGCAGGCTTTCAGGTCGATGAGCGCAGCTATGATGTCGTTGGATCCATCACTGATGAGCAGTTTTGCGGGCTTGTTCAGGGTGCCGATGTCATCGTTGCTACCGGTGCGTTTCCGATTTCCCGTCAGGTGATCGAATCTGCCGATTGCCTGAAAATGATTGCCCTCCGAAGCTCCGGTTTCGATGGAACCGACATTGAAGCGGCCAGGGACAATGGTGTTCTGGTCACATATAACCCGGGCTCCAATGCCGATTCCGTCGCGGACACGGCCATTGGTTTAATGCTTAATGTTCTTAAAAGGATTGCAGAATTAGACCGCAAAATCCGCAAGGGGGGATGGGAGCGGGAACGGACCCTTGATATGCATGGAAAAATATTAGGCATCATCGGTATTGGGCGGATCGGTAAGCTTGTAGCGCAAAGAGTGCAAGGATTTGACATGGCCGTAATTGCCAATGACATTGTAGAATATACGGAATTTGTTCAAACCCATCAGATTGAGATGGTTACCAAAGCACAAATCATGCAGCGTGCGGATATCATAACAATTCATACCCCGCTGGATGATTCCACCCGCGGCATGATTGATGAACGGCGCTTGCGAATGATGAAACCCACGGCGATACTGGTTAACACAGCCCGAGGAGGGATAGTAGACGAAAACGCGCTTTATAAGGCCCTGACCCAGGGATGGATTACCGGTGCCGGATTGGATGTACACGCCACGGAACCACCGAGTTTTCGTCCTTTGGTTGAGTTGGATAATGTCGTTTCAACCTGTCATATTGCCGGGTTGAGCGATGGGGCATCCTACGCCATGGCGATGCAAACAGTGGAAAAAATCATCGCCTATTTTAACGGTTGCATGCCGGCGGATATTCTGACCCCGGGTGTAGAATCTCCGGGGTAGTTAATAATTAAAATATAGATCAATAGACTAGACTCAGCTTTTATTGAGCGGTTGACAGCGTCCGAAGTTTCTGTTGACAGGCTGTTTTGGGTAGTTGTATGTAAAATTGTATATACTGGAGGAGGTAAGATTGTAACATGTTCTCATCAACTTTTCAGCCGATAACTTAATTAAAAAAGGGGGTAAGATGAGAAGAAACGCTTTAATCATGATAATCGCGGTTTTGGCTACGATCATGTTCGCATCCGGCGGGTTGGCTGCAGGCAAGGTGGTTGTCTACAGCACCAATCAGCAGGCCCAAAACGACATGATGGCAGCCGAATTTGAAAAAGCCACCGGCATCAAATGTGAAATGGTCCGTGCCGGTTCCGGTATAACCTTAAAACGTATTAGGGCCGAAAAAGACCGTCCCCTCGGTGACGTTGCCCTGGGTCTTTCCAAAATCCTGCTCAACGGCAACCTTGATCTTTGGGAACCATACAAAATTAAGGATTGGGACGTCTATCCGGCCGAATTCAAAGATCCAAACGGTCTGTGGACCGGACAGATGGTTCACGTCATGGTTTTCGTGTACAACACCAAGCTTGTTTCGGCTGCTGAAGCGCCCAATAAATGGGGCGATTTTATAGATTCCAAATGGCAGGATCGCGTGGCCTACTGCAATCCCAACAATTCGGGTTCGGCATACACGCAATTGACGGTAATGCTGGATCTGTGGGGCGCCGGTGATGCAGCCTGGAAGAAAGTCGAGACGTTGCTGAAACACGCCAAAGTCACCCAGCAGTCGTCCCTTGTTTATAAAGGTGTGGCCGCAGGTGAGTTTCCAACCGGCATCACCATGGAGTATGCGGGATACCGTTATAAAAAGGGCGGTGCACCGGTTGAAGTCGTTTATCCGGCGGATGGCACCGTCGCCTATACCGAAGGCGCTGCCATCATCAAGGGTGCTAAAAACCAGGCAAACGCCCGCAAGTTCATGGATTGGGCTTCAAGCCTGGAAGCACGCAAGAAGATCGTGTCTGAATTCATGCGGCGGCCGGCACGCCCGGACATCGATTTCAACGCTTTGGTGCCTGGAATGGTTCCACTGGCACAGGTTAATCAAATAAAAGATTACAATCAAGCCCGTTGGACCAAGGAAAGACCGGAGATCTTGAAGAAAGTAAAAGATGTCCTTCTGCGGGTCAAATAAATTAGACGAAGTATAATGGGGGGGAGAATTTTTCTCCCCCATTTTAATTTGCACTAACTGGTTTCCTGCCAAAGATAACTAGCGAAGCTCCGATTCAAACCGATGAGTTGGCGGTATAAATGGTGGATTGCTTAAGGCGAGCCGGAGTTATATTTAAAAGTTGTGTTTAAAGGAAAAGGCGGTGTATCCACCGGTAGATTGTTAGCAGCAGTCAACCGGCCACACTAAAAAGGAAAGGATACACCACCCATGAACCAGGATAAT
>Ga0126331_1000141_pt1 | contig 31050 bp, 34 predicted proteins | sample InaspJWI98metaG_FD_96379 | JGI IMG/M metagenome (GOLD analysis project Ga0126331, IMG submission 96379) | Marine gutless worms symbiont microbial communities from Oahu, Hawaii - Inanidrilus sp. 2 OAHU.JWI-98 metaG | ecosystem: Host-associated > Annelida > Digestive system > Unclassified | place... | reverse complement strand
TTTTATAAAAATTTTATCTCGGAATCAAGCTGCCTTTTCAAGCATAAAAAATCGGTGTATAATCCGCTATCTTATTCGGATATTAAGGGGATCCTATGAATTATCGGTTGTTCGGGCCGAAAACTTAATCGGAGCAGAAAAAAATTATGCATATTACATTTTACGGTGCAACGCGGGAAGTGACCGGTTCCATGCATCTTCTGTCCACTGAAAAGGATCGCATCCTTCTCGACTGCGGCATGTTTCAGGGCCACCGCAAAGAGAGTGCCGCCAAAAACAGAGCGCTTCCCTTCGATCCGCGAATTGTTACCAATGTTATTCTTTCACACGCCCACATTGATCATTCGGGCCGGATTCCGCTGCTGATAAAAGATGGATATTACGGCCGCGTGATATGTACCCGGGCTACCGCCTCCGCCTGCGAACATTTGCTGCTGGACAGCGCTCACATCCAGGAATCGGATGCAGCCTATCTCAACTACAAAACGCTGCGGGCATCGTTGTCTCAGATGAAACCTTCCATACGAAAAAAAATCGCAGCCAGCGGTAAAGGCTCTGATATTAAAAAGATCCTGAAAAAAGGACGACACCAGCTGGATACCGAAGTGATAAGTAGCCTTATCGACCGGCTGCACCTAGAAAAAATTCAACCGCTTTATACCACCGCCGATGCAAAACAGGCGCTGGACTGCTTCGACGGTTTTCCGTACCGTTATCCGGTATCCATCGGACACAATACGACCTGCACCCAATATGATGCCGGACATATTCTGGGATCGGCCATCAGTATCATGACGGTAGGCGAAAACGGTCGATCCGCCGCGGTTTGCTACACCGGCGATCTGGGAAGATTCGACAAACCGATCCTCAAAGACCCGTCCCTGTCCTTTGAAGAGCAACACCGGAAGATAGACCTGCTGGTCATGGAAAGCACCTACGGCGATCGATTGCATCAGCCGGTACAGGATCTAAAACCACAGTTAAAAAAGGTGTTGGATTCAACATATCAGCGCGGTGGATCGGTTATGATACCTTCCTTCGCCTTCGGGCGCACCCAGGAACTGCTTTACGTCCTGCATGAGCTCTACGCCCGCAAAGAGGTCTCCGAAGTACCGGTGTACGTGGACAGTCCCTTGGCTTCCAATCTAACCCACGTCTTCGGTGAACATCCCGAGGTTTATGACCGCGAAGCTCACGAAACCTTTCTTCAAAACGGAAAGAATCCATTTTCGTTCGACCAAGTTCATTTCGTATCCTCGGTTCAAGAATCCATGGCACTGAATCGGGAAAAAAAACCGCACATTGTAATAGCCGCTTCCGGTATGTGTGAAGCCGGTCGCATTTTGCACCACCTCCGTCACAAAATACACGATCCGAACAATACGATTCTGATTGTCGGGTTTATGGCGCAGCATACCCTCGGTCGACGGATACTGGAAAAAGGGACTGATTTCGAGCAGTCAGGCCGAAGCGGCGCCCCGCCGATATTGAAATTCCTCAACAAAGAATATCCTTTGAAAGCGCACGTGGTCAGCATCGGCGGGTTCAGCGCGCACGCCGACAGAAGGGAGCTGCTTCGATTTATTAAAGATTCAAACCTGGAAATCAAAAAAGTCGCCGTGGTACATGGTGAAGAGGATCAGGCAATTTCCTTGGCAAAGCGTCTGCGCAGCGAAGGACTCGCAGTTGTCGTGCCGAAACGGGGTGAAACCGTTCAAATTTGATTTTTAGTATCACATAAATTTTAACGGGGGAGACGAATAGATGAGCCGATTCTTATTGGTGGATATCGGTGCCGGCACGATGGATATTCTGTGCTATGACAGTGAATCAAATCTGCACTACAAGGCGGTCGTCAAGTCCCCAGTGCAGACCGTCGCGGAAGAGGCGGCCGGTTTATCTGGCAATCTGGTGGTAACCGGTAATGAAATGGGTGGAGGGCCGGTCACCAGCATACTGCGCGAAAAAACCCGCAAAGCAAAGGTAATTATGTCCGCTTCCGCCGCCGCCACGCTCCACCACAATCCGGAACAGGTGCGCCGCTGGGGAATTCAAATCATAGAAGATGCGGAAGCCGAACACCTGAAGCTCAAAAAAGAGTTCACACCCCTGACCATTGGTGATCTGCAGCCCGAACGCCTTAAGCGGATCGTCTCCGGTTTCGGTATTCCGTATTCATTTGACGTGGTCGGCATATGCGCCCAGGATCACGGGGTGCCGCCCGAAGGCGTATCGCACCTGGATTACCGCCATAACATATTCCGTGCAGCCCTGGATCACACACCGCTCCCCCAGGTCATGCTCTATGCCGGCCCACAGGTACCCCCCACGATGAATCGTCTGACTTCCATCGCCAAAAGCGCCTCAGCTCTTCCGGCGGATGAAATTTATGTTATGGATAGCGGAATGGCGGCAATTCTCGGTGCTTCACAGGACCATTTCGCCCGCCCCCTGAAAAAGATCATGGTTCTGGATATTGCCACTTCTCACACCGTTGGTGCCGCCCTGATGGGGGATGAAATTGACGGCTTTTTTGAATACCATACCCGTGATATGACCCTGAACCGTCTGGAATTTTTGCTGCGCGACCTGGCCGACGGCGATCTGTCCCACGAGCAGATACTCGCTGAAGGCGGGCACGGAGCTTATATCCGTCAAGCGTTTGGATTCAAGTCCTGCGAGATTATCATCGCTACCGGCCCCAAGCGCCGGTTGGTTGAAAACACCGGCCTTCAGATCGTGCCCGGAGCCCCCTGGGGTGATAATATGATGACCGGCACCGTGGGGCTGCTGGAAGCCATTCGCCGCCGCAAAGGCCTGGAACCGATTTCGTATATATAATTTATTAATCATTCATTCGGTGTAAAAAATGTGATATTAAATACATTTTAATTTAACCTCCGATCAAAGGTATAAAAAGTGAAGCTATCCACCCGCAGCAGATACGGTACCCGGCTGATGCTGGATATGGCCCAGCATTACAATCAAGGCCCCATTCAACTGAATGAAATCGCCAAACGCCAGGATATATCACTGAAGTATCTGGAACAGATTATCCGCCCTCTCAAGCAGGCAAGGTATGTAAACAGCGTCCGCGGTCCGAAAGGCGGTCACTATCTTTCCAAATCACCTCGGGAAATTAGCGTAGGAGAAATTGTGGCCCTGCTCGAAGGTGGTGCAAAATTAACACGCTGTTCCGATAATCCGGAGACCTGCGACCGCTTCGAAATCTGTTTGACCCGGCATGTGTGGCTGGAGGCTGCCAAGGCGATGTACGACCGACTCGACCGGATTACTTTTGCCGATCTGATTGACCTGGCCGACGTGGCCTGCCGTGAAGACGTTTTGGGGCATCAGGATTCGAACTAAATTCAATATCCGCCGTTTATTCACTTAGGGTTCGCGAAAAAATAAATTTACATTCTAGGGGGTCGAGGCGCCCGCGTGGCAAGGCGCGAGGAGGGCGAATAGCACAAGCTATTTAACCGACGAGCAACGCAGCCAGGCGGGATGGATCGGCTCACTAGAATGTGAAGTTATTTTTGAGCGAGCCCTTAACTGGATTACAGGAAATCACATTGAAAACCGCGTGCTTTATCATCTTCTGTATTTTTCTTTTGACCGGCTGCAGCCAACCTGAAAAGAAGAAAGTTGTCATAAAAGAAAACCAATTTTATCGATGTGAAGACTCCGCACGTATCGCAAAAAAGATGGTAAACCTCATTAATGCTGCCCGGTCATCCGGACGCAGATGCGGCGGTAAAAAATATGTCGCGACCCGGCCCGTTCGCTGGAACCCGGCTCTGGCGGATGCCGCCCGAATGCACTCACAGGACATGGCCCGCTACGACCGTCTCAGCCACAAAGGCTCAAGAAAAGCGACGGTAGAAATACGGGTCCGCCATCACGGTTACAACTGGCGTTCGGTGGGAGAGAACGTTGCCGGCGGGTTGCAGACGTGTGAGGAAACCGTATCCGGATGGCTGGAAAGCCCGGGGCACTGCGCCAACATTATGGAATCGAGCTTTACAGAAATCGGAGCGGCCTGCGCCCGCAATTCCGCCTCGCAGTATGGTACGTACTGGACACTTGTACTTGCGTCACCATTATAATAAATTTGCAGAGTTTGTCGTGCGCCTACTAGAAAATCAGCTATATAGATATTAAACTTAAGTATCATGCCGGCCCAAAAAGAAACAGACAAGCCGACGGAGCTATATCTTCGCTGTGCACCCCGCAGGGATGTAGTGTTTGTACTGGGGGCTGGCGCCTCACATCCGGACGGCGTGCCCTTGCAGCGAGACATTTTACCGATGATCATCACCGGGGAGATAAAACAAATTGCCGATTCAGTTATCGGCCGGCAGGTGAATCAATTTATTTTTGACAACTTTTTCGTCAATCCCGCAACGAACGAGTACCCCCGGCTTGAAGCAGTATTTGGCTTTCTCGACTATTTTATTCAGCAAAACGAAAGTTTGAGTTCGAAATACACCTACGAAAAGATCCGCGAAATTAAAGAAAATTTCATTAAAATCATCCATTATATAGTCAACTTCAGAACGGACAGGCTCAGTCAAATCTATCATCTATTCTGGAACACCGTTCACAAATATAATCGCAATGTTTCCATCATCACATTAAACTACGACACCATGCTGGAACAGGCTTTTGACTTTCTCTTTCAAAATTTCGGTTATATCGATTACTGCATCCATTTGATGAACTACGACAAACTCCGGGAGCTGGAAGGATTCAATTTCTGGATAAATCCGCGTGAGCCCATCGTCGTAAAAGAGGGCGAGGACCCGGTCCCTTTTAAAATCATAAAACTGCACGGCAGCCTCAACTGGAAATACTGCAACTGCTGCAATCACACCTTGCTCACGCCCTGGGATAGAAAAATTGATTTAAACCGCGGCAAACTCATCGGCCACACTTTCCCGGAAGAAGAAGAATACGACTATTACTGCCCGATCGATCGGACCGAGTTTCAAACCCTGATTATGCCGCCTTCTTATATTAAATCGCTCAACAACCCGGTAATATCTCAATTGTTCGGCGAAGCATCCCGGGAGATCCGCGTCACCCAAAAAATCGTTTTCATCGGGTATGCGCTCTCTGACGCCGATGTCCACATCAAGGCTCTTTTCAAAAAGCACCTGAAGGATGACGCGAATCTTGTGGTAGTCAATATAAAGGACACGGCCACTCTGAAACAACAGTATCATGCGCTCTCCAGCAATGTTGAGTTTATCCATCAATCATTTGAAGAAATCGTCCAGGATGATGATATGATGCAGAAGCTGCTGGCATGATTTTAGATTGACATCCAGGCTGTTTCAATGAACTTCCCCGAAGCAAGCCACGGGGTATCCATGAAGGACGGTTACTTAAAAGAACTGCAAAGCTGCAACCTCTGCCAACATCGGTGCAGGGTGAACCGGCTGGACGGTGAAACCGGTGTCTGCGGAATGCTCAAGCCAGTGGTGGCTTCGGCAACCCTGCATCCGGCTCCCCCCGAGAGCTATACCGTGTTTATGGCCGGATGCAACTTCAAGTGCCTGAACTGCCAGAACTGGACTATTGCGCAAAATATAGACCAGCGGGATGCTCTGCGCGGTTTTATAAAGCCGCGGATTCTGGCAAGCGAGTGCGTGGAGAAACTGGGGTCGATTTACGGTCGGCATATGGGAGCCGACCGCATATTTTTTTCGGGGGAAGAGCCCACCATTCATCTGCCCTTCATTGAAAAAGTCGTTGAGGAAGCACGGAGAATCAAACCGGATATAAAAGTAAACTTTGATACAAACGGCTATTTGACAAAGCAAAGCTTGAAACGGGTACTCGAATTTACCACGTCGATTACATACGATTTGAAAGCATTCCATGAACATGTACACCGGGCTTTGACGGGCGCATCTGCCGAGCCGGTTTTGAGAAATGCCGAGTACATCGGCCGATATGCCCGGGATAAGCTCTGGGAATACAGAATTCTCGTGATTCCCGGAATCAATACAGAAGAGATTAAGGCCTTAATCAAATTTATTGCCGACATCGACCGTTCATTGCCGGTGTGCTTTCTGGCCTTCAGGCCGAACTTTGTCCTGGACTACCACCCAGGTGCCACGCGGGATCTGATGAATCAATGTGTTGAATCTGCGATGAATAAAGGCTTGATAAATACTTACTGGTCCGGCTATACCGGCATCAACGGTGAAGTCATTCGCCGCAAAGATGGCTTCGACGCCAAATATGAACATGCAGGCGCCGCTCTGGCCGGCACCTATGCTTCAAGCGCAGGCTGCCGTACTCATCCCCGGGACTGTTTAAACTGCAGTTACAATCAGGACTGCTACCTAAAGCACCATGTGCCTGGTCGATCTACTTAGGTTCGCTCAAAAAATAACTTCACTTATTAGTGAACCGATGCATCTCCTCTGTGTATTTAACACGCTGATGCATCCCGCCTAGCGGCGTTGCTCGTTGGTGAAATAGCTAGCCATTCGCCCTCCTTGCGCCTTGCCACACGGGCGCCTCGATCCCTTAAAACGTGAAGTTATTTTTTCGCGAACTCTCTGGTCAGGCTGCTAAAAGGAACAGATGGATTTGGTTATTTTTTACAGAGGTAGTATTGCCCACTATCTATTCTAAATGTAATACAATAACCTTTTAGTCGTGCCAAAATTAATATTCGCTAACCATTTGTTATTACATCATTAATTATAATTCCCCAAGATACATTGTTGTCGTTCCGTTGTATTGTGTGGTATAATTTTGTTAATCGTCATTTATACTCGAGCATTTTTCGGACAGCAATCTTAACTTGTCTGGGTTGACCGATTTGGCTTCGGCAATACAACGATAATTGTCGCCAGTAGTAATTATTTAACACTTATTACTTTGCGATGACGCTAGCCGTACCTGAAATATACCAAGTGCCGGTCAGGACAGATTCAGCAATGGATCACTTTTTCTGCGCTAAATTCGGGTTTACGGAAAATGCCGGCACGGGCGACAGTGCATTGGGAGAATCCGCTACGGATATTTTTGATATCGAAATCGGTCTTTAATGATAGCACGCGGCAAGAAAGATATGACAAACCGGAAGTTTCGTTCGAGTGATCTCGATTTGACAATTGTGAGAAAAGGAGTAATCAGATGAAATTAAAAAATTTGCCAACTTGGCCGGTCACCTGGTTAATTCTCTTTTTTATACTACTGACCGGATGTTCACAGGAAAGCTTTCAGTCATTTAAGGGACTGTTTCCATTAAGGGATAAACTGATACAGCAATTCGATGAGCAAAATGTCCGCGTAACCATTCAAAATGGGAACACCGTCGGCGTCTCTTTTATCAACTCTTCATTCAATAATCTTTCACAGCAGGAAAAGGAGCTGAAAGCGCAGCAGGTGGCGGTATTTGTCAAAGATAACTATGATGCCATCGAGAACATCGATACCATCTGGATTTCTTTCGTCATCCATAAAAGATATCTCTTTCTGGTTAATTACACAAACAGTCTGGCAACATTTTTTTTCGATAAAAATGCTTTGGGGGAAAACGTTATCTATGAACCCGGTGCACCGCCGATCACTGAAGGCTGATCATTGCAGACAAAATTTTCTCTTCACACGGACAGTACTGATACTGTTGGGGGCAATTTCTACCTTTGGCCTGGAATCATGTGCTGAAAAAGATGATGTGACCTTGATTCTTAATTTGATCAAAAAGGGTGCTGCACTTGCTGAAGAACAGAATATCGGCGCAATGATGGAGCTGGCCACCGAAGACTATCTAGCCCAGCCGGGAAATATCAATCGTCGTGAAGTCAGAAAATTCCTCTGGCTGGTTTTTAGAAAATACGGCAAGTTCCGGATCCTGTATCCCGAACCGGTCGTTGAGCTGGCAGCCGATAATCGATCAGCGGCCGCTACGGTTCATTTTCTGATCGCCAAAAAGAAACAATCCATTCCCAAACTCGAAAAACTTTACAAAGATCCGCAACGCTGGCTCGTGGAGGTCCGCGAGAACGCGGATTTGTACCGACTCAATCTGAAATTACTGCAACAGAACGGTGACTGGCTGGTGAGTATCACCGAAATGGAACCGTTCAGGGGATTCAGATTCAGTCAATAATTCGAAACAGGAGCTGACATAAAAATGTCTCCGGTAACCCATCTGCTGACCGGCTGGCTCACCGCGCATACCGCCGACCTTTCCCGCAGGGACAGAGCCTTGGTGACGCTGTCGGGTGTAGTGCCCGATATCGATGCTCTGGGCGTTCTGGTGGAGCTGGCCACCAAAAATACATCGACTCCGCTTTACTGGTGGAGCTACTATCACCACGTTCTGTGCCACAATCTCGGTTTCGCCCTGGTGCTTGCAACGGCTGTTATATTGCTGGCCGTCAGACGGTGGATGACTGTACTGCTGGCATTGGCGGCCTTCCATCTTCATCTGCTCGCTGACCTTGTCGGTTCAAAGGGTCTGGATGGCTATCAGTGGCCGATTCCTTACCTGCTTCCTTTTTCGAACCGCTGGCAACTGACCTGGGACGGCCAGTGGGGGCTAAACGCCTGGCCCAACATTCTGCTGACAGCGTTGTTTCTGGTGGTAACATTATACCTGGCATGCAAACGCGGATATTCACCCTTAGAGCTGATTTCCAAAAAAACTGATAATGCATTTGTAGCCGCATTGCGTAGAAGGTTTGGTGCGCCTGCTGGATATTCCAAACAACAAATTACTTAGTGTTTACCTTTACTTGTGGAGATAAATTTAAAGTGAAAGATCCAGATCTATTTCCAGACGTCTTTGAAGCTTCTTTTATTCTTATATGTTTATTTGGCCTTCAGGTAGTGCTTGGACATATTTTTTATTATGTTTTCAATCCGTTTAAATCCGGTGATCCGTCTGCAACGGGGATAATCTCCGTTTTATCAATTGGGATTATAATTTCCTTTGTTATCAGCTATAAAAATATTGGATATAGAGAAATTGTTCATTTTTCACAGCATTCAATAGTTAAAACAATCGGAATAACCATAATTCCAATAATAGTTACCTGCGTTGGTTTTGTTATTGTTGAGTCGGAGGCGAATAAAATTATCCAAGCTGTATTTCCAATGACAGAATATTTTAAAAGCACTTTCGCAAGGCTGGCAAATGGAACCGCAGTTTCTATATTAACGATCTCGTTTGTAGCACCAATAATTGAAGAATTATTATTTCGAGGGATATTTCTGAAAGCTTTTATTGAACAGTATACTATAAAAAAATCTATTCTTGTTTCATCTCTAATGTTCGCAATATTTCATTTGAATATCTATCAATTCGGAGTGGCATTCGCTTTTGGCATATTCAGTGGCTGGTTATTCATAAAAACATGTTCATTATTTCCTTGTATATTAGCTCATTTCACTCTTAATTCTCTTTCTATATTGCATTTAGAACTTCAAAAAAAGGCCGTCGAGGTAATCTCTTATGGTGAAGCACCCAACATAAATGTATTATTCATTTATGCCCTAACCGGTGTCACCTTTTTAGCTATTGGAATAATTGTACTTTTTCACATATTCCAACGACATAATTTCTCATCATATTATTAAGCGCCCAATGCCACGAACGGACAGTCAATAGCGACAATCATCATTTGCTTGGTTTTGCCAACAAGATCAACTGAGAATTTCCTAAAAAAAGGATAAATACAGTGGAAATTATTACAGAGGATTCGGTCACCGTAACAGCGATAGAAATTTCTGAATTCAGCCACGAACGCGCCCACAGAGAGATGACAAGCCTGGCGAACATTCAACCGAACCTTGTTGCTTTTATGGTGGAATTCACCCAAGATCTGGATCAGGAGGTATCCGCGCTGGCACTTTTTTGGTTTTTCAATATCTGCAGGATGTTTCAACAGGCTTACCGCAGACCGCTTAAACAGGTCTCGAACGATACAATATTCGAGTGCTATGAATCCAACGAATCTCTCATCGACAGTTTGGAACATACCCATGATAGATTCATCGAAAGAATAGCGTCAATTCAGCTTTCAGATCAACCGTATGTTATGCAATACTTGGTTGAATCACTTTTTGAACAAGTCGATGAAAAGGCAGGACTCGAACTGACCGAGGACGATACAGGTTATCTATTTTTGCTGTTAAAGACTGTCGTGGATTCCCTTAACAATACAACTGATGAGGTGAAATTCTGATTCAAGTTTCAATCCTCAATCGTGTAAAACACATCTACACCCAATCGCTGGAAGCGCCTCCGGAAAAAGTCTTTCCACTGCTGTGCCCGGTCCGGGAAGTCGATTGGGTGCCGGGTTGGGATCCGACATTGGTGCTCTCAAATTCCGGTGTTGCTGAAAAAGACTGCATTTTCGTCACCCGGGATACCTCTCAAGAATCGATCTGGGTTATCACGGATTTCGAACCGAAAAAATACAAGCTGGAAATGATCAAGGTGACTCCCGGCCATATCGTCGGCAAGCTTGAAATACAGTTGTCGCTGGCCGAAGACAATCGGACGGCAGCTGAAATTGCCTTTACCTATACCGCACTGAGTCCGGAAGGAGATAACTTTTTGAATCAATTTACCGCGCAGTGGTATGAAACATTCATGCAGAACTGGGAGAACGCCATCAACCACTAATTATCCACCGGAACAAAATTATCGGATTGAAAACAATCGCGCACTTGATTTAAAACTGAATAGCCGCTATCTATGGCACTAAAGGCTTTGGAATACATATTTTCAACGGCGTGGCACCACAGATTGACCACTGTTTCAGCAGCTGTTGCCAAACTTTGTTATAAGCTCAGACGCACCCGATCGATATCAAACGATTATGGTCACTGGAAAGAATCCCATCGAAGAAATCATCCTTTCGAACAGTCATCGCGGAATCGATTCGGTTAAGAATTTCCTTCCGGAGGGCTACTGCCAGCGGGCAGCCAAACTTATCCTTGATAATCCAGGCACTATCCTGATCGGTACCGGATTTCCGGTAAAAGGCACTTTTGAAACCGACGGCCCGGTGGGGGCAATCGGCCTGTACAAAGTGCTCGAGCGGCTTGGATACAAACCACTGTTCGTCTGCGCACCACCGATATCAAGGATATTAGGCAAAAAATACCATACCCGTGAAATGCCAATAGTATCCTGGGAGAAGAGTCTTCCATTGGCACAAGCTGCGCTAGAAGAATTAGAGCCGACACTTGTTATCTCCGTTGAGCGGCCGGGAGTAACGGAAAACGGCCGCTATTACAACATGCGTATGCAGGACATAACCGATTACGCGGCAAAGTATGACGTATTTTTTCAACTGTGCAGCTGTCCAACCCTGGCTTTTGGCGATGGCGGCAACGAAATCGGCATGGGCAACATTCGCAAAGAGCTGACACATCTGCCCATCGCACCTTCGGTGACAACCTGTGACGAACTGGTAATAGCGGCCGTGTCCAACTGGGGTGTTTACGGTGTTCTTGCGGCAATGAGTGCCATGCTGCAAAATGATTTGTTTGTTTTTTTTGATCCCGAAGCGATCATCGAATTTTTGGTGGCCAACGGATCGATTGATGGAATAACCTGTCGTCCCGAATATTCCGAAGATGGTTTCCCGCTCGCTGTCGGTCTGAATATCATCTCACAACTGCGCAAGAAAATAGCAATCAAGCCGGTCGACCCGCTCCCGGCCACAAAATAAACCTTTCTGTTTGCAGCCGGTCCGCTGCGATAAATGGATCTCAGATTCATTCGGTGCGCGTTGCCGGCTTTTACTCCTCATCCGAGGTGATATTCAGCCGGCCCGGTGAAAGGCTTGCGCTGCGGCACGACTCCATCAGTTATCAACCCTATGTTGAGGGTACATTGCTTGCCGCCTGCAGGGTTGAATCTTTCAATGATCTGAAAAGAGGATTGGCCGAAATTCTGGACCTGATTAGAGCAGGCTAACAGTGGATACAGCAAATGTCGGAAATTCTGATTCGACAGGTAACCACGGGCGATCTTGACCGCTGCTTCGCGCTTGAATCGGCCTGCTACGGCCCGGAGGGAGCGACACGGGTAAAAATCAAAAAACGGATCGAACTATATCCCCGGGGATTTCTGGTGGCGGAAAAGAATCGGCAGGTGGTCGGATTTGTCAACAGCGGCTCCACCCATAAAGAAGACATCAGCGATGAAGCGTTAAAGGATATGATCGGTCACGATCCAACCGGCGACAACATCGTCATCTTCTCGCTGGCGGTGAGCCCGCAGTTTCAGAATCGCGGCATCTCAAAAAAATTGATGCACGGATTCATCGACACATCCAGGGCACTGAACAAAGACTGCATATTGCTTCTATGCAAATCGGAGTTGATCCCGTACTACAGGCAATACGGATTTATAGATCGCGGTCAGTCAAAGTTCAAGCACGGTAGTTTGCAATGGCATGAAATGTACCTGTCCTTGACTGACCACAGATAGCGGGCAGAAAAATGCAGTTTTCCGAAAAAAGAACTTGTGAGATTTCTGGGCCTTACCAGCCACAACCGCAAAATTTTTCCCCGGCTTAACAAAGAAGGAATTTTTGACATCTTTCACATTCGCTACAACGCGGCTCATCTGGGTGCAGAAAGCGAGACGTTCCCATTTCTGACGGGCTGCGACAGACCGGGGATTGTCTCGTTTACAGCCGCTCGCTGGAAGCATCTTTTGAATGAGCACAAAACGCCTGATGGCGAACCGCCGGCAACTGCCGTTGATTGCTATCGATTTGTACTCACCTATCCATCGGTCGATGTATGTATGATGGGAGCGAGTAATCTTGTCCAGATGCGGGAAAACTTTCAAGCAATCGAATGTGGCCCCATGACGCAAGAAGAACTTGATCGTATGCGTCGAATTGGGAATCACATCTCCGGGAAAAAGAAACCAAAATCTTAGTTCAGCACCCCATTTCACACATTCAATCATATATCTTTAGGAGCATATTTCCAATCATCTCATGACACAAGGAGCAACATGATGGAAACACTGATTGAACTCGAGTACATGCGGCTGGAGAAAGAGGGCAAATTAGGCTGGATCACTTTTACGCGCACAGATGTATTAAATGCCGTAAACAATGATGCCACCTTTCAAATTAATCGAATTGCAATGGCACTGCGTGAAGAGCCGGGCATCCGCGTTGCCGTCATCCGGGGTGACGGACGCGCATTTTGTACCGGGATTGATTTGAAGGAACTGGCGCAAGGCATCATCGATATGACGTTTCATCGACGCTGGGAGCGTGCCCTTCAGATTTTCGAAACGATGGAAAAACTGATCATCGTCGGAATGCACGGGTACTGCCTGGGGGGCGGCCTGCAGCTGGCGCTGGCCTGTGACATCCGGGTCAGCACCTCCGATTGTCAAATCGGTCTGCCGGCCATCCGCGAGTCGTTGATTCCGGGTTTGGGCACCTGGCGACTGCCCCGCTACATCGGGTGGGGGCGCGCTAAAAAACTGATTCTGGGCGGTGAAAATATCAGCGGTGCAGAGGCAGAGCGAATCGGTCTGGTCGATCATATCGCCTCATCGGAAGATTTTTTTGAAGAGCTGGATAAAACGGCGCACCAATACCTCAAGGCCTGCTCGGTCGGCACACGGATGAGCAAGCTTCTTGTCAACCAGGCTTTCGACGCGGATTATGATGCCATTCTCACGCGCTATTTCGAGTTGCAGGAACGGTCCCAGTATAGCCTGGACGCACAAATCGCGAGCCGGGCGTATCTATCCGGGGAAGCGCCTGAATGGCAGTGAACACCGATTGGCGAGCTCTAAATGCAGGTTGATAATCCCGCCACTGGTGGGGTTCCGAGCCTCGTCCTTTAGGTTTGCCCGGCTGAACACTTCCATTAAATAATACGATGTGAAGTCCCGCTTTGCGGGATTGAGCCCGTTAGCCCGTTTATAGTAGTAGCCCATTAGATCCAAGGTCACCAACGAGTTAAACCTGCAAACTCTGTGTGTCTGAATCAAATAATAATGATAAAAACACTTATTCCATTTATTTTTCTTTTCTCAATATTCATGACCGAAACCATGGCTTTTGAACCGCCTACCAAAGCACAAATCCTGTCGGCCATTGGATCGACGGAGGAACTTCCATTACAATTAAAAAGGGCTCTGGAACCTTCCACGGATTTTGAACCAATACCGATCCCGGCTCCCGGGGATTGGTTGGCTGTTCATCCAGAGTCGGGGCAAACTTTTGAAGATTTTTACCGCGCCCGCAGAAACACTCCCGATGACCGGCGCAACCTAATTTATATCCAGCCCCTGGGACAGTTTGCTGTGCATCATAGTCCTGCATTGGACCTGCTTAGGGATTGTGCGACCGCCTATTTTATGGTGAATGTTACCGTCCTTCCGGTGTTATCCATCCGCCGGGCCGACATAACATCTCGGATCAATCCATATACCGGAAAAAAACAGATCCTGACCGCTTACATCTTACGAATGCTGAGACAAGATCTGCCGGCCGATGCCTTCTGCGTATTGTCGGTTACCATGGAGGATCTCTACCCCAATCCAGCATGGAATTTTGTATTCGGACAGGCATCCCTGCGACACCGGGTCGGTGTTTTCAGCTTTGCCCGTTATGATTCCGCCTTTTACGGTGAACCACGTGATAAAAACTACCGGAAACTTCTGCTGTACCGCAGCTGCAAGGTGCTGGTGCATGAAACCGCGCATATGTTTTCATTAACTCACTGTATTTACTTTCGATGCGTCATGAACGGCTCCAATCATCTGCAGGAGAGCGATTCCAGGCCGCTGTTCCTGTGCCCGGTGTGCCTTCGCAAACTGCAGTCCGGAATCGGGTTTGATGTAGCGGATCGCTACCGAAGGCTGCTTGATTTCTATCGGAAAATGCAATTTAATAAAGAGGCTGATTGGGTATCAGCGCGCTTGAAATGGATCACACAAAAAAATGATTGATATTTTACCTTTGCCCATGATTCTAGTTATCACGGTTGAGTCCGTCTTCATATGAAGCCCTTCGTATTTATTCCAAAGTGGTCGCAATTAACGTTTCTGTGGCGCGAACACTTTTCACACTTCTGATCTTATTAACGAGCTTGGATCCCGCCTCCAGATCGAGGGCCCGGATCATCACCACCAGATCAAAACGTCCAAATACGGCTGTGATATTCGCCACGCCCTCCAGTGATTTTAGCTCGTGAAATGCTGTTTTGGTCTCGGACGGGTCTGTCTTTATGAGTACGCCTGCAACCATAAACACCTCCTTATAGAATGGCTCGATTAGGGTTTAAGAATAATCTTCACGCCTTTTCGGGAAAAACAGAATTCAAATGCCTTTTGGGCTTCCTTCAGGGGAAATGTGTGACCGATTAAGGGTTCTACATCAACTCTGTTTTTTGTCAGCAAGCTAAGGGCCAGGTCGAACTCTTTGTAGTTGTAGCAGATGGAACCATACAGCGTCAGCTCGTTGCGGATCACCGGCTCCATATCGATCCGGACTTTCTTGTGGACGGTCATAATCACGATGGACCCATTTTTGCGGGTAATATGAATGGCCTGCTGCAGAGCACTGGGATCTCCGGCAGCCTCGAAGGTATAGTCCACCCCGCCGTTTGATATCTGGAGGATTTCTTCGATCGGATCTGTTTTGCGGATGTTGAACGTATGTTCGGTGCCGAATGCTTTGGCCAGCCCCAGACGGTTATCATTGGTGCCGGTCACAATGACCTTGGCCCTGCGAATATCCTTGGCAACCTGGGTGCCTAACAAACCGATAGCGCCGGGTCCCAGGATTGCCACCCAGCTTCCGGGCTCGATGCGCGCAAGTTCCAGCCCCCGGATGCTGCAGGCCAATGGATCGGCAAAGGTGGCTTCCTCAAAAGAAAGGTTGTCCGGTATCCGGTGGACATTTCTGGCCGGTGCGGCAAAATACTCCGCCATTCCCCCATTCATGGTGACACCGATTTCATTCAAGTTTTCACAAAGATTGACGAGCCCTTTTCGGCAATATCGACAGATCGCACAGCCAATGCATATCTCTGTCGCAATCCGGTCTCCTTTCTGGAATCCGTGAACCTTTTCGCCCATATCGACAATTTCACCGGACACCTCATGTCCCAGGACGTAATTTTCGCGCCTGTTTAGGTCCGTTTTATTGAAAATCCGCAGATCACTTCCGCAGATTCCAACCGCTTTTACTTTGATTAATACCTCCCAGGGGCTGAATTCTGGGAGCGGCACATCTTCTAATTTCACTCCTACTTTGGACGGGTTTTTGACAACAGCCAGCATTTCTCCCCCCGACAATCTAACTGGATTCCTCGTAATTGTTACACGTGTGGTTCATTGCCTGTAAGACCGCAAATTAGGACCAATCTATTGAACAGAAAACCTATCAAAATTTTAGTATACTTAGAAGGATTGCACTACACGTGCTGTCCGCCGTTTACATGAATTTCAGCCCCGGTGACATAGCTCGATTTCTCGGAACATAAATAATAAATCATATCGGCAACCTCTTCCGGCTCTCCGATTCGGGACAGAGGGATGTGCTTAACTAATTCTTCGGTACCGGGAGACAAAATCGACGTATCGATCTCTCCGGGCGCTATGGCATTCACCCGTATGCCATACTTCCCAAAATCAGCAGCCATCTCTCTGGTTAGCGCCGAGAGTGCGGCCTTGGAGGTCGCATAAGCTGATCCGGCAAAGGGGTGAACCCGGCTTCCGGCGATGGAGGTGATATTTACGATGCTTCCCCGTCCCTTCTCTAACTCTTTTATAAGTCCCCGGGCCAGTAAAACAGGGGAAAAGAAATTGACTTGGAATACATGGTGCCACAGATCAATGTCCGTCTCGATTGATCCCAGGCGTTGGCCGGAATCTCCTTTGGGTGAAGTTGCGGCATTGTTCACCAGGGCATTCAATGCGGAACCAGCCAGGCGTTCTCGAATTTCTTCAATTCCATCCGCAAACGCCTCTTTGTCACCCAGGTCGATCTGAACATGATTTTCAGGCGCTACATATCCCGGATGGTCTTTGGGAAAGGCCTGGCGAGCACACGTGATAACTCGCCATCCCGATTTCCAAAATCGCACTGCAGTGGCGTGGCCGATACCTCGACTTCCACCTGTAAGAACGATAGATTTCTTCTTTTCGCTCATATGTCTTTCTCCAATCTGCTCTACAACAAAAGGCTGTAACAGAATTACAGAGCCGCGGGTACCGTCTCAGCTGCGGCTTAGCACTACCTTGGCTGCCAGAACGGGCCTGTCCTGCCCAGCTCCTTCAACGTAAGGAATAACTTTGATCTGTACTCCTGGACCCTGGAAAGATAATCCGGTTCCAGCCGTTTGCGTACAAACGGTCCGCTGAAGGCCAAAGCCCAGTCGGCAAGCAACATAATAGCGTCTTCCGAGACAGGATCATAAAGCGACCAGTTTTTGGCGTGCTCTTCCGACCGGAAGAGATTCATGCGGCTTCATCTAAATCCCCAGGAGGTCTCCCCCCACTTGGCGACTGGAACATTCATATGGCCGACAATCGTCGGCGGACTTACTTCCAGAATTTCCTCGTCGCGCATGCGGACCAGGATTGGCTTGCCGCAATCCAAACAGCGCGCGTCAATGCGGATCTCCGTGCCGGGGAAGAGCCAGCGCACGGCCAGCACTTCCAGTCCTCACTGGCCGTACCACTTCTGTTCACCTGCCACCGTCACCAGATAATGGGTGGGGACGTTGGAGAACGGTGCCCATGATTCGATGTAATCGGTGTCCTGAACTAACCAGCAAGCAACAGCTGCCTGTGCTGTTACACGTTGCACATCCCGGGCCTCATCAGGTTGGAGTCGCAGTGTTTCGGCCAGTTCGGTGTAGTGCGGCGCACGTCCGGTCCTTATGAAGTGCTTTACTACAGCGGTATAAGCTTTCTGTATCAAATTTGATTCTGTCATGTCGCTGCCTCCTTTCCGGGATTGGCGTCATGCTGCACGTGCTTCCAGTATGGGTAAATTTTTTTTAAGTTATTAAATGAATATTTAAGGGAAACCGGCTTCAATTTCAGCGAAAAAGGCCGCTTCAGGATAGAAAAAAGATCCAAGAAGAAAGAATTATTCCAGTCAAAGTGATAAAGGGTTGTTTCCCTAATGCCACATAGTAGAATTAGCGGTCAAGATAATTTAGCACTATAATACAACTCATCTTAGGTGAAAAACCTGCCAACCACTGTTCGAGCGATTCTGAATATTCACCCAATCGTCGCTGTCGCTTATTCGCACCCGCCACCGGTATGTCTTTCCCGTTTTCAAAACATCAATAGGGACAGTGTGGGATATCATGTCCTTATGATATCGGGTTAAGTAAACTCTGCCTCCATGCCGTTTATAAATTTCAAATCGATAATATACCGGCATATCTGCTTTTACAGCATGCCAGGAGAAAGTTAGATCATTCGAACCTAAAGTGGCACCATTGTTAGGTGACAATGTTGTGGTATCAGGTGTGTTGATAGTTTTGATCACATACTGATAATCTGCAGTCATCCCATTTTTTTTACCGCTGGTTACTTCAAACGTATACATCCCTATTTCCGGGGGTCCGGGTATTCTAATGAAATAATCTCTCAGCTGAGGGATGTAAGTAAAATCATCTTTACGAATCGGCAATTTTCCCCGGGGCCCGGTTATGGTGATGGTGTTTATGTCTCCGGGGAGATTCACGGAAAAAGTACTTCCGGTTATGATATCTATATAAGTGGCATGGCTTTTGTCGGGTTCGTGGACATGATGGATGGCCCCCGTAACAGGGATACCGGGTGTAACCATTTTCTGCAGCGCAACCTTATCATACCATCTACCGCGTGCCATAACGCCTTGGAGATTTGAAAGATTTTCAATATCATCAAACGGGTTCCCTTCAATCAGGATAAGGTCAGCTCTTCTACCGACTTCGATTGTTCCAAAATCCCCTTTACCGTTCATGCTTTCGACCACATTGGCCGCATTGACGGTTGCAGTTTTGATTGCCTCATAGGGGGTGAAGCCATTCTGAATCAGAAGCTGCAGTTCATCGTGAACCGTATAACCGGGCACAAGACCCATCCATCCGGTACCAGCGTCAGTGCCCAAAATAAGCGAAGCGCCAACTTCCTTTAAATGGTGAAGCAGCATCCGGTCAGCTTTGCGTTTGAACGGTGCAAAAACCTCGCCGCCTCGGAATTGAACCTGGTGTTTCTCGCGCCCCAGCCTGAACGCATCAATATATTTTTGAGGTAAATACATATTCTCCGATTTGGACAAGAATCTTTCAGGTTCAAAAAGTTTCTGTACGATCAGCTCATCCAAATACAGCGTTGTGCAGACAGTTTGGTTTCCAGATTTTACTTTTTCAGCAACCGACAACATAGAGCGTGAGAGCTTCTCATCAAGTTCCCACTTATGGTTATGCAGGTATGGTTCAAACTGTTTGAAAGTCGTCCGAATGATAAACGTCATCCAGTCATCCTCATTGTCGAAATACTGATTTCTTTCAAAATCGACAAATTCCCAGAATAATTCCTCGACATGGGCAATTTCATCCATGCCTTCTGCCATAATACCATCCAACCCGACCTGAAAGGGTATATGCCCGGCGGTGTACATGCCGACATTCTTGGCAGCCGTCATTGCCCTGTGATACTCTTCTTTCGACAAAAATGAATATAGCTTAATAAAGTCAAAGCCCGCAGCCTTTTGCTTGCGAACCTTTTCTTCAGGATTGCTCAGATGCCCTCTGAGTTGCTCACCGCAGGTGTAAATCTGCGGACCGATGAGATCCCCTCTCTCGATAGCCTTGCGCCAATAAAGAACATTATCCGGTGATCTGCCCTTTGGTCCAAAACACCGGATCGTTGTAACACCATTGGCAAGATACAGCTTAAATGGTGATACCGGCCAATCACCGCCCAACCAGTTTGGGATTGTATGCATGTGCATGTCTGCGAGACCGGGCAGAAGATATGCATTTGAGCCATTAATGATATTTGAATTGTGAGGAATGTCTATACGGCTTGAGGGTCCGATTTCGATTATTCGCGTCCCTTTAACAAGGACCGTGTGGTCAGGGATAATTTTTTCCGCCGTCATCGGCACGAGAGTGACATTAACAAAAGCTGCAACTTTTTCTGTTTGTGCCCAAACACTCACACTTGCCTGAACCCAGAAGATCAGGATGATTATAGGCAAACGAAACCGTTGATGCAGCATCTCTGCCTCCAAAAAAATTCAACGTGGCACTGAAATTATTATTTTTTACAGTTTTGGCGCCCACCAGTCAATTTTTTAGTTTGATCGTCTGCCGTTTTTGAATGCGGTCCAAATCCCGTTGGGCCTAGGCAACATTCAGCGGTGTTTTCTTATTGACAAACAACCACCCATTCGCCATACATTTCCTACCATAAAGCAACTTCTTTTCCCCTGCCCTTTTCGCAAAATAGTTATATTTGTGATGTTTGCCGAAAATTGACATATCTTCTTTAATGATGAGTTATCGTTTCAAAAAAAAATAGTTCTTTCATTCAAAATTCTAAACTGTCAGGAGAAGATCTATGAGCGAACCCACAAAAAGAATTCTGGACTTTTTCCAACAGATCAATGCCATACCCCGCTGTTCTAAAAATGAAAAAGAAATCGGCCTCTGGCTAGAACGATGGGGAGAAACCAATGGTTTTGCGGTAAAAAAAGATCCGGCCGGCAACCTCCTCATATGCGTTCCGGCAAATGCTGGTTTAGAAAAAGCCCCGGTCATCGTGATCCAGGGCCATATGGATATGGTCTGTGAAAAATTACCCGACTCAACCCATGATTTCGACAGGGATCCCATCCGCCATATCACTGATGGCGACTGGCTGCACGCGGACAATACCACCCTGGGTGCAGACAACGGCATTGCCCTGGCTCTTGGCATGGCATTGGTAACCGATCCGGCTGTAGTCCATCCACCACTGGAACTTCTGTTTACGGTGAATGAGGAAACCGGACTCAATGGCGCCAAAAAAATTGAACCCGACCTGCTCCAAGGCCGAGTGCTTTTAAACATCGATTCGGAAACTGAAGGCGAGTTCACCGTAGGCTGTGCCGGCGGTCGGCATACCCTAGTGACACTGCCACTGAATTTTTCAAAGAATTTGGATGCCGAAACAACCTTCAAACTATCCGTCCAGGGTCTTAAAGGCGGTCATTCAGGTATCGACATCCATAAGCAGCGCGCCAATGCCAACCTTATTCTGGCGCGTACGCTGAATCGCGTGTCTGCATCCTGTGACCTTCGGCTGGTAACAATCGATGGCGGCACCGCTCACAATGCAATTCCCAGAGACGCCTTCGCTGTGTTTGCCTGCAGGTCGAGTGATAAATCGGTTATAGATAATATTATTTCCGAATTTGAACAGACGATAAAAGCCGAATATAGAACCGGTGAACCGGCACTCGCCATGGCCCTGACCGTGATGGAATCCGAATCACAGGCAAAAATGGCCCTGAACGCCGTACAAACCGCTGCGGTGATCAACCTTTTGCTGGCCCTCCCCCATGGGGTTTTAGGGATGTCAGCCGATTTCGAGGGCCTCGTGGAGACATCCAACAATCTGGCTAAAGTGGAGATATCGGACACTCACCTTAAAATTTTGACCAGCCAGCGCAGTTCGGTCTTATCGCGGCTGGATGAAGCAACAAACCGCATCCGGGCGGTTGCTGCGCTGGCCGGCGCCGAGGCTCGATCCGACAGTGAATATCCACCCTGGACACCGGAAATGAACTCGGCCCTCCTCAAAGGGTGCAACACGATATATGAACAGCTATTCGGCCGTAAAGCTAAGATCAAGGCAATCCACGCAGGCCTGGAGTGCGCCGTTATTGGTGCAAAATTTGCCGATATGGATATGATTTCATTCGGCCCCGACATCGAAAATCCCCATTCGCCGGCCGAGCGGCTTTTCATTCCGGCCCTCAGCCGGGTATGGGATTTCATGGTGGCACTGTTGAAGTCATACGGTAACAGTTAACTATTTTCCATCCGGTCCGCCTCAGGCGGATTCCTATGAGCTGCTTTCTCCGCGGGCCTAAAGCATAGCGCGTATCGCATAGGGCATAGCGTTAATGGAAAAGACAGTGTAGAGAGTGCATTGACGCTTTGCCCATTGCTCCATGCGCTCTGCGATATCGCCTCGTCGTAAACCATTGAGTCCGCCCAAGGCGGACTCAACGAAATCCGCCTGCGGCGGACCAGATTGAAAACTAATTCGTGCTCAGTTTAATTTCCGGATGGGCACTAACTAAAGGGTCGAGGAGTTTTTTACCCCTATGCCGCCAGTCTTAGTTTTTCTAATCCAAGTGGCAGTGAGGGATATTCGCCCCCCCACCATGCCACTTATTGAATCTAAAGAAACAGGTCTACCGCCATGAAGATTAAAGTGATCATTCCGGTTAGCACAGACAAATGGGATACCATTGTTAAAACTGATTACGAGCAAAATAAGCAGCCTGACACTACTATCGAGATCGTTCACTTTCATAAAGGGCCGGAGGCCATTCAATCCGAATACGACGAAGCCAAAGCCGCTACCCACGTCCTTGAGGAAGTTTCCAAAACCCTGCCGGAATCCTATGGCGCAATCATCATCTACTGTTTTTCAGATCCGGGTCTATCTGGAGCCAGAGAAATATCGACGATCCCGGTTTTGGGAATTGGTGAATCCTCACAGCTTTTCACCATGGGATTGGCAGACTGCTGTGGAATTATTACCACCCTGGAACAATCCGTGCCCCGGATTCGAAGAAAAATATGGGTTCGTGGTTTCTCCAGACGATTTCAGTCGATACATCCCCTCGGAATTCCGGTTCTTGAATATGATCAACAAGAAAAAGTCGCCCGGAGAGCTTTGGAAGTCGCCCGCCATATGGTGGAGCAGGAAGGTATAGAAGCAATGATACTGGGTTGCGGCTCTCTATTGGGGGTCAAAGAACAGATCCAGGCAGCATACGGCATCCCGGTTGTGGAACCGGGTGTGGTTACATTAAAACATGCCGAAATGCTGATCGGTTTAGGGATATCCCAGAGTAAAAAATCTTACATGACACCATTGCCGATAAAAGAGAATTAGAAAGGAGGGTAAATGGAAATAGAAATTGGAACAGAAATAAGAGATGAGTACTTAAGCTGGGAAGTTGCTGCCGGAGCCCGCAAATTGATTGAAGATATCATGCTCACCCAGACGGGAGAGAGCGTGGTCATCACAGCCGACACTTCCAGCGACATGCGGGTCGTGAAGGCTACGGCCAAAGCTGCTTATGCCGCCGGTGCCGTACCTTCAACGGTAATGCATTCAACCCAGTTGGAAGGCTACCAGGAACCGCCGCCGCCGGTGGCAGGTGCCATCCAGAATGCAGATATCTGGATTGAATATGCCGTGGGTATGGTTTTTTTATCCGAAGCCTGGAAGAAAGCAATCGAAAACGGCGTCCGGTATATTTGCCTGACAGGCATGGATGTCACGATGCTGGTAAATTGCATCCAGCGAGTTCGCTACGATAAGTTGCTGGAACTTGGAAATCTTCTTCGCGATACTGTACAGGCGGCGGATAAAGTGGAGATTTACAGCCCGGGTGGAACCGAATTGGTAGCTTATAACCAGGGCAGACTGGCGCGTCAATCCGGTAAGCTGGCCGATACCAAAGGCGAGGCTATTATGCTTGGGGGCCAGGTCTCATGGTGTCCCATGGAAGAAACCATCAATGGCAAATTGGTTTTTGATGGCGCTTTATATCCCCCGACCGAACTTGGTAAACTCAACGGGGCCGTGGAGCTGACACTAAAAGACGGGGTCGTGACCGAAGTCAATGGCGCGGCTGAAGCCAAAATTTTCGAACGCTGGCTGGCCGGTTTCAACGACCCGAATATGTATCGGCTTGCCCATTATTCTCTTGGGTTTAATCCCGGTGTTACCAAACCCGCGGGTAGAATCGTCGAAGACGAGCGCGTCTTCGGCTGTGTCGAAATGGGAATCGGGAGCCAGGGTCCCCAGATCAGGGGCAAAACCTGGAAAGCGGCAGGACATACAGATGGTGTTGTCCTAAATCCTACGATTATCCTGGACGGGGTTGAATTGGAAAAGGAAGGGATTTACCGGATGGACAGCATCGTCCAAAAATGCCAAGAACTCGGTGCTCCCGGCTATTAACGCGACTGCTTGCGTGAAATTGAACCGAGGGGAGGGTTTAAACAAAAAGGAGTATAGCTATGAAGCATAAAAGACATTTCAGTGTATTGGTGTGTGCGATTTTAATGACTTTTGTTCTGGGTTTGGGGAGCGCATCCGCCAAATCCACCGATACTTTGTGGGTGGCATTTACGACGGATGCTCGAACCCTTGACCCGGCCACCGTAACCCGCGATTACACCGGGTATGCGTCGATCGGTGCCATTTACGACTTTTTAGTTCAATATGCCCGGGTTCCGAACGCGGATGGAACCATCAGCGTCGACACCACCAAAGTGGTACCGATGCTGGCTGAACGCTGGGAACATAATGCCGACATGTCCGAGTGGATCTTCCATCTCAGAAAAGACGCTAGGTTCCACAGTGGTCGACCGGTCAATGCCCAGGCGATCAAGTATACCTTTGCCCGTTATCGCACGGTGAAATCAGCCGCAAATACGGTACTATGGCTTGCAAAGGTTACCGATAAAGGAATGGAAGTCATCGATGATTATACCATTAAATTTAAACTGGAAGGCCCCAACCCACTTTTACTCGACTACCTTCAGATGCTAAGCTTGGGCATTCAAGACCCTGATGCCATCGAGGCCCATGGCGGTGTGGAGGCCGGCAAACCCAATGAGTGGGTTGCCAAAAACGATGTGGGCTCCGGCCCTTTCAAGCTGATCTCCTGGAAACCCGGCGTGGAACTGGTGTTTGAACGCAACGAAGATTACTGGGGTCCCAAGCCCAAGCTCAAAAAGGTCATATATAAGATCATCCCTGAGGAGTCCACCCGGGCCATGCTGTTGGATAGAGAAAATATCGATATCATGTGGTGGATCGCTTCCAAGGACTATGCCATGCTCAAAGGCAAAAAACATCTCAAGGTCATCGGTCGCCCCACCACCAAGGTAAATTACATCGACATGAACCGTAATATGCCGCCGTTCGACAACACGAAGGTCCGGCAAGCCCTGGCCTATTCCTTTCCCTATGGGCCGGTAATCAATGATGTGCTGTATGGACGGGCGGTGCAGATGACCAGTCCGGCATCCAAGGGCAGCCCAGGTCACACCGATGCATACTTCCACTATGAACAGGACCTGGATAAAGCCAAACAGCTGTTAAAAGAAGCCGGACACCAGGACGGGCTAACATTTACTTTTTTGCTGGGGGAGGGCCGAATCGCCAACAACAAAGAAGTGGCAGTGACCTGGCAGGCTGAGTTGAAAAAAATAGGTGTCAACATGGATATTCAAGTCCTGCCTCAGGCAGCCTTTCTGGAAAAACTCAAATCCAAACAGGTCCCTATCTTTATGGTGGCCTGGACCTCCTTTGTAACGGATCCCTGGTATCAGTTCATGTTCCTGTTGGGCTCAAAGAGTTTCTGCAATTATGCCGCTATCAACGACTCGCAGCTCGATGCCTGGATAAAGGAAGCCACGCCTATGGTGGGCAAGCAGGACCGGTATGCCCTTGCACAGAAGGTTCAAAAATATGTAGGCGAAAAGGACCTATGGATTTATATGTTCCAGCCGATTGCAGACACCGCCATGAACAAAAATGTTCAGGGTTTTTGTCTGAATCCCGACGACCAGTTCCACGTCAGAACGGTCAACAAAAAATAAGTTTGATCTCAGCTTGAAAAAGTTCAACAGCCCGTTCGGAATGAGGAATTCGGATTGCGGATTGCGGATTCTGAATGCTCGATATGTTTGATATACTAATCTGCCATCCGCATTCCACATTCCGAATTCCGAATTCCTTGGTTCTTCACCACTATATTCGACCGATTCGATATTCCATGGATCTTTGGCGTTATATACTCAGACGTATTCTATATACAATCCCCACGGTTTTAGGCGCCCTGATCATCATGTTCATCGTCACCCGAATTTTACCAGGAGATCCTGTTATGATGATTCTGGGTCCGGCTCATTCCTCCCCGGAAAACATCGAAACCATGCGGGCGTTGATGGGGCTGGATCACTCCGTACCTGTTCAGTTCCTAATCTACCTGAAACAACTCCTCAATGGAGATCTTGGGTTTTCTTATCATACCGGCAACCCTGTCAGCCATGAACTGTTGACAAGATTCCCGGCCACTTTCGAGCTGACCACTTTCGCTTTTTTTTTGATGGTCGCCATCAGTCTACCGCTGGGATTGATTTCCGGCTATTTCCGCAATAAAACCCCGGACCACCTCATCAGCGTATTTACGGTTATGGGCGTGTCGATGCCCACATTCTGGCTGGGTCTGCTGCTGATCTATTTCTTTTTTTATAAACTGGGAATTGCACCGCCGCCCATGGGTCGTCTGTCGCCGATATTCAGTTTTCCTCCCGAGGTTACCGGTCTTCTGCTGGTTGACGCTTTAATCGCCGGCGATTTCAAAGCCTTTTTCGGCGCGCTGCAACAGCTTATTCTACCCGGGATTACACTGGCATTTTTCAATCTGGCGATCATTGTGCGCACGTTAAAAGCCGACATGATCGAAACTCTGGAAGAGGACTATATCCGCACCGCCAAGGCCATGGGCTTCGGCATTCAACGGGTGTTGATCCGGCATGCCTTTAGAAATGCATTGCTGCCTACCGTTACCATGATCGGAGCCATTTACGGGGCTTTGCTGGGCGGTGCCGTGCTGACCGAAGTGGTTTTTTCGTGGCCGGGTATGGGGCTGTATGCGGTGGAATCCATTCAGTACCTGGATTACGCCGGACTACAGGGATTTATAATTTTTTATGTCATTATTTTCGCGATGGTGAACCTTATCGTTGATATATCTTATCGCTGGATAGATCCGAGAGTTAGACTGGACTAAAAACATAAGAAAAATGGTTCTTCACACAAAAGGGTGCAAGTTATCTAACACGGGAATCGAATTTTATCGTCAACCTTTTAATTGCCTAAAATGCACTAAAATGCCTAAAGTGCCTAAAATTAAGGAATTCTGTCTATTTTAGTTGGATTCCCCCGCTACTATTAACGTTTAAGGGAGACAGGAATAAACCTTTAGTAATATGAACGAATAAACTTTCAGGCTTACAGAATAGTTAGAGAAAAAGTTTACGATTGCCCATTTAAGATTGAATCGATCGTGCTGAAAGCACGTACCACAATTTTAGGCACTTTAGGCATTTTGAATTTTAGGCATTTGTTGAGCGAAACCTTACACTGGATATACCGCATCGTATACTCATGCACACATTTCAAAGAGGAGCCAGAAAAATTAATCATGGCTAACGTTGATACAAATTCCTGGCGCTACAAATTCAAGCTGTTTATAAAAAATAAGCTGGCTCTGGTCGGACTGATCATTCTCATTTTCATTTTTGTTCTTGTATTTTTTGGCCCGGCTTTATCCGGATACGATCCGTTTAACGTTGACTTTTCCGTCAAGCTGCAAGCGCCGTCTGCGGATCATTTTCTAGGTACCGACAACTACGGCCGGGATGTCATGAGCCGCATCTTTACCGGTGCCCGTTACACCCTGCTGGCGGCAGTCGTCTCCGTGGTCATTGGTTTGATTTTAGGGGCACCGTTGGGCGTCATATCCGGCTATTTTGGACGCAAGGTGGACCTGATCATCATGCGCTTTGTAGATATTCTGCTGGCCTTTCCGCCATTGATTCTTGCCATGGCGATCGTATCCGGTTTAGGGCCGTCATTGCTCAACGCGGCCGTTGCCATCGGTATCTCCTATATTCCCATTTTCGCCAGAATGGCTCGCAGTCGTGCAATCAGCGTAAAAAACATGGACTATATTCAATCCGCAATTGCTCTGGGGTCATCTCGAATGCGGATTATTTTAACGGATGTTCTCCCCAATTCGATGACCCCTTTGATCGTGCAGGCAACCATTTACACCGGCTACGGGATCCTTTGGGTGGCGAGCCTGAGCTTTATCGGGCTCGGCGCCAAGCTTCCCATTCCGGAGTGGGGCCTGATGATCGCCGAAGGTCGTCAATACATCATTAGCGGTGAGTGGTGGATGACTGTTTTCCCCGGTTTGTTCATCATGCTGGGAGTTACCGGATTCACACTGATCGGAGACGGCATTCGCGAGGTCATCAATCCCAAACTCAGGCTAAAATAATTAATGGTACGCTATGCAAAACGCGCTACTGGAAATTCACAATCTGCACACCTACTTCAAAACCGACGAGGGTATTGCCAGAGCTGTCAACGGCGTGGATCTGAAGGTACCCAGAAGGCAAACGCTGGGTTTGGTGGGAGAATCCGGTTGCGGCAAAAGCGTAACGGCGCTTTCGATTATGCGCCTGGTGCCGGATCCGCCGGGTAAAATTGTGGGCGGTGAAATAATTTTCGAGGGACGCAACCTACTCCAGCTGTCTGAACCGGAAATGCGTCGTATCCGCGGCAATACGGTTTCCATGGTTTTCCAGGAACCTATGACCGCTCTGAATCCCGTTTATCGGATCGGAGCTCAGATGGCGGAAGTCATCCAATTGCATCAAAACGTCGGCCGCAAAGAAGCCTTGAACCGGGCTCTGGATATGCTGTCTAAAGTCGGCCTCCCCGATCCAAAACAGCGGCTGAGGGAATATCCGCATCAGATCAGCGGCGGCATGCGCCAGCGCGTTTTGATTGCCATGGCGCTTTCAAGCCATCCCAAGATGGTTATCGCGGATGAACCCACGACAGCCTTGGATGTCACCATCCAGGCCCAAATCCTGGACCTGATGAATGCGCTTACCGCCGAGCCTGAAACATCAAACCTGCTGATCACCCACGATCTGGGGGTGGTCTTTGAAATGGCGCAATGGGTGGCCGTCATGTATGCCGGCCAAGTCGTTGAATATGCTTCGGTCGCTGAACTTTTCGGCCATCCGCTGCATCCTTATACCATCGGTCTGATGGAATCGATACCTCAAATCGATAAACCCGTGCCCGCAAATAAAATACTCAAAACCATCCCCGGTATGGTACCTAATTTATTCGAGCTGCCGGACGGCTGCTCCTTTCAGGACCGCTGCAACCGTGTTTTCGATCGCTGTCGCCGGGAAGAACCGGTTCTTCTCGATAAAGGCTCCGGTCATCTGGTGAGGTGTTGGCTGCATGAATAACCAAGAGCTGCTTACTGTCCAGGGATTAAAGAAATATTTTACTATCGGGGGCGGATTTTTACGCGGCAAACCCGTATTTCTGAAAGCCGTTGCCGGCGTTGACATCACCGTCAAAGAAGGTGAGACCTTCGGACTGGTAGGAGAATCCGGCTGTGGTAAAACCACCCTTGGGCGGTGCATTCTACGCCTTGAAGATCCCACCGCGGGTCGAATCTATTTTGAAGACCAGGATATTTTGGCGTATGATCGACACCAGCTTCAGGTGGCACGGAAAAATATGCAGGTTATTTTCCAGGATCCTTATTCGTCATTGAATCCACGTAAGAAAGTTCGTCGAATCATCGGCGAAGGTTTTTCGGTCCACAAAACGCTTTCCAAAAAAGAAAGTCGGGAGCGTGTCAATGAATTGGCAAATCTGGTGGGGATACGACCAGAGCAAATCGACCGCTATCCCCACGAATTCTCCGGGGGCCAACGCCAGCGAATCTGTATTGCCCGGTCGCTGGCACTAAATCCCAAGCTCATTGTCGCCGATGAACCGGTTTCAGCACTGGATGTATCCATTCAGGCGCAGATTCTAAACCTCCTGGTGGAGCTTCAAAATCAATTTTCCCTGACCTATTTGTTCATCTCGCATGACCTGAGTGTTGTGCGGCATATTTGTGATCGTGTGGCTGTCATGTATACCGGCCGGATAGTGGAATTGGCCGATACCACCGACCTGTTCTGCCACCCGCTTCACTCGTATACCCAGGCTTTACTATCCGCCGTACCGACTACAAAATCCATCGGGCAGAGTAAACGCATCCGCCTTCAGGGTGAAGTTCCCAGCCAGATTACACCCCCCAGTGGCTGTACATTCCATCCACGCTGTCCGAAAAGCATGGAAGTGTGCACTTCGAACCAGCCGGGCTTAATCGAAATCAAGCAAGGCCACTGGGTTGCCTGCCACTTATATTGAGCATCGACACCAATGCAATAAAAGAATTTTATATAGCGATTCTAAAAATTACTTTCCATTTGAGGCAAACGAAAGATTCAGGTTTCAAGTTACTAATTATGATATTTGCTTTTATATAAAAAGTAAGAGCGAAGCGATACCGTGATCTGGTATCTGGCATCTTGAAACTGGCATCAAGCATCTAACAAATAAAATCTTATTGGATAGACCAACCCTGATTAACGGAAAATGATTTTGACAGCCACTATATTTATCCACCAGGCAGAATCCGAAATATATGGAGCGGATGATGGATAACAAGGAAGAAATATCGCAAACAGATTTCATCGCAATAGACGTGCTGAATCGAATGAGCCTGACCCTTGATTACGATTTGACTTTTGATACAGGCGATATCGTGCCAAAACTCTGGCATTGGCTGTATTTTTTGCCACGTGTCAAAGCTTCCGAAGAGGGGACGGACGGCCATCCTAAAACAGGAGGATTCATTCCGAATATCGAAGGCCTTGACCGTCGTATGTGGGCAGGCAGCCGTTTCTGGTTCCACAATGAACTGTATGCTTCAAAATATGCCCAGAAAAAATCCAGGGTAGTCAGCGTGATCGAAAAGGAAGGCCGCAGCGGGAGATATAGTCAATAGTTGTGTATGAAGAAATTAGGCGGCAATCCGTTTTTCTTCGACACCATTGACAAATTTAACTCCTCTAATTACTTCTGCCAGGCGTTGCGGATGGTGAAGTCGA
>Ga0126331_1000139_pt1 | contig 31270 bp, 26 predicted proteins | sample InaspJWI98metaG_FD_96379 | JGI IMG/M metagenome (GOLD analysis project Ga0126331, IMG submission 96379) | Marine gutless worms symbiont microbial communities from Oahu, Hawaii - Inanidrilus sp. 2 OAHU.JWI-98 metaG | ecosystem: Host-associated > Annelida > Digestive system > Unclassified | place... | reverse complement strand
GTGATCGTAAATGTTGTCATAGCGGCCTCCTTTTTAAGGTTATGAGGCCATTATAACCGCCGTCTGTGACAGATACGGTCACAGATCGGCACTACTGGAGTTTTTTAGAGAACCGCAAAAATATATTGATCACTGGTGCCAGCAGCGGATTCGGCAAGCTTACCACCCAGACCCTGCTCAAAGCCGGTCATACCGTAGTAGCCTCGATGCGAGGGGCGGATACAAAGAATAAATCGGTCGCTGCCGAGTTGAAATCAGCCGGCGCCCACATAGTTGAGATTGATGTCACCAGAGATAACAGCGTGACCAAGGGTGTGGACGCGGCGCTGGAAATGGCGGCGGGAATCGATGTGGTTGTCAACAATGCCGGCATGGGGGTTATTGGTTTACAGGAAAGCTTCACCCCGGAAGACTGGCAGGGTCTGTTCGACATTAACGTGTTCGGCGTGCAGCGTGTCAACCGAGCGGTGCTTCCCCATATGCGTGAAAAAAACTCAGGCCTGCTGGTGCATATCACCAGTATCCTGGGTCGCATGGTGCTGCCGTTTTACGGTCCCTACAATGCATCCAAATGGGCAATGGAAGCTCTGGCGGAAAATTATCGTGTCGAACTCAGCGGATTTGGTATCGATGTCTGCATTGTCGAGCCCGGCGGTTTTCCGACGAACTTCATGGACAAGCTGCTCAAGCCGGGCGATCCGGACCGTGATGGCGGCTACGGGGAGTTTGCCCAGGCACCGCTGGCGCTTTTCACAAATTTCGAAAAGGCGTTGGCGGACAACCCGTCCCAAAATCCCCAGAACGTTGCGGATGCAGTGGCTGATCTGGTGGACACCCCGGCCGGACAGCGTAGCTTCCGAACGGTCGTCGACAAAATGGGCATGGGCGATCCTATGGCAAGCTATAATGAACAGCTCGAGCAGATCACTGCCGGTATCTACAACGCGTTTGGCATGGGAGAGATGCTAAAGTTGAAAACCTGATGCTCTGGAATTTCACAGCCCCGGCCCGTGGCTCTCTGTCAGTCACTCACCGAATTGCATTGGAGGCCGTCCACTTTAGCGCGTACACCGGTCCAGAAGATAATAGATGGACTTGTAGTGAATGCCGCTGTGCAGGGACAGCCCGATCTCGCAGGTGCGGCTGTTAGCGTAACCTGATGTGCAGGTATCTTTCACGGCCGGCTTCAGGTCAGCCAGGGCAGCGGCATTGAGTTCCGGAAAAGAGAACCCTCGGTCCCCGGCAAACCCGCAGCAACCTACCCGTTCGGGAACCACGACCTCTGCGGCGCATGCCCGGGCAACCGCCAGAAACGTAGCGTCGAGCCCCATCTTCTGGGAACTACAGGTGGTATGGATCGCCACGGTTTCTTGCAGCCGGGAGATGTTCAGTTTGTCCAGCAAGTAACGGTAGGCGAATTCGACCGGCTCATACAACTGAAGGTTGCCAGTGAAAAGTCGGCGCATGCGCAGCAGGCAGGGACTGGTGTCGCATACCACGGGGATTGCACCGCCCTGGGAAACATCCAGCAGCGCTGCCTCGAGTTCGGCGGCTTTTTGGTCCCCCACCCGGACAAAGCCTTTACTGGAAAACGGCATGCCGCAACACAGGCGCTGCATATCCGGCGGGTAGATGGTTCGATAGCCGGCTTTGGCAAACACCCGCTCGGTGACCGTCAGGAGGGTATCGGCATCGGGATCATCCAGGGCCGGCCCCATGGTGCGGGCTACGCAGCTGGGAAAATAGACAACCGGTTGCCCGCCCGGCACCACGCTGTGCGGTGTTTTCCGGGCAGCGGCGAAGGTCGGCATGGCCCGATTCCACAGGGGCAGGCGGTTACCGCTTAATTGCCGGGCTTTGGCTGCCAGGCTTGTCATGGTTGGCGAACCCAGCAGCCGATGAGCAGCATCGGCCAGTTGCAACCCGCGCCCGACAACCGCCGTGACCAGATCGAAATGGCGGCCGGCCAAACGGGCAATCGCCTCTGCCGCGGTATTTTCAACGGCGGCTTGCCACAGCGCTTTGGTCAGCTCACCGGTGTTGATATCCACCGGGCAGGCCACTTCGCACAGGCCGTCGGCCGCACAGGTTTGATTGCCCTGGTAAAGATAATCCCGCAACATATCCTGTAGTGCGTCAGAACCGCTCCGGCTCCGCTTGAGTCGGGAAATCTCGCGTTGCACAGCGATTCGCTGGCGAGGGGTCAGGGTCAGGTTCTTTGAGGGGCAGACCACCTCGCAAAACCCGCATTCGATACACTTGTCGACGATCTCGTTCGTGGCCGGCAGTGGCTTGAGGTTTTTGACATGCACCTGGGGATCGGCATTGAGGATCACCCCCGGATTCAACAGGTTGCGGGGATCGAAGAGGTTCTTGATCGCCTGCATCAAACGATATGCCTCCTCGCCCCACTCCATTTCGACATAGGGTGCCATGTTCCGTCCAGTGCCGTGCTCCGCCTTGAGCGAGCCGTCGTAGGTGTCCACCACCATAACACTCACCTCGTGCATGAACCGGCGATAGCGCTCAACTTCCGCGGTGGTGCTGAAATCCTGCGTGAAGACAAAATGCAGGTTGCCCTCCAGGGCGTGGCCGAAGATGATGGCCTCATCATAGTGATACGCGGCCATGATCTTGCGCAGGTGCAGCGTTGCCGCGGCCAACCGGTCGATGGGGAAGGCCACGTCTTCGATAATGACGGTGGTGCCGGTTTCCCTGACGGCCCCCACGGCCGGGAACAGACCTTTGCGGATGTTCCACAGAGCCGTGTATTCGTCCACCTGGTCGGTAAAGGCCAAAGGTTTTTCCAGGGGGATACCGCTGATCGACCGGTCAATCTGATCAATCTGCCGCTGCTGGGCAGTCGCATCCGCGGCCCGGGTCTCCACCAGTAAGGCCGCGGCATCTGCGGATAGGCGTTTGAGATAATCGGGAACCCCGGCCTTGTTCTCCACCGATCGCAGCGCGGTGCGGTCCATCAGCTCTACGGCGGACACCTGTTCATTTTTCAATAGCATGGTGGCCCGACAGGCCTCCTCGATATTGGGGAAGATAATCAAAGCGCTCGCTTTGTGGGGGTGTTCCACCACTGTGTCGTAGACGATTTCTGATATAAACCCGAGGGTGCCTTCCGATCCGATCATGAGGTGGATGAGGATATCGAAAGGGTCTTCGTAGTCCACCAGGGCGTTCAGGCTGTATCCGGTGGTGTTCTTGATCTTGAATTTGTGGTGGATGCGGTCCGACAGGTCAGTGTTGGCGCGCACGCGCTGACCCATGGCGGCCAGGTCTTCCAAGAGCTTGGCGTGGGTCTGGCTGAAAACGCGGCGACTCTCAGGATCAGCCGTATCCAGAAGGGTGCCGTCCTGTAGGGCGACCCGCATACCGGCAACTGTATTGTAGCTGTTCTGGGCGGTTCCGCAGCACATGCCGCTGGCGTTGTTGGCGGCGATACCGCCGATCATGGCGGCATTGATCGAAGCGGGATCCGGCCCGATTTTCCGCCCCAAGGGCAGCAGGTAGCGATTGGCCTGTCCCCCGATGATCCCCGGCTGTAATCGAATCTGGTTACCGCCGTCGAGGATCTCATAGGCTTTCCAGCTGTCACCCGCAATCACCAGGACCGCGTCGGTGACGGCCTGGCCCGACAAGCTGGTTCCGGCGGCCCGAAAGGTGACGGGGACCCCACAAGCGTCAGAAGCTTTCAGGATGGAGGACACCTCCGCCTCATTGTCTGCCTTGATTACTATTTTCGGAATTAACCGGTAAAAGGAGGCATCCGTTCCGAAGGCCAGTGTGCGCAATGGATCGGTAATGAACCGATGGGGCGGAATTTGCGTTCCAAGATGCCGGGCAAAATTCCGGAACTGTTCCGGCAGGTGGTTCAACTTGGGCATGGGCGTCATGCTGCGCTCCTCGATCAGGGGTTAACGCAAATGATATGTGATGCGCAATACACTATAAACCGAAATTGAACGCTCCCCTCAGCGAGCTGCGGGGAATCGTCCCCCGTAAGGAAGTTTTCTATTTTTATTCGCTCGCATTCCCTGCGTCAAGCTGCAGGGAATACACGCGCTGATCGGGTCAGGGTTTGCCCACTTTTTCAAAGATGTCATTCTCATGGAGGCGGACATGCTCATAGGCCCACCGGATAAAGCGCTCGAGTGTGTCCTGGCCGTGGAAGGGGTGCCGTCCCTGCCGGTCCAGGTCGTTTTCCGACATCTCCCGCACGATGGAAATCGTGGCCTGTCGCACGGTGCGGTATTGCCGTATCAACGCTTCGAGATCAAGGCCGTCCAGTTTTTGCGGCTGGGTTCGGTTGAAACGGTCCACATCGAAATCTTCGGGTGAACCCGGACCACCGGCGAGCATGTTGTTAAACAGCCAATGCATGGATTTTTCGATGGTGATGAAGTGGGCCAGCACCTGTTTGACCGTCCAGTAGGGCTCATCGTCGTAAACCTGCACCGCCAGTTCGTCCGGCGAAAAGGCTTGAAAAAGCGCTATGGTTTCATCCAGCCCTTTTTCAAGTTCAGCAATAATGTCATCACGACGGTCAGTCATGTTACCCCCTTATCGAAAATCATATAGCATTCAAAACCCTGTCTTCGTTATCGCTACAACCTGCGCCCAGCAGGCAAGGCGGCCAGCAATTTTGTATCTCAATAGAACCTATCTTAAAAATGGATTTTGGTTCAAAATCAAGGCGGCCGCAAATGTCAAACCGAAATAATTCCGAGAAGCGGTTTTAAAAGTTTCAATTACGTTCAAGGTCAAGGCGGACCAAGAGGTTTAAACGGAGGAATACTGATAGTATTTCGAGTATTAAACTTCTTGATCCAACGCAGAGATTGGACGTAAGGGAAGCTTTTAAAACCGCTTCTAAGAGGAGCAAGAGAGCATCGAGCACCCCGGTTTGTCCCGCGCCCAATCCGGCCTGCGCGCCGCGTAACTTTTCTTGTCCGGCTGCTCGTCGTACGGACGGCGCAACAGATCCAGCAATTCGTGAATCATTCCGAAATCCCCTTGTTCGGCTTTTTCAATGGCAAGTTGCGCCAGGTAATTTCGGAGCACGTATTTGGGGTTGACGGCATTCATGTTTTGGGCGCGCGCCTCCATCGAAAGCCCGTCACTGCGAACCCGGGTACCATATTCCGCCAGCCACCGGTTCAACCTATCAAGATAATCCGGCGTAAGCTGGTCCGGGCGGTAATAAGCCCCCCCGAACGGCAATGCCAGGAGGTCAATCCGATTGTCGAGCAGCTCGGTATCTGCCGGATCAAGCTTGGCAAGATTCCTGAAAAAAATGGTCATATCGGTCTCGACCAGGGATAAAATAGAAAGCAACTCCTTAAGCAGAGCATCATCTGTATCCGGCCGGAAGGCCTTCAAACCCAGCTTCTGTACCATCATTCGTTGCCAGCCGCTTTGAAAAGTGTCCACGTAAAAGTTGAGCCCGGCCTTGAGTGGTTCGGCATCCTCGATGAGGGGAAACACCGCATTGGCCAGCTGCAGCAGGTTCCAGTGCGCGATCCCGGGCTGGTCTCCAAAGCAGTAGCGTCGGGTTGCAGCGTCGGTCGTGTTGGGCGTCCACCTGGGGTTGTAATCTTCCAGCCAGCCGTAGGGTCCGTAATCGATGGTCAGGCCCAGAATGGACATATTGTCCGTGTTCATCACCCCGTGGACGAACCCGACCCGCATCCAGTGCACCATCAATTCCGCCGTCGTCCGGCAGACCTCTTCGAACCATTGGATGTAGACGTCCGGCGTATCGCAGTCCAGGTGGGGGAAATCGGTCCGAATGGTGTAATCCAGAAGTTGTTTGAGAACGGCCAACTCCTTGCGGGAGGCGAATATTTCGAAATTCCCAAACCGGGTAAACGAGGGGGCCACCCGGCAGACCACCGCCCCGGGTTCCATCTTCGGGTGGCCGTCATAAAACATGTCCCGTTCGACCTCTTCCCCGGTCAGCACCAGGCTCAGGGCGCGCGTGGTGGGCACGCCCAAATGATACATGGCCTCACTGCATAAAAACTCGCGGATTGAAGAGCGCAATACGGCCAGGCCGTCCGCTGTGCGGGAATAGGGTGTCGGCCCGGCACCCTTCAGCTGGAGCGCCCAGCGTTGCGAGCGCCGGTTTACGACCTCACCCAGGTTGATGGCCCGGCCATCCCCCAGCTGTCCGGCCCAGTTTCCAAACTGGTGCCCACCATAGCAGGTTGCATAAGGCTCCATCTGGGGGGCCAGTATGTTGCCGGCCATCAATTGGACAAAATAGGCCGACTCACACACCGCCGGGGGTATATCCAGCAAGTCGGCCACTTCCTTGGAGTAGGCCACCAGTTGCGGCGCTCGCACCTTTTGCGGTTTGACGCGTGAATAGCAGGCCGCATAGACCGGCCGGCGATTATTGGCCGGGTCCGGGTCGGCCGGCAATTCCTGCACGAAGCGGTTGTCGAAGTTTAAATTTTCTATGGCGGCGGGTATCGGTTTATAGTTCATGTGTCCGTGTCCCGTTATATTAAGTCATGGTCAAAGCCTGCTCCCGGCCGTTGGTAAACGCCGGCCGTCTCATTCGATCACAGGGATAAGATAAGCATTTTTTAGGGAATGAAAGGGGGGGATTCCGGGGATCAGGCGTCAGGTGTCCGGAGTCCGGAATCATAACTTCGCCCTTGCTGACACCGGATGCCTGACTCCAGACTCCTGCGTCCTTCCGACAGCGGACTTCAGTCTTCAGACTTCCAGCTTTTTGGTAATTGCCGGCAACACCTTCCCCGCCTCAGCCTGGATCAGCACATCACAGATGTCGTCACAGGGTGTTTCAGACAGGTTGACAATGGCCAGGAAAGCGCCGTGGTTCTTCGCAAAAAAAGGCATGTGGGCCGCAGGTTGGACCAGGAGGGTGGACCCCACGACCATAAAAAAGTCGCAGGTGCTAGAGAGCGCCGTGGCTCTTTTAACCTCAGCTTCGGGCATGGACTGGCCGAATGAAATCGTATCCGGTTTCAACCAACCACCGCAGGCGCATTCCGGGGCAGTATCACCCCCGGACAGGCGCTGCCAGACATCATCTGTGGGAACCAATCGGCGGCAATGCATGCAGCGTATGCGGCGGGTGTTGCCGTGCAGTTCGATGACTTTTTCCGGCGGGATGCCGGACTCCTGATGGAGGTTGTCGACGTTTTGGGTAATAACAGCTTCGAGTAGACCGGCGGCGCACAATTTGGCCAAGGCCAGGTGGGCCGGATTGGGTTTGGCTGCCAATAAGCCTCGATATAATTCCACCCACCGGCGCCAGTAATCCTCGCGTGATTCTCTGGACGACATGAACTCGTCGAAATACACCGGCCGAAACCGGTCCCAGATCCCGCCCTGGCTGCGGTAGTCCGGAATACCGCTTTCGGTGGATATCCCCGCCCCGGTAAACACGATATTCTTTCCACCGGTTTTGATCCGTGCGGCTATTTTTAATATGTGCTCTCTCATACCATGAGGCTTTCCAGGGTTGCCACAATGTCGCCCGCGTTGTCGGGGGAAACATCTGAAAACCAGATTTACTGGGGATAGATGATAACATTTGAGCCTTGTGCGCAAAGGCCCATGCACCCAGACGTAGAAATCCGGATCTTGCCTTTCCAGCCTTTGGCGTAAACGGCATCCTTCAATTTCTTTTTGACAAGTGGGCTGTTGTTATCGGCACAGGATTTTCTGGCCCCATCCCGATCATTGGTGCAAACTAAAACATGAGCGATGTAGGGCGATTCATGCTTGTCCATTGGCATTCAATCCTTTTAGTTCATGGTTGTCGCTTTTAGTGATTTTCAGTGACGGGACCTATTTCCCGGCTCGTGTCAGCTACCTTAGCGCCTCCATTCAACCGGATCAACCTTTTCCAGCCTTCAAATCGTTTTGGGACAATTTGATATTTCGGTCAGCATGATTGCTATTGAAAAAACCATTGAAAGCAGGGGGTTCGCTTTTCATGAATACGAACAAAAAAAGCAAGGGGCGTTCCTGGATCATTATCGGCCTGGTCAGCATACTGACTATCGTCTTTTTTAAAAGCTTCTTCGATCAACGCAGTCTGATGAACAGCCAGCCACGGGTAGTTGAACCACGCGGTGACCTGGCGGAGTTTGAAAAAGCCACCATGGGAATCTTCGACAGCGCTTCGCCCTCGGTGGTTTATATCTTCACCGAAAATGCAGTGCGCGGATTCTTCGGCACCCGGGAAGTACAACAGGGGACCGGGTCCGGTTTTCTGTGGGACCACCGGGGTCACGTGGTCACCAATCATCATGTCATCCAGGGCGCCGAGCGTATTCAAGTCCGCATGGATGACGGCGAAGCCATCGAGGCAACCTATGTGGGCGGCACCCAGGATTACGATCTGGCGGTCATTCGCCTGCGCAGCGTTCCCGCGGACATTGCGCCCATCCCGGTGGGCAGCAGCCATGACCTCGATGTGGGGCAAGCTGTCTTTGCCATCGGCAACCCCTTCGGTTTGTCACGCACGTTGACCACCGGCGTGATCAGCGCCCTCGATCGCCGCTTACCGACGGCGGCCGGCCGTGAAGTCGCCGGTGTTATCCAGACCGACGCCGCCATCAATCCGGGCAATTCGGGGGGCCCCCTCATCGATTCGGCCGGACGCCTCATCGGTGTCAACACTTCCATCATCAGCGGATCGGGCAGCTTTGCCGGTATTGGGTTCGCCGTTCCGGTCGATGTGGTCAACGAGATTGTACCCCAATTGATCTCCAAGGGCAAAATTCCCCGACCAGGAATCGGCATAGTGGCCTTATCGGCGGAGGACAGTGCCCGGCTGGGAGTCATCGGCGTGGTAATCGACCGTATCATGCCGAACGGTTCAGCGGACAGGGCCGGTTTGGAAGGCATCGATTACCGCCAGCGGCTGCTGGGTGACATTATTCTGGCCGTGGATGGGCAAGAGGTGACCAATATCATTGAGATGGTCCGATCCATGCAAGGATACGCCATTGGCCAAACCGTAAAGCTGAAAGTAAAGCGAAGCGACCAGGTCCGCACTGTCGAGGTGGTCGTGATGGATATATCGTAGATAGGTGTTTAGGTGGAAGGTAGAAGGCTGAAGGAAGTACATGAAGTCTGAGATCCGAAGTCTGAAGCCAGGAGAAGCTTTCCGAGCTTGCGTCTGCGCTTATCAAGCTTGCTCCTTCGCTCTATGAGCTTACGTCTTCGCCTTTGGCTACGCCGTACAAGTTGCAGGACGAGTCGCCGGACAAGCAAGGCGGCCACTAATTTCGAACCGATTAATATCCCTGTTGAAAGCGGTTCTAAGCGCCCTCACGTGTTCAAGATCAAGGCGGGACGAGAAGTTTTTATACTTTTGATAGATTCCATCTCGAAAAGCTGATTTTGGGTCAGAACCAAAGCAGGCAGCTTATCGTCTCAAGTTTCCTGTTTGATGGGTTTTTACAACATTCAATATATACTTGAACGCGGCTTCTTAGCCTCCTCTCAGGCCCAATCTCTGCGTTGGCCACGAGGTTCCAGTCCTCAAAATACTTTATGTATTCCTCCGGCTGGAACCTCGTGGCCAACGCAGAGATTGGGCCTGAGAGGAGGCTAAGAAGCCGCGTTCAGGCGAAGACAGTGGCTGTTTGCCGACTGTGTATCGCCAACCGCCCCTCCGGATCCCAGACGGCACTTCGTTCGTGCACATAGCCCCGCTCCGCACTGTCCACGGTGCACTGGTAAGACCACCAGTCATTCTCCGTGCAGGTATCCCGGTTAAGATGAACGAACCCCAGAACCCAGGTCAACGTACTGGCCGCCGCAGGCTTAGTCAGCATGGACAACACCGGGGTGGGCCAGCCGTCGGCCAGGGCCACCAGCCATTCTTCCGAGAGGCAATCCGTGTTTTCTTTAAATTGAAGCCAGCCCCCGAGTTCATGACCGCCTTTCCCGGTGAAAGGCAACTCGCCCTGGGCCCACCGGTAAGCAAAATGGCGGCTAAAGGCCGGGGTGAGCCCCTCGATATAGGGCAGTTCGAGGGCCTCCTTCGGCGGCGTCAGCGGCGGTCTTTCACCCGGTGCGATCTCGATCGCCGACTCGCGATCACCACCGAAACTGCCCACGACCGTGCAACAAACGCCGCCCTCCTGGACCACCTTGGCCTCGGTCGTAGTAACCGCGCGGCCGGTACGCAATTTCTGGGTCTGGATCGAGAAAGGCTCCGGCCCGACCGGTCCCACAAAGGCAATCAGCAGGCTGCGCACTTTGCGTTCTTCCGGGACGAGGGCCCGCATGGCTTTCAGGGCCAGGGCGCCTACCAATCCGCCGTATCCGGCCCGGCCCTGCATCCAGTCTCCCGGTATGGTGAGGGGTGACGTCTCGGTGACATTTTCGGCGCGTTCCAGCAGGGTTGCAAAGGTAGTATCAGGCATGTTCAAGCTCCTCTCCATTTACATCTGGTTCAAATCGTTGTGGCGAAAACAATTCAACATCGAACTCAGGCGAATCGTCCATCATCAAGTCCGCTAGTATTTCCCCGAGTACGGGTGCAAACTTGAAACCGTGCCCGGCCAGGGCCGCACCGAAGATATGCTGCGAGCCGGACTTCCGGCCGAGGTAAAAGTGACCATCGGAAGTCATGGTGTAAAGACACACGTGGGATGTCATGGAGAAGTTTTCCAGGCCGGGCAGGTATCCGGCCAGCATTTTTGAGACCTCTTCGGTCTCTTCCAACGAAACTGCGTGATCGAGCGCGGCCGGGTCACAATCCGCCAGCCCATTGTGAAAAGCGGCTTTGAGTCGCGTCTCGGTTCCGGTCACCGGCAGGGTGTAGAATTCCCGATAGCCTGACAGGCCCCCGCCGTTGGTCTCCCTTGGCACCTGCCAGAAATTGACGGGGAATTGTCCCAGGTGAAAATTTCCGTCGGGTGGGACGTCAATCCAGTGCACCGGCACCCTTTTGGGAGTGAGCACTGTTTGCGGAAGGCCGAGTAGTTCACCTGTCCAGGCGCCAGCCGCAATAAGCAGGCGACCGGCAGCATAGTTCTTTCGCCCGGTATGTACACGCACGCTGCCAGTCTCTTCGTTCCAGCGCTCAACGCCGGCATCCCACACCAGGTTGGCCCCGGCTTTCGCAGCCGCCTCTAGTAAAGCAGCGATGCTCAATTCCGGGAATACGATCCCGGCCTCTTTTTCCAGGCCGGCGATAAAATAGTCGGGCGGCGCCAATTGCGGCCAATGTGCGCGCACCTCGGCTGCGGTCAGCTGCTCGTGCGGAATATCGTAAACCCGCGCACTGGCCAGGAACCCGGAAACCGCCGGGCAATCCGGCGGACCAAGCGTCAAATTGGGTGTCTTGACCAGCAGCGTCCGTCCGGACTCTTTTTCCAGCCACCGCCAGAGTTCCCAGGCGCGCTGGGCCATGGGCACATAGGCTGTGCCCTCCAGGTAAGCCCGCCGAACACTGCGTGTGGCCCCGTGATGACTGCCCTTTTGATGGGGCGGGCGGAATTTATCGAGTCCGAGCACGCGATATCCCCTGCGGGCCAGAGTCATGCAGGTGGCTGATCCGGCGGTTCCCAGGCCAACTATGATGAAGTCGTAAGCGGGCATCTGATTTTTTAGTGATGTTTCTCCCGCAGAACGGGAGGCATCATGAAGCCCCTAAAAGGGGCTGACTTTGGTTTCCGGGTTTGACCTCCCCTTGAAGACGCGCCGAGCATCGCAGGAAAGGGCGACCAGAGCGAAGTGCTTGTCTGAGCGCAGCGAGTTGTGCTGAGCGCGCCCTTTCCGAGAAGCACAGGGCAGCCCACAGGGCCGCGTCTTATGGGCGTTTTCTTTTGGTTCGTTTTCTTTCACGCGAAAGAAAATGAACAAAATAACTTATAATAACAGATAGTTTGATTCTTTCTCGTTACTGCAAAAAATGGCATATTCTCCCCGGACCGGTAGAACCTCTCCGGGTCCTCCACCAGAGGTTTAGGGTTTAAATCGTAACTAAAGCAGCGAAAACGGCAGAATATCGTTCAGCGGCTCACCCCTTATCTATTATCAACAAGAAACAATGACCTGCCCCCGCACATCGCCATATGAAGCTGCTGGATTATGAGATTGTGCCCGTGAACTGGTCTCATGTACGTTTCATCGCAACGAGAAGATATAGTTCCGGCTCGTCCAGAAACAAGTGGATGTCAAAACCAAAAGGACCCAGTAGCATCCGGGCCTCGGCTTCACCGGGAAAGTCATCCAGGGGAAAAGGGCAATTCGGTTTGAGTTTACCAATAAAATCCTTACCCAGCGGATGGCTGATGACAACTTTGCCAGCCGGTTTCACGACTCGTTCCATCAGGCGAAAAGTACCTGGCTTGTCGGCGATGTTTCCATAACAGGCATTGATGAATACCACATCAAGGCTATTGTCAGGTAGAGTCAAATCCCGCACATCACACCAATGGGTCACGATACCGCTGTATTTGGTTTGTACATGTTTGAGCATCTCCCGGGAGATGTCGCAGGCGTGAATCTTTCCCGGCTCATATTGTTGAATGAGGGATATCAGAATACCGCTGCCCGTGCCCACATCCAGTACGGACGCGCCCTTTTCTATTTTGGCCGCAGCCACAATCCTGGCCAAGCGCTCCGGCACACCCGCCGGCAAAGGGGGCTCGAAGGTGTCCACGAGAGTGTCGAACCTTTCCTGCTGGAGTTGATTGATGCGGGCGATCTCTTTTTCGTCCAGCTTCTTAAAAGGCATCTTGAGCCCCCGGAAAACCGCCAATTTTCGCCGCAACACAAGCACCCGGATGCAAAATTGGGTCAGCGGTAGTACCACATCCTGCGAATGCTTTCCGCTACTCTTGAATCTCGAATGTCGCGGTGTCCAGCAACTCTCCATCAGGCCCGAGCACATTTACCCGCCATATGCCCGTATCGATGGGCCGGATAATCTTTGAACTACTGGTTCGCCACGAGGGCGAAGCACCGATGTTCAAAGTTACCTCGGCTCTTTTCTCACCTTCTAAGTACCAGACATGTTGTATGGTGGTTTTGGCAACAGCGCTGGTACGGGTGAAACAGAAAAGTTTACCGATGTCATTCGAAAATGTTTCGCCAGGCTCCACCGGTTCACGGTCCTGAATACCCGTGCAAATCACCGTTTCGGTTATCTCTACCGGTGCCTGGGCGAAGCCGGTCGTCGCCAATACAGCCACACATACACTTACCAACAGAATACCGAGAATGTTTCCCTTCATGTTACGCCTCCTTTTCATTTGCATAGCCCGTTCGACGCAACAAGTCCGGCCTCGCCAAGCGGCGGGACCGCACTCATAGACCTGCTGTGGTTTCCAATATTTGGACAAGGGTAGCGCACACACTCAAATTGTCAATCAGCAATCGAAACTATCAGGTTTCATAGGTCAAAACCCTGATAATCCCAATTGTATCACCGCTGCCGGATGTACAGGCGTCCGAAACCGAGATGACCTTTGTAACGTTATTTTCCGCAACAAACGTATTGACCTGCTCATCCAGACTGTTCAGTTCCTGCATGGCATGCATAACCTTGAGGTTGCCCGTGAATGTTTTGACTTTTATCATGATATTTCCTCCTTGTTGTAGCAAACGGGGTGTAGGCAACTGGGCGTGTCATCTGGGCCACCTCTAATAATTGCCTTTTTGCTCGATTTATGCGTTACATTGGAATTTTAATCCTTGAAATATTCAAAATATTCCTCCAGTAAAAATTTCAATGTGCCTTGGACTCAAACAAAAATCCTAATTCTTAAAGGTACCCATCTTATCTTGACTTACACAGTTGATTAGCTTACCAATCAAATTGGAATCCATTCCAGAAAGGCCTTTGGCCCAATCTCAGCCTTGGATACTCGCTTCAGCCCCCCGCAATACATAAGGCCTTCCTCCGGTGTGTATCCACTGTCAAATTCGATTTTGAAACAAAATTCGCTTTTTGAAAAGGGTTCTATCAACAATTCTATCGAAACCATAATCATTTAAGCTCAAAGAGAAAACATTTTTATAAAAATCAATTCGAGAGCCTGATAGCGGTTCCCCTAACATGACAATGGATACCTATCCTTCATACCCCTCCCTGCCCAAATTGCAGATCAAAGGCGCCAGCCTGTTCCTCCAATCCCCACCTCTTCAGGATGCTCTCAACCTATACGCATATGGACGCAATGTGCATTTCAGCAATGCAAAAAAGCAGGTGGAGATCAGAATTAAAAAATGGTGGCGCTGGCAGGAACCGAAAAGGTTCAGATACAGCCAGATCGACTGCATCGATTTGATTTGTGATAAAATTTCAGAATACCAGGCTGAAAAGATCATCCATATCTATAAATTACTGCTCATCACCCGCAATCCTTTTCAAAGAATAATCCTGGCAAAGTTCGGAGGCAGCCTAAGCCAAAATGAAATATACCGGAAAGCCGCTGACTTTTGTGCCAAGACAGTGTCAAAGCATACCGGTATTCGCTTTGGAATAATAAATGAAGAGGTCCCTTTGGGAGAGTTTCAAGATAAGTATGTCTGCAAAAACTGCGGACACCGCCTGCATCCGGACGCTGAAGTTATCGTGTGCAGATATTACGGCGGCAAAGAGATTGAAATAGTAGCCGGGAGCAGCTAAGTAGTTAAAAGGTACAAGGTTGAAGAAAAACCAGGAGTCAGGGGTCAGAAATCTGCGTTGGATGGCCGATGGAAGATGAAGAAAAATGGATTTTTCCGACACCCGACACCTGATACCAGACTACTGAACTTCTACCTTTCACCATATACCTTATACCTTATGCCTAATACCTAATCACCTTACTAAAGGGGGTAATATGTCCATCGACGATTCAGTTTGGGAATTCTTCCAACAGCACCTGGGGTACACCGACGCTGAGATGCAGACATTCAAGGAAGATCCCCGCAATGAGCATATTCTGAGCAAGGCCGGTGAACTGATGAACAAGACTATCGTGATCGAGGTCGTGGATTCGCAGGGCTGCAACAGTCAGCACAAGATAGGTGACAAGTTCTACCTGGACGGTGCCGGCAACCTCATTTCCAAGCTATGCCCCAAGCGAATGTGCGCCTTTGCCGTCTCTTCATTCGGACAAGCCGTGTTCGGCATACACGAGCTGTTCTATGCCGGGGCTGATCCCAACCAGATGCATTTCAAAAGATTCGGCTGCATGGATGTGGGTATCCAGTGCGGGGGTTGGGGAAAGATTGTGATGGAGATTCGAATGGAGGATAGATCTTAAAGTTGAAGAAGGCAGGATAACCCTGGGAATGAGGAGCCAGGTGTCGGGAGTCAGAGATCTACAAAATAAAGCCAAAAGAGGGCGGGAAGAATCTGTCTCTCCAGACACCAGACCCCAGCCTCCAGGCATCCTGGACTTATGCCTTATACCTTCTACCCTCAATCTTATACCAGAACAGAATCGATAAGCATTTTGGACCGAGCGACCACGGAGGAAATAAAATATGGAAAAATCAACAACTGACTACTCAGCCCTTGACCGTCCCGAAGTTCTCGCCTTTCTTTTCCATCCCAGGCAGGCGTATCCCGGGCAGACAGCCCCTGGTTCTGCGCAGGACGTGCTCATCCCGGTAGCCGACGACGTCTCTGTGGGTGGTCGTTTCCACATGGCGCATCCGGAGGGGCCGAATGTCCTGTTTTTTCACGGCAACGGTGAGATCGTAGCCGACTACGATGACCTCGGCCCGATCTACAACCAAATGGGGATCAATTTCATGCCGGTCGACTACCGGGGTTACGGTCGCTCCGGCGGCCGGCCGACCGTGGCCGCCATGATGCAGGATTGCCATACGATTTTCGAATTTGCCCGCTACTGGCTGCTGGACAACCGCTATCAGGGACCGCTGATCGTCATGGGCCGTTCACTAGGCAGTGCCAGTGCCCTGGAACTCGCCTGGAAGTATCCGCAACAGATTGACGCGCTGATCATCGAAAGCGGCTTTGCCAACGTCAAACCTCTGCTCCAGTTGCTGGGCGTCAATGTAGCGGCAATTGGCTTCGAAGAGTCTGCCGGCTTCGGGCACCTGGACAAGATCAAGACTTTTGAGAAACCGACCCTGATCATCCATGCCGAATACGACCACATCATTCCGTTTTCCGACGGTCAGGCGCTTTTCAATGCGTGTCCCTCGCCACATAAAAATTTTCTGAAAATACCCGGGGCCAACCACAACGATATTTTCATGCGGGGGATGTCAGACTATCTGAAAGCCATAAAATCCCTGACCGACAACCTGTAGAAAAAATCCCGGCATGGTTGCCTGGCGGACATGATTACTTTCTCAGACCACTCTCGCTATTGAAAATTCGTGGCAATGCCGAGGTCAACTCAGTCAAATTTATCACATTTCCTTTGGTTACCAATCTGCCCGACAAAGCGTCTGATGTTTTGCCGTGCCCAATTATCCTCTATTTACGTAAAATTGGGTTGACAAGAAATCGCATTTTGAGCCAATATCAACTTCAACGGATCGCATCCTTGGACGCTATCTCCCATCCTGCTCTTGAACGAGACCTACACACCAAAGCGCAACACGAAAAACCACAATTAGCAAAGCGAGGACTGTATGCCGAATTCTTCCAAGTGGCCTACCGGTTTTTGTTTAATGTTGGTTTTGTGTCTGTCTATCTCCCTTCCGGCCACAGCTTCCCAGCATGCTGCGGATATGGACCCGGCCGCCTACCCCGCCCCTGATGTCGGGTGCCTGGCGCCCGGCAAATGTCATGCCGGCATCGAACCAATCCGCGGCCACGAGTCCGGCATGGCCAAGCAGATTTATGCCAAAGGAGCGCAGCTGGGTGACCCCAACGGATGCGTGGTGTGTCACGGCGGCAATCCCAAGGAAGAAAAGGATGCCAAGATCGCCCATACCGGTGCCCCGGCCGGCGGCGCATTGACAACCTTTGTCGTGCATTCCGGCTCGGTATGGGTCAATGAAAAGATCTGCGGCCAGTGCCACCAGGAATGGACCTATGCCCAGTTCCGGTCCATCATGCAGACCGAGGCCGGCAAAATCCAGGGGGCGCTCTGGGGCTGGGGCCCAGCCAGCACCGGATATGCAAAAAAGTATGGCAACTACGATGTCACTGACCCGGATGGCGCCACCCCCGTGTTTGGCACCAATGCCTATAAGGCCTATACCCAGGCGCTCATGAAAAAGTATCCGGAAAACTTCCCCACTGAATTAAGACAGGTGCCCAAAACCGATGTGGACATGCTGGCTGAAAAACCCTGGACCGCCATTTATACCTATCTCCGGACCGACTGCCAGCGCTGCCATGTGGGGGTAAAAGGCCGCGACCGGCGCGGTGACTTCCGGGGCATGGGCTGCAGCGCGTGTCACATCCCCTATAACAATGCCGGTCTTTACGAGGGTGGCGACAAAACGGTAAAACGCGATGAAAAGGGCCATGCCATGGTCCATTCGATCCAATCGTCCCGCAAGGCCAAGGTCGTGGCCAACGGTAAGGTCTATTCGGGCATTCCCCATGAGACCTGTGTCTCCTGCCACAACCGGGGCAAACGCATCGGGGTATCCTACCAGGGTTTGATGGAGTTCCCCTACGGCAGCCCATTCAACAAGAAAGGTAAAAAGCAGCCGAAACTGCACACCAAGTTCTACCAGTTCATCAAGGATGATATTCACCACCGGTTGAAATCCCGTGAGGGCAACCCCGAAGGCGGTCTGCTCTGCCAGGACTGCCACACCACAACATCCATGCACGGGAATGGCAACATCACCGGAACCCTGCTGGCCAATGTCGAGATAGAGTGTTCGGATTGCCACGGGACCGCCAAAAAATATCCCTGGGAACTGCCCCTTGGCTGGGGGGATGAATTCGGAAATGAGGTCAACAATCAAAAAAGCCGTGGTCTTTCCACCGAGCCGCTGGCCACCCATACCAAATTCAGCACGGCCTATCCGGCCAAAGACGGCTACCTGCTGACCGCTCGCGGCAATCCTTTCAACAACGTGGTCCGGGAAGGCGAAAAGGTAATCGTGCATTCCGCTTCCGGCTTGGACTTTGAAGTCCCCACCCTCAAGTCGCTGGCCAAGGCCAATAAATGGCGCAACCCGGCCAAGGCTATCTCCGCCAAAATACAGGCCAGCAAGCACATGGAGAAGATCGAGTGTTATGGCTGCCATTCATCCTGGGCCCCACAGTGCTACGGTTGCCACGTCAAAATCGATTTTTCGGGTGACAAAAAGGCCACGGACTGGGTAGCCGCCGGCAATACGCATTTTGAAAACGGGCATACGGCCGAATCCATGCGGGGTGTCAAACCACCGGTAGCGCCCGGCGTGGCCTATGGCAAGACCAGCGAAAACCGCTCCTACCTGCGCTGGGAAAACCCGGTGCTGGGCATCAATGGCGAGGGCCGGGTCAGCCCCATTATCCCCGGTTGCCAGCAGATCACCAGCGTGGTGGCCCCGGATGGCACACTCCTGGTTCACAACAAGATCTGGCGCACGGCGGAAGGTACCGAAGGGGCCGACAAAATGGGGCAGCGCAGCCTCGATATGGCCCCGGCAGCCCCGCATACCGTCGACTGGCGTGCGCGGGAGTGCACATCCTGCCATGCCAGTGACAAGGCATTGGGTTACGGCACCCACGATGGCCGCTACCTGCGTGGGTACGCTGAAGGGGTCTATGTGGATATCATGAATGAGAAGGGCGAATTGATGACCAAGACCGCCCAGTACCAGATCAGCCCGGTGCCCGAGTTGGCCATGGACCTGGACAACGTTGTCAACCGGGAAGATCAGCAACTGCAGACGGTGGGGCATCACTGGCCCCTGGATGGGCCGCTGCCCAAAGAGGTGCGCGACAACATGGAACGCCTGGGGGTCTGCCTCTCCTGCCACAAAGAAATTCCCAAAGGTCGCTTTGTCTACCAGGTGATCGCCAAAGTCGGCGATACGCTCGGCCTGGTGCCGAAAACGGATGCGGAACACATGAAGTTAATCGGCAAAGCGATGTTTCTTGCCGCCAATGTCCAGATCTTCGGCCCGTTTCTCGGATTGATCGTGATCGGCCTGTTTATCTTTGTCATCAGAAGAGGCAAGTCTTCTTAACCGCTTGAAATCTTGAGCAATACGGGCTGCAGGTACTTTAGTTGCTTGCAGCCTGTTTTTTAGATGGCAACCATAGGGAGGGGACGAGCCATGGCAACTTGGTTTTTCGAACCGGGGCACACGGCCGCCGAGTTTTGCGTGCGTCACATGATGGTGACACATGTCCGGGGACACTTTAAAGACGTCCACGGAACCCTCACTTTCGACCCGGATGCCCCGCACAATTTATCGGTTGAGGTAACCATCGATGCGGCGGGGCTTTCGTCGGGAGAACCCGACCGGGACGAACACCTGAAAAGTGCCGATTTTCTCGATGTTCAGACGTATCCCGAGATCACGTTCAAGGGGAACCAGGCGGACATCAAGGGGGCCCACGACTACACGGTAACCGGCGAGTTGACCATTCGGGGCGTAACCCGTCCGGCAAACCTGGAGGTGCGCTTTCTGGGCCAATGGGAAACACCCTGGTGGGAAGGCGACGAGGACAAGGGACCCAAGACCCGGGCGGGGTTTGTTGCAAAAGCGAAAATCAATCGCCACGATTTTGGGGTCAGCTGGAACTCCGAATTGGAAAAAGGCGGTATTGTCGTCGGCAATACCGTGGAAATCACCCTGGACGCTGAAGCGATAATGGAAGGCGCCTGAAACGGACTTCGACATCACGGAGGCCACACCGATATGTCTGCCGGGATGCCGACCGGAGGCCTCGGTGCATCGCTGAGAGTGGCCCCTTTCACACCTGATGCCCGCCCTTGCTTTCAGGCCTTGGGCTGCTTACCATCTAGTACCGTCGGCCGCTTTCTGATTCGATCATCCGCACATCCTCCTGCCGTAACACACGCCGCGGACCGGAACCTTGTAATTTTGGAATAACTAGATGAAATCATTTAGATTTTTATTCATCATCCCCGTCTTGCTGGCTCTTAGCTTCGGTGAATGCCCGGCCGCCCAAAATGACCTGTACCTCGTCGTCATTTCAGACCCGATCAGCCCGGGGATATCCGATTTTGTCGTCAAAGCCCTTGAAAAGGCCTCCCAAGACGAGGTTGCCGGCATCATCATCCAGCTGGACACCCCCGGGGGCCTGGCGGATTCAATGCGTGAAATCGTGATGGCCATCCTGGCCTGCGAGGTCCCGGTGATTGTTTTTGTGGCCCCCGGCGGTGCCCGGGCAGCCTCGGCCGGGGTAATGATTACCATAGCCGCCGATATTGCCGCCATGGCGCCGGGAACGAATATCGGCGCCGCCCATCCGGTGACCATCGGAACCCAGCAGGCGGATAAGAACATCGCCGAAAAAGTCATCAACGACATGGTTGCCCATGGGAAAAGCGTCGCCGCGAAACGCGGCCGAAATGCCGAATGGGTGGAAAAAGCCATCCGGGACAGCATTGCCGCAACCGAGTCCGAAGCCCTGGAGGCCAACGTCATCGATCTGGTGGCCGAAGATATGGACGACCTCGTAAAACAGCTCAACGGACGTGATGTACAGGGCAAGGGAACGCTCCATCTGGGTGAAGCCAATATCGTCGAAATCGAGGAAAGTCTCCGCACCAAAATCCTGAAAGCGATCAGCAATCCCAACGTGGCCTATATCCTCATGATGATCGGATTGGCGGGGCTCTACTTTGAACTGGCGCATCCCGGGGCGGTATTCCCGGGCGTTATCGGCTCTATTTCACTTCTTTTGGCGTTTTTCGCTTTCCAGACCCTGCCGGTGAACTATACCGGTATCCTTTTGATCATTCTCGCCCTGGTTTTCTTCATCCTGGAAATAAAGGTTACCAGCTACGGGATGTTGAGCGTCGCCGGCGTCGTCACCCTCGTATTGGGGTCCTTGATGCTGTTTGAAAAGGGCATCCCCGGAATGAGCGTGTCCTGGCAGGTGCTGCTACCGACCGTTCTGCTCATCGCCGGCTTTTTCGTTGTCGTGACCGGGCTGGTAGTGAAATCCCATCGCATAAAGTCGAAAACCGGCGCTGAAGGGATGGTGGGCGACATTGGGATCGTTAAAAAAGCACTATCACCGGAGGGCAAGGTATTTGTGCACGGCGAGCTCTGGAATGCCGTTTCCGGGGTCCCGATTGAAGAGGGGGCCAAGGTGCGGGTCACGCAAGTGGAAAACCTGGTGCTGACCGTCGAGCCGGAGACCAAATGAGGTTTGCACCGGTCCGGCACCTATCGCAATAAACGGAGGAATCATGTACTACTATCTTTCCATATTGATTCCCATCGTCCTGTTTCTGTGGGCGGCTATAAAAGTTCTGAATGAATATGAGCGCGGTGTTATCTTCAGGCTGGGACGGGTCATCAAAGCCAAGGGCCCCGGCCTGATCATCCTGATACCGGTGGTGGACCGCATGGTCAGGGTCAGCATGCGCCTGGTAGCCATGGATGTGGATCCCCAGGACGTTATCACGCGTGACAACGTGTCCGTGAAAGTAAACGCCGTGATCTATTTCCGGGTGATCGAACCGATTAAAGCCATTGTGGAAGTGGAGGACTACAGCTACGCCATGTCCCAGTTGGCCCAGACAACCCTGCGCAGCGTCTGTGGCCAGGCGGAACTGGATGAGCTGCTGGCTGAGAGAGATAAAATCAATACCGAGCTCCAGGAAATTCTCGACACGCATACCGACCCTTGGGGCATCAAAGTCGCCACTGTTGAAATCAAGCACATCGATCTCCCCAGTGAAATGCAGCGCGCTATGGCTAAACAGGCCGAGGCCGAACGGGAGCGCCGCGCCAAGGTGATCAATGCCGAGGGTGAATTCCAGGCCGCCACCAAACTGTCGGAAGCCGCCAAAATCATTCAGGACTACCCCACGGCCCTGCAACTGCGTTACTTGCAGACCATGCGCGAAATGTCCGCCGAAAAGAACACCACCACCATCTTTCCGTTTCCCATGGATCTGTTTAAACCCTTTATAGATCTAATCAAGGACAAGCCCGAATAGTCGCCCTGAAGGTGCGCAACACGAATCGTGATGAACTATCTTGGTGGTTTGCGGGGCAAGTGGATATCGCTTCGTAAATTGCTTTTCGACTGGTCCCGGGGCATCATCGGTTAAATTGGCGAACAAACCAACCAGGCAGGATCCTGCTTCACGCAGGCCGGGCTTTTCTCGATGAGCCCGGTCATCATCATCGTCCGGGTTGCAAACCTATTATTAGGCGCTCTTTTGGTACGTTTCCGCCAACAGGGACTCCATTGCGGTAACCGCAGCAGATGAAACGTCTATATGCGCTTTCACCAAACTTAAATCTTCCCGAAACAGATCAAGGCTTTCTTGTGTTGGCAGGTTCATGTTGAAATCAAACATGGTGCCGGCGAGTTTTGTGGTTACAAACAGGTACAGGTCTGTTCCCCGAGCGCCTAAGTAGGTAATGTTGTGGTCACCGGGCAGCTCAATCTGGGTGAATGCATCCGGGTAATCCTTGAATGCGGGTTTTCTTTGATTGCCATGCACCGCATGCCCCCGATTGATGATATCTTCAATCAAGGATATGAAAAACCCTTGTTTGTGCTTATACCGATGAAATCTCTTCTTCGCCCTCGCCCCCGACACTTGGATCAACTCGGTATCCCACTCGCTTGGCATCACATCTTTAATGCGAATAATCAAACCGTCGAAATAGGTCGTGACACTATCTTTATAAGTTATTTTACCATCGCTGTGCTTTTTGGGCCTTTTTGCATTAAATGTCAGTTGTGTTTCCCAAAAATCCACTAACTGCCCTGCGACCTTCCAGCGCATATGATCCGAATTGCGGGCGCTGATCTCGAATTTCTTTTTACTGCCATCTTCACGACACATTTTCATCCATTCACGCGGCTTTTCCTGGGGACCGATGATGGCTATCACAAATTCTTTAGGCAGTAGTTTGCCGGGCGCTTGGCCGACCAGTTTGGCTTTTTCAACACCGAACTCAGGCGAAAGTATGATGAGGACAACGCGCTTAAAAAACTTCGTCAGGCGAATATGAACCAGGATATAAGGGAACATGATAATCAAAAAGAGTAGGGCCGACATTGCCAACCAGGTCAGGACGTCGGGGTCTGGACCGGCAGCTGTCCTCACAAATCTAAACAGGCTATTCACCGGGCTCATAAAGCCAACAAATACCATGAGCTTTAGAGCGATCCAGTAAACAAGTGAAAATAGAATCTCGAGGACGATAAAATAGGCAAAGTTCATCCAAAACAGCGGCTTTATCCAATTTCGCATGAACTCTAAAAAACGTTGGCTTCCTCCTAATAGGGGACCGACGGTTAGTACCCCCATTGTGACGATCCAATAGGCCATAAAAGCGCCGGTATAAATTGTGAAGGCAATTCCCATGGGATTCCTCCTGCTTCATTTGAATTTGGGCAGACTCTTTTTGGAAAAGCTTTACATATTCAAGCACGTGCGGTTAGCCGCACCGGCATTGCGGGGAGCCTGCTAACGTATTGTTTCAAAAGGGTGAATTTATTTAATGTAGATATTCTATACGGGCTGTCAACCCAGGGACCGCGGAAACCCTTTTGTGGGCATACCCCGAATGCGGTTAACAAACACCGTGGACTATGATCTTTCAGCCGTAATCAAAAAGAGGGGAAAGGCCTTGGTACCGACTGATTCGATTTCCCGGGTAATGGAAGTAAAGATGTCGGTGGTGATGTTTTCGAAGCCGGTGCTTTCCAGCAGTGTTTCCAGAATCTGCGGATCAAAACCATCGTGCACATACTGGGCATCCGGGGGATGAAAGTCGCCGTCCTCCGTTACCAGATCGACCAGGGCGATCTTTCCGCCCGGTACCAGGGCGGTACGGAACTCTTGAAACAGGTCTGCCGCGTATTCAACATGATGCAGCGTAAGCATGCTGATGATGACATCGCAGCTTGCCGGGGGGATCGTCCCCGCGGAGAGCGCTTCCTCGACGATTTCAACGTTGGTCAATTGATAGGTTTTGATTTTCTCTCTTAAAACGGCGAGCATCGCCTGCGATGTATCCACCACCGTAATGCGGGACACTTTGTTCAGAAACTTCAGGGTCAACAGGCCGGTGCCGCCCCCCAGGTCAACCAGGTGCGCATCTTTAGGAACGTCCACCCTGGAACAGATGGCGTTAAACGTCTCCTCCGCCAGATCCATTTTCCAGGGGACCTCATCCCAGTCTCGGGCTTTATGCTCATATTGATCGGTCATCGCATGTCCCTTAAGTTAAAATGGTGAAGTGAAAGCCTACCAATTTTACTTCAGCTGCCACCTGCTGCCGGGTCTGGTTCTCCTTTGCCCGGGCCGAACTTCAAATCGGTCAGGATGCACAGCCGGGGCAAAAAGAAAAGATCGGAGATCACGGCCGAGACAATGGCCACGGCCGAAAGCAGGCCGAAATGGCTCAATCCGTTGTGCTGGCTGAAAGTAAACATCAAAAAGCCGGCCGACAAGATCAGGGAAGTGAAGACCATCGCCTGGCCCACTTCGCGAAACGTGTGCTGCACCGCCAGCCTGGGCGGTGCACCGGCCAGCGATTCCATGCGGTAGCGGGATAAAAAGTGGACGGTGTCATCCACGGCAATACCGATGGCAATCGGCGCCACCAGGAGCGTGTCCAGGTCCAGGGCAAAACCCATAAACCCCATGGTTCCGAAAGCCACCAGGATCGGAAACAGGTTGGGCACGATACTGATCAGGCCGCCTTTTATGGAACGGAACACGAAGATGAACACAACGGAGATAACCCCCAGGGCCAGGGAGAAGCTTTTGATCTGCGACCAGGAAACCACATCGGACAGCTTCATGAACAGGGCGAACACACCGGTTATCTCTACCTGCAGATTCGGATGGGCGGATCGCAGGGGCGCCACGATCGTATCGATTTTGGCCTGTACCGCGTCCATGAACGGAATATATTCATACGAGCCCCGGTTGCGGATCCGGACCGAAATCCGGGCATTGGCGTAATCGTCGGACACCAGTTTGACCCGGTCCTCCGGGGCCGCACCTTCGAACAGCAGCAGGGTCTGTGCCAGCATCGGCCGGGTGTTCGGGACTACATACATCTCCCGGCGATCTTCGTTGAGGGCCTGGAATGATTCCTTGGCCGCATTGGCCAGGGAATAAGTGCTGACGACCAGGTGGTCGTGCTCGGACTCCAGGTAGGCCTGCAGGGCATCCATGGCGACCAGCACCCGGGGCGACTTGAGCCCATCCGTTTCCCCGGTCTCCACCAGGATTTCCATGTCCATGGTGCCCCCGATGTTTTCCTCCACCGCATCCATGTTCTGGCGGATAATGTTGCGCATGCTGATCAACTGGCCCATATTGGTGTCGACCTTGATCAGGGTGACCCCCCAGGCAAAAAAGATCGCGGACCCGAGAAATGCCAGGCTGACCGTCCCCGGTGCCTTGTAGACCAGGGGTTCCGCCTTGTGGATTAGGCGCTGCACCAGGTGGTACTGGTGACGTTTGCGGCCGCGTTGATTGGCACCCAGGCCGTGGGGCATCATCAGCGGCAGAATCAACAGGGTGAAGACAAACGCCAGAAAGACCCCCATCCCCGCAAAAACCCCGAATATCTTGAGCGGCACCACCGGCACCACGAGCAGCGCCAGAAGACCGATCATGGTGGTGAGGCTGGTGAGAAAGCAGGCCGGGCCGCTGGTGCGAAACGCTTCGGCCACCGCCCGTCCGCGGTCCAGACCCTCCTGGCGCAGGTACAGGTACCCGGAAAGCAGGTGCACCGCATCCGCCACACCCACGGTCAGGGTCAGGAAGATGATGATGGTGATCATTAGTGTCATTGGCGCCCCCACCCAGCCGCACACGCCCAGGGTCCAGATGATGGCGGTGGTGACGATGGCAACGGCGCTGAGGACTGCCAGCAGCGAGCGAAACAGCAGATAGAAGGTCAAAATGATGAATCCCAGGGCGGCCAGGCTGAGAAACGACACTTCATGGATAAAGATGTCGGCAAAGAATTTCATGACCACCGGATTGCCCACCGGGTAAAACTGGAGATGTTGGCCGGATGGAGATTCATCCAGCACGTTTTGGAGGGCGTCGGTGAGAACCTGGTAGTCCCAGAAGTTGGGGCGGATGAATTCAACCGTGCCCGGCTCAGCAGGGGCGGTTTCTTCAAAGGCTTCGTCCGCGATGAGATCGTCCACATCACTACCGTCTACCGCGATTGTCGCGCCCAGGTTCGTATCAATGATGATGACGCCGAAATCCCCTTTGGGGTTCAGGATGGAGGGGATATAGTTGGGATGGTTGCGGGCCTGGGCCTTCAGCGCGGCCCGCTCCGCGTCTGTTTCAGGCGGCCGGCCGGCAATGAATTCCCGGGAGCGCAGGGTATCCGCCGCGACTTCCAGGTAGCTGACGTTGATCAAGCTGGTAACATCGGTGATACGAGCAAAGGGCGACGCCGGGTCGGACCCGTGGGCCGCGGACAGGGCCTCCAGCTTGCGGTGGATGACATCGAGGGCCGCAATGGAAGTTTCGGAAAAAACATCGCCGTCTTTGGCCCGATAAACGATAAAGATATATTCATCGGAACCGAAATATTCGCGAAAGCGCTGGTAGGTGACCTTGACCGGGTCATTTTCCAGGAAAAACGATTCGGTCGACATGTCGATGTGCATCCCGGGAATGCCGGCCCCTACCGCCAGCGTGGCCGCAAGCAGGAGCACGATGTAAATCACTCGGTGGCGGGCGATAATCTCCGGAAATTTGGCGTAGAAGCCAGGATCGGGTTTCGAGTTCATAGGGCAGTCCAGTCAGGGTGCAGGGTGTGGTTCCGGCAGAAAGGCTATCCGTCGGACAGGGCGACTATACATCAACTGTGTGAAATTTCAAACAGGCAGGGTTTGTTCCGTGGCAACAATGGTGGCAGGATGATGGGATGGATTTTAGGATTTTGATTAGCCGCCCGTTCGCGTTGCTCACTCGATCAGGCTTCGCACGAGGCTACGGCCCGACAAGCACACGCAGACAAAGTCAGGACTTAATTTTAAATTTTAGAATTCGGATTTTGGATTTAAGGAATCGCTGTGCTTAGACTTTTACATAGATTGGCAAGATGACTTCAATCTAAAATCTGCAATCTAAAATAGAAAACGTCCTTCAATCTGAATTCAAAAATCATCAATCTAAAATCCAAAATTACTTCGATCGCTTCGCGATAAAGACCTGAAGACAGAAGTCGGAAGTCCGGCGTCAAAAGAACCTCTCTCCCCTGGCGGGAGGGATTAGAGGGAGGGGGAAGGTTCTGCCGACATCGGTCCTCTGACTTCAAGGATTTAATTTCTACGGCCAATTATTGGTTTTCGGCTTTTGCCCTTCACTGGGACCCTTGGACCCTTGGCTCCTTGAACCCTGTCCACCGTACACCTTGTTCCTTCTACCTTCCACCTAAAAACTCACACCTCAACAATCTTCCCCCCGAAATCCAGATCGGATTTTGCGTAACCGAACTCACTCAACATCCGTTCGACCATCCCCATATTGGGCTGCCAGCCCATCTGCTCCCCGCGAAACCGGGTCGCGATGACATAATCCAGGACCGGCGACAGCACCCCCATGGCCAAAAAGTTCGGCTGGTGGGAAGAGACGCACCCGGGCCCGCACTCGCTGGCCCAGAGGGCATCGATGATGCAAAGCTGCTGACGCGGGAACAGGACGCGGCCGCTTCCCGGTTCCATCGCGCCCAGAATTTCCCTGGTTTTGTTGATGGAAAGAAAATATTCAGAACCACCCCGCATGTGACCGGGCCAGGGATCGAAAGTCCCGAAGTGGTTCTTCATGGTCATGGTGAAGCCGCCGAATTTATCACTGTGCCCCTTGCACATGGCAATATTGACCAGGATATCCACCGAACCATTCACGAGGTGGGCGAGACATTTGGCACGGCCCTGGCCGCCTTTCCAGGGCCCCGGAATCGCGGTCTTGGTCGTGCTGCCGCCCCAGGTGTTTTCGATGCGACAATTTTCGGGCAGGCCAATAAAGGCGGTCTTTTTGTCGATGTTTTTGCCATGGCAGGCATCATAGATGCTGATATTGGCCGGCTGTACGCCCAGGGTATCGGTCAGCGTCCGGCAGACTTTCGACATCACGGCGCTGCGGGTGTGCTGTTTGCCGATATTGTTGGTCTTGATCGCCACGGTAGTCTGGGCCCAGGATTTGCCCGGTGGTTTCATGAAAATGCGCTGCCAGGCCTGGGTGGCATTACCGACCTCCGCAAGACCACCGGCCAGCTTGTCCATATTGCGCCAGACAGCATCCCGGGATACGAACTGGTCCTGAACTGTCCAGGAAGAGACCGGCTTATAGGCCGTCGTCATCTTGGAATCGGCCACCCCGACCACCCGCAGGTTGTTTACGTTCGGATGCAACACCACCCGGGGCCCTCTTTCAGCCCGCGCAGGGCCGGCAATGGTGGCTGGAAAGGCGGCCATGGTGGTCCCGGCCACAATCGTCTTTTTCATGAATTGACGCCTGTTCATTTTACCCATGATCTGATCCTTAAAATTTATGTGGACCAATGGCTCAGCAGTCTTGAAACGCGCCAACTATCTTAGTGTTTTAAACGGTAGGGGGCAATCAAATGGTGGCTTTCTCCGGAGCCCGCCACCACGGTCCTTAAGGCCTTTCTTGAGCCTCCTACCATCAACCTTAAACCTAATTTAATTCCACGCCAAGTCGCTGCGTACCTGCCAATACCTCGCAACCGGCTCCCGCAGCTCGGAAAGCATTCCTGCCAGGGAATTGTCCCACGCAACGTCCTGAGCTTTCAGGTTTGAATCCAGATGCGCGACACACGCCGCGCCGCTCAAGACCACATTTGCAAAAGGCTGATGCATTGCCGCGGCCAGGGCCAGGCTGTCCAACGTCGTGTTCAGTCTTTGGGCATGCGCTCGAAGCAAAGCCATCTGTGCTCGAAATTCGGCGGAATCGTTGCGAGCGGTCAGACGGCCGTTGGCCAGGCCCTCTTTGATAATCACGCCGAGCCCGGCTGCTCGCGCTTCCTGCAGCGCGCTCGCCGCAGATTGCTCCAGAAGGTTCCAGGTTGCCTGTACGGTCGTAAACAGCAAGACGCCATCAAACTCGATTTCAATTGCTTTCCGGATAATAGCGGCCTGTTGCGATCCGCTCACCGTGAAGCCGATGTGCAGCCCGGCGTTCCGCAGACGGGCCAGTTCCCCCAGTACCGCGTCATTGGTCAACACGCCGCTCTCAAGCGTAGCCGAATGAATCTGGTAAAGATCGAGATGCTCCCCGAGCAGGGCCCGACTCTCCGCGACCTGGCGCTGGAGCACCGGCAGGGTGTGCTCCTTGACTTCATGCATCTGTCCGGCGGGTAGCTTGACCTGCCAATCGGCCGTATAGGTATACCCCCATTTGGAGCCGATGGTTATTTCCTTCGCGGGGATTTCCCGCTTGGCGAGCCAGGATTGAAGGAACTTTTCCGCATGTCCATATGAACGGGCCGCATCGAAGTAACGCACCCCGGCTTCCCAGGCGGCATCCAAAACGCTGTGCGCCAGTGCTTCCATGGCAACCACATCGTAAGTGTAATTCAGATCCTCCGCATGCCCTATGTTGATATACCCTGGCCGCCCCAAGGCGGCCAGTCCCAGGCCGATGGGGGTAACCAACAGTTTGCTTTTTCCGAATTCTTTAAATATCATGGGTCATTTTTTAAAGGGGACTGAATCCCTGGTTTGGCGCTTCCCGCCCTGTCGCCTTAGCTTCTACCAACCTCTGACTTTCAACTTCAGGATCTTTCTTCAGCCTTCTACCTTCAACCTTAAACCTGTACCTGGCATCGCCATACCCACAAATCACCGGCAACCTTCCGGAATGCGGCCGTATTTGATACCGTCGAAATAGAACAAACCAGTCTGCGGATTACCTACCTCATAGGCCATTTCGGCCGTATTCCCATTGGGGTAGGTAAGGATTAGGGTCCCCCTCTGCCGGTTGCCCACAGGCCGCCAGCGACCGGCATTCCGGCTGCCCCCATGGCTGCCCCAGTTCATGGTTTGTTCTCCATACTGGTTCTCCTGGAAACCGGAGTATCCGGACTCGGCATTACTATAGAAGGTACCGTCGGTTTGCAGACAGAGCTTGCGTTCCGTACCGCCCGAACTGTACATCAAGGTTGCCCCGGTAAAAGAGAAATAGCCGCCCGCTAAAAAGGCCACCAAGGCGCGATCGATTTCAGGTTCGAAAAACTGGATGCTGCGGGCCAGCCCAAGCACGCTTTCGCGGTGAACCGGGCTGAATTTTCCCGTAGTGGTCAGACAGATGCAAAGCAGGCCACCGCCGTTAGGTGCCATTACGCCGACCACGTAAGCCTTGGCGGGCACGCCGTCGGCGGTGCCACCAAAGTCGGCGCCCACGCTTGATTGGGTAAGCTGGATCACCTGGGAGGTCGGGAAAAGTTGCAGTCCGCCATCAACGATACCTTACTGGGAACCGGCCACCATTTGCTGAAGCGTCTGGTAGGTATGCCCGGTCAGAATCATGAGACCCGGAACGGTATTCGACCCGAACAGATAGCTGTCCGTTTCCGGCGAGCGCTGCGGGATCCAGCCGGCCGGCGTTTCAAAACTGAAGCCCAGGTGTTTTTCAATAATCCGATTGGCATTAGCATCGGGTTGGCCGAGAAAAAAAATAATGGAAACCACCAGGGACAGGCACAATGCAGCTCTCATAATGCACCCTCATAAATGGTAAGGAAATTGTAGGAACTCCAGATCAGATTTTTGAGCAAGCATAAAAGATCTGGCACAAGATCTAAAACCAGTCAATAAAAATGCCCCTTCCGGGTTTTTCTTCATTTAATGTTTCGCTGCGCTCAGACGTTTATATAAATTGGCAAAATGCCTTCAATCTAAAGTAAAGAATTCTGGCCCAAAGGGCCAGGCTTTGGGTTGCCCCTCAAAGGGGCTTTGCTAAAACCAAAAAGCAAGACCCGGCATCGCGTGACCCACCGTTTAAAAGTCAATCAGCGGGGAATGCCGTCCTGCGGCCAGAGACGCGGAGGCGCAGAGACGTCCTCCTTAGACTAAGATCAATGAACAGTCCAGCGCAGTCGGGAAGGCAAAACCAGAATTTCGTCGCACTAACGTGCGAAAAACCGATTCATGCTCACT